>Ga0187893_10000538_pt1 | contig 97802 bp, 99 predicted proteins | sample MA1701074metaG_FD_139574 | JGI IMG/M metagenome (GOLD analysis project Ga0187893, IMG submission 139574) | White microbial mat communities from a basaltic lava cave in the Kipuka Kanohina Cave System on the Island of Hawaii, USA - MA170107-4 metaG ...
GGTCTCGGCGTTCGTGCTGAACTTCTTGCCCTCGGCATCCACTTGGCCGGTGTATTCCAGGTAGGTTTGTAAGGATTCGCCATAGTTGTCTGGATAGATGAAGTCGTTGCCGGTGTTGTAGGGCGGATCGATATATATCATCTTGACCTTGCCGAGGTAAGACTTCTGCAAGAGCTTCAGCACCTCCAGATTATCCCCCTCGATGATGACATTTTCGGTAGTGTCGAAGTTGACGCTCTCCTCAGGACACGGGCGAAGCGTCCCGAGGCTCGGCATCTGGATAGTCTTGAAACAGTCAGCCTTGCCAGGCCAGTTCATGCCATAGCGTTCCTTACCCCCGTCTACCGTCTCGCCCAGCGCGAGCTTCAGTCGCTCAGTGTCAATCTTGCTGCCTTCGGTGCGAATTTCTGGGAAGAGACGCAGCAACTCCTGCCGCTTGTCTTCGGCGATGTTATGAGAGCGGAGATCGAGCTTTTCTGATTCCACAGCGGACTCCCCTTAGTGCGGTACCTATTACGCTACACGCCAATGGATGGTAAATAGTGTGGCCTGCTCGGTTTTCTGTTGAAGCCGTTGGCTAATCTCGTCTAGCAGCGCGTCCTTCTGCCGATCGATCTCGCGAGCGGCATCGTCAAACGCTTTCCAGGCGTCAGTTCGTTTGGCTTCGAGTTGGCGCAACGCGCGCTGGCGTTCAAGCTTCTCCGGTAAGTTAGGGGCCAACCGCGCGGCCTTTTTCGCTCCCTTGATAGTTTCGTCGAGTTCGTCTAGTTCTGTTTTGAGTGAGGCACGGCGATCCTCGGCCCAATGGTCGAGTTTATCCATTTCGGCCTCGAACCACATCCCATTCTTTTTCGAGATTGAGTCCATGAATTCCCGCATCTGCCGGGTAGTCATATCTTCCAGCGTTGCCTTTATGCCGGCAGGTGGCGACACTGCCTCTTTCTCTTCACCAGGAAGGTCGAAGAGCCTGCGGCACTGTGCACCATCCACGGCTTCGCCACTATCGGTCACTCCTCCAAGGATCAGATGGTCCTCTGTCTCTAGGGCAGTGAGAGTAACGTGCACGCACATGAGCCAGCCGCTTTTACCTCTAAGAGACTCAAGAATCGTGATGTTTTTTCCACTTTCCGGATATCGAAAGATCACGTCACCGGACTGGACTGCCAACGCTTTGGCTTGTGCGAGCAGACGCTGTGCCAAGGGATGGCCGACACGGTAGGTGTTGGCGTCTTCTATGTTCTTGCCCATGCGGTAAGGGCCAGGGTGGATTGTCTCTCCCGGGAAGGGGTTTCGCTCCAACGTGAAGCTATACCCCCGATCCTCAAAGTGAGCATAGGGTGTCAGCAGGTAACGTGTGAGCCGCCAGAGCCGCTCTTCGAAGCGGTCCAAATAATCACAACTTTGAATGCGCACTTTCTCCACCACGTCCTGGTCGAAATTGTTGAGCAGCTTTTCGCGGGCGTCCCGTTGCCCCTCTGCAATTTCAGTTTCCAGGTCCCGCTGGAGCGCATCGAACTCGAACTGAATCTGTTCTGGTGTTCGGCACTTCTGGTAGATGGTGGCGATGCGCTTTTCAAAGTCCACGCCTGATTCCACCGCGCCCAACACCTCGTCGCTTGCGCCGAACACTCCATTGAAGAGGCGGAATTTCTGGTCCAAGAGCTGATACACCCTCAGATCGGCAGCGTTGCTCCGATTGAGGAAGTTGACTACCACTACATCGAACTTCTGTCCGTAGCGATGGCAACGTCCGATGCGCTGCTCAATTCGTTGGGGATTCCAGGGTAGGTCGTAGTTCACCACTAGATTGCAGAATTGAAGATTTATGCCTTCCGCAGCAGCCTCGGTGGCAATCATGATCGCCGCCTCATCACGGAAATAGTCCACTAGCGCCGCCCGCATGTCCGCGCTGGTCGAGCCGCTGATACGGTCGGTGCCCGCGTACTGCTTCAGCCAATGGTGATAGATCTCTTTCGATTTGGGATCGTTGTTCGTGCCATTGAACAACAGCACCCTGCCAGCAAACTCGGTCTGCTCAAGGACGTGAAGAAGGTATTCCTGTGTTCGACGGGACTCAGTGAAAATGAGCGCTTTCTGCTGAATCGTGGCGTCCGCCTGGTTTTTTTGCGCCTCGGCTGCTGCGGTAAACCCACGGCGCAGAGCTGTCAACAGCACTTCGCCCTTTGAGTTCTCAATGATGGATTTAGCCAGCACATGGAATTCTCTGAGTTTGGCCATCTCCTGTTGGAGTTCAGCTAGCTGTTCCGGAGTCAGCCGTACGCGCTCGGGTTGCGAGGTGCCGTTCTCGTCTTCATCCCATTCGTCGGCCAGTTCATCCAGATCTTCTAAATTATCTGGCAGTTCTTCTGGTAGTGCGTCTACCGCTTCGCTCGCAAAAACAGCCGTTTCCAGCTTACTTGCGAGACCATCCAATGTGCTGGAAATGGCATAAGTGGAGGAGGCCAGGAGTTTACGGAGGATGAGCGTCATTAGTTGTCGCTGACTGGCGGGCAAAGCATAGAGCGTGGGTTGCCGGAGATAATCCGAGACCAAGTCGTAGAGCCGCTGCTCCTCCGGTGTTGGCACAAACTCTTGAACCAGTGCATGGCGGTTGGTGTATTTCACATATTGCAGCACCTGCTTGCGTAGCGTACGTTTACAGAGTGGCCTGAGCCGCTCCTTCAGCTCTGCGAAGTCGGTGTCGTTCCCGAGACGTGCGAACCGGGATCGGAAGCTTTTCAAGTCTCCGAATGCAAAGTCGTCGATGATGCTCACCAAGCCATAGAGTTCCAGGAGCGAATTCTGTAAAGGCGTTGCAGTGAGCAGCACTTTGGGAAATGGGGCGACGGCCCGCTTGATGGCGGTAGCGATTTTACTGGAAGACTTATAGACATTTCGTAGTCGGTGGGCCTCGTCGATAACGACCAAATCCCAAGCGTTTTGGCCCAGGTACGGCTCCTTGGTACGAGCAAATTGGTATGAACAGAGGACGATCCCATCCCGCTGGAACGGATTGAGGTTGCCAGCGCGGATGGCTTCGTTGAAGCTTCGATTTTCAAGAATCGCTGATGGTAGATGAAACTTGTCGGCTAATTCCTGACCCCACTGCTTGCGTAGGTTGGCTGGAACGATCACCAAAAGGCGTCGCTTACGTTCCGCCCACTTCTGGGAGATCAGCAGCCCAGCTTCAATCGTCTTTCCAAGCCCAACCTCGTCGGCGAGAATCGCACCGCGTGAAAAGGGGCTGCGAAAGGCAAACAAAGCAGCCTCAACCTGGTGTGGGTTGAGGTCAACCTGAGCGTCCGACAACGCAGCAGCGAGCTTTTCTATGCTGTCTGAGGCACAACGCTTGGTGAGTTCGTAGGCAAAGTACTTGGCATGGTATGCGGTGATCATTTGAGAGGCGCAGGATACCTCTTTCCCCTTGAGAAAGCACCTCACCCCGTTAGGGGAAGCTACGAGATCTAGGACAATCTCCGATTAGTGAACGGCTGGAGTAAATTGCACGTATTTCTAGTGTGGGTGTGAGTGAACTTGGGTTGCAGTGTCCCCCGTCAACGATTTAAAGCTGAAGAAAACCCTCTGAAAACCCTGTTTCTAACCTGGTTTCGTCAGCCCACGTCGCAGAAGAACCGTGATTTTGTCACCGAGTGCTGGTACAGAGCAGCCTTCTACACGGCAGGATCAAAATCCCTCACTGGAAATCTGCGCACCTCGATCGATTTTCCACGAGATTTGACGTATCCTCGCATGGGTTCAAAAAGAAATATTAAAGAGGAGAAAAGCCATGACACCTATTGAAGCCAAGTTTGTTGAAGTCTGGAAAGAATTCAAATCTTATGCGGAGAAAAACATGGGATACACAAACAAGCAGAATATCCATGAGTGCGTCATTGGAGCCGGCGCCTTCGTCGATTTTCTGATTGGCCGCAAACCCGTGGCAGGCACCTCATATGCCACTTCCACACAGTGGCCTACAAAGTAAATTTTGCAGCGACGCCCTCAGAGCAAAATGGAGAGAGACCATGCTGGCGGGAGTGGATGGGATCAGGAACGGGTGGATTGCCGCAATCCTACGGGAGAATGGTTCTACAGAAGTGCAAACGTTTCCCACCTTCCGGTCCCTGAAAGAAGATACGTCTCTGGCGTCGATTGTGATCGATATTCCAATTGGGCTACCAGACTACGGTGCACGAGCCTGTGACCAGGAAGCACGCAGGCGCCTCGGACACCCTCGCCGAAGTAGTGTTTTCCCTGCGCCCATCCGTTCGATGCTCACAGCCCACGACTGGGAAGATGCCTGCCGCATCCGTTGGGAGCGGGAAGGCAAGAAATGCTCGAAGCAGGTCGCGGCTATTTTGCCAAAGATACGTGAAGTAGATAAAGCAATGTCCGGAGATCTTCAGAAGCGTATCCGCGAAGGTCATCCCGAAGTGTCTTTTTTCATGATGAACCGCGAGAGGCCGGTGGCTTCTAAGAAGAAAACAAGGCAGGGTAAATCGGAGCGACTTGCCCTCCTTGTTCCCTGCTTTCCCGATATCAAATGGAATTTACAGGTTAAACCGAGGGCTCTCTGGGTCGATATTCTGGACGCCTACGCGTGCCTGTGGACGGCTAAGCGGATTGCCACAAACCAGTCGAAATCATTTCCGCAGGATAGTACACAGGATGGCGTGGGTCTGATTATGGAAATTGTGGCATGAGGTGGCTCACTAACAGTTGATTTCGACCCAGCCGTTGGAAGGAACGTAAACAGAAGGAAAAAGGGGCATTCCGATGACCGTAGAGACAAAGGATTTTGATCGCAGGGTTTTGTCGTCTTGCCGCACACTGGACGTAGGACTGAGGCTTCAACCCCTCACAGTTATGCAGCTATAACGGAATTATAAGGAAGCTTTCCATGGCACCGAACCCCGTAGACCCTGCCTCATTTGTCTCACCGACTACCCGCCAGGGGATGGGGACCATACTAATTGAGGGAGGCGTGGCGTTCCGCGTGTGGGTACCCTTTGCCTCAGAAGTATTCGCAGCGGGTACTTTCAACCAATGGAGCACCACGGCCAATCCGTTTGTCAGCGAGGGCAATGGCTACTGGTCGGTGGAAGTTCCCGGGGCGAAGATTGGCGATGAATACCAGTTTGTGATCCGCAATGGTGCACAACCCCTGATTTGGCATAAGAATCCGTACGCGAGCGAAGTGGTCTCTTCGTCTGGCAACGCCATCATCCACGATCCCAACTTTGATTGGACGGGCGACGACTTCACAATGCCCCCGAAGAATGAACTTGTTATCTACGAAATGCATGTAGCACCTTCAATGACGCACCCGGCCATGGCCCGGGCACATTCGACGAAATTGTGCCGAGGCTGCCCTACTTGCGCGATCTGGGAGTCAACGCCATTGAGATTATGCCGATTGCCGAATTTTCGATGGATCACTCGTGGGGTTACAATCCGTCACAGCCGTTCTCTGTGGAATCCGCGCTGGGCGGACCGCAGGGCCTGTACAGGTTCATCAAGGCCGCGCATGCGCACGGCATCGCCGTGATTCTTGATGTGGTTTACAATCACTGTGGCCCTGGCGATCTCGACTTATGGCGCTTCGACGGGTGGTCAGATGCCGACCACGACGGCGGAATCTATTTTTACGACAGCGCGCGCGTTCATACCCCTTGGGGCGCTACGCGCCCCGATTACGGCCGGGGGGAAGTGCGGCAGTACTTACGTGACAATGCGCTCTTCTGGCTGAACAAATATCGGCTGGATGGCTTGCGTTTCGATTCCGTGGTCAATATTCGCAACCGGAATGGTCGTACCAACGACCCTGCGGGCGACTTACCTGATGGTTGGGGCCTCCTGCAGTGGATCAACAATGAAATTCGCGCGAGCCAGCCGTGGAAAATTACCATTGCCGAAGATTTGCAAAACAATGAATGGATCACTAAGGATACAGGCGCAGGCGGAGCAGGCTTCTGCACTCAATGGGATGCTGGGTTTGTGCATCCGATCCGCAGTGCCATCATCGCCGCGAACGACGACAATCGAGACATACTGGCTATCCGCGATGCACTCTATCATCGGTACAATGGCAACGCCCTGCAGCGGGTAATCTATACCGAGTCCCACGATGAAGTGGCGAATGGCAAAAGCCGGGTGCCGGAAGAGATCTGGCCGGGTAATGCCAACAGTTGGTTCTCCCGAAAGCGATCCACACTTGGCGCAGGGATGGTTTTCACCACGCCTGGTATCCCGATGATTTTCCAGGGACAGGAGTTTCTCGAAGACGGATACTTTCAAGACACGGTTCCTCTCGACTGGGCAAGGCTACAGGCTTTCGACGGCATTCATCTACTCTACCGCGATCTGATTCGGCTCCGTCGGAACTGGTCCAACCAGACGCGTGGTCTCCGGGGGCAGCACATCAACGTCCATCACGTCAACGATACGGACAAAGTTATCGCCTTCCACCGTTGGGACAATGGTGGGCCAGGCGACGATGTCGTTATCGTCGCGAACTTTGCCGACCGCAGTTATGACAGCTACACTCTCGGTATGCCTCGAGAAGGCCAGTGGTGCGTGCGTTTCAATAGCGACTGGCACGGGTATAGTGCGGATTTTGGTAACCACTTGGGCTATGACACCACGGCCAGTGGTACCCCCATGGACAACATGCCGTGTCAAGCCAACGTGGGTATAGGGCCATATTCCATCCTGATCCTGTCGCAGAACCGTTCGTGATGGAAGCCCCCTCGGGATTCCATCGGGACGCCAGTATGTTTTGAGAATCAGCAACGGGGACATTGTTCTGATCGCCTTGTTCGCGCCGGGCGCTTATCTCGCTTGAAGGAGGAGAGCGCATCATGCATAAACTTTCCACGACATTTGAAGAACACATCGGGATTTTGGCATCGGAGTCCCCCTGCGCTCTCGTCTTGGAGTGGGGGCGGCGTCTCGAAATTTCTGTCAAAAGCTTTGGAAGAGTTGTCGGTCTCTCAGAGGGGCCTTGGGGAAAATATATGAAAGCTCTTCTCAATGACCGGTTGGTTGGGGGAGAAATATCTTCTGAGATTACTCGCCTGCGAAACATGCGTAACAAGGTCGCTCATGAGCCGCCAAACGGCATTGCTTCCCATGATGCCATGGAGTTTGCTCGCAAGGCGGAAAAGATCGTGTGGTTTCTTGCCAAAGTCCAGGATGTTAGGGAGGGAGTAAATCACGCATATGGGGTACGGTAAATTATCCTTAAACCACCCCCAAAACCCGATTACAAACCAGTAAGCCTAACCCCGCCATCTTCTTCGCAGGAGGAAACCGTTATTTACCGTCCTGACTCTTGCTAGATTTGGCTGAGTTGTTTTGCAGTTGGTGAGCGCGCGTTTCTATCCCGTATGGCCGCGGGCGAAGAGATTGGCTACAGAACGAACCCGCCGTTACTGCTCGCTCCAAGTGGCAAGAGTCTCCCCTGTAATTTTGCGGCGTATCCGCTTGTGTCCTGCCTGGATATCGGTCTGATCCTTCGGTACCCCGTGCGCTTCCCAGAGATGGTCGAAGATTTCCCTCGGCCCTCTCTTTTCGTTACACAGTGAGCAGGCAACCTTAACGCCCCTGTCTTGAGACTCGTCCTGGGTTTGTTCCTCTTCAGTGGGCGAAGGATCACTAAACGGCTCGTCAATGGTGCGAGTTTGCGGAGGGAGTGCCTGGGGTGCCAAGCGACGCAGACGTATGGTTCGTAGGGACCATGCACGCTGAATAATCTCTCGAAACTGGTCGCACACGGAGAGAGGAATGGGGCATACCCGTAAGAACTCCGTTGGTGTGAGCATGTCGATCGGAGTCTGCTGAGATACATACGCGCGAGCGTGCTGAACGAGATAGGCAGGCAATAGCAGTTCTCCGTCCTCACTGGAGAGTGTGATCCTTTCGACGAGGTCTTGCCAATGTTGCAGCTCGTTCAAATGGATCTTTTGATCGAGCAAGGCTGCTGCAAGCTGAAGCGCCAGATCATTGGCCTGGTCTTGCGGCATTTTTTCCAGCAGGAGCCATCGTTTCACGGCAACCCCAGCGACCCATGGAGCGATCAACCCAGGCCGATGGCGAATCGGAAGCGGTGTGGGGCCAGCGGCCAGCCACCACCCCTGCCCGTGGCTCTGGACCTTTTCCTTCCACTGTTGGCGAAAGTCGCTCTTCAGGAGTTCACGGGCCGTTGCGCTTGGAGGCCACTCGTGGCTCCTGGTGTGGAGTAAGTCGGGAAACAAGGGTTCTAGGGCCAGCTCAACGGCTCGCAGTGACCGGAAGGACGATTCACAGAGCCCAATAAGAAACCACACCCCTTCTCGGGCCAGTGACCTCCCCGCCAGTTTCTCGATCACTTCACCAAGCAGTTTGCCATCCGGACTCCTTTGTCCCCTCCAGACCCTGGCCCGCTCAATGACGATTGTTGATGGAGGGTATCGCCCAGGGCTTGGCCAAGGCGCATAGAGTGCGTAGAGGCGAGCAAAAAGGGTGTCGCTTTCTGACTTCCTTGTAACTCCTGCTGGGGCTAGGGATTTCTTGGCCATTTCACGAATACCCTCAATGCACACCATCTATGTAGGAGCCACTTGCTATCTACGGTGCTTCATTGGCGGAAGCTAGCATGCGGGTGACCGAAAGGGAAGCGACCTTGAGAGGACGTGTGAATGCGGTTCCAAAGCCTCTGTCTGACTGCATCACGTGTGAGGCCTTACCTGGCAGTAGCTCTCCTGTTCAGAACGACCCTGCGACTGGAGTCGATTCTGTCGGTTCGCCACAGTTAATTAATGAGGTCATCACGAACGCAGCACCGTGACCCACGCCCACGTCTCACAGGGCAGAAGGAATGGAGGACGCATCATGAAGAAGCGACGCCAACACCGGCCCGACTGGCTAGATTCGTTGCACGACGATTGGTCCGATGAACTACACGTGCGCGTGTATCGCATCTGCGATCACTCAGGTACGCATCGCTATTTGGGCACGATGTGGGCCTACGATACGTATTTTCTCAGTGACGTGGCAGCCCGGTTCGGCGGGGGCGCGTATTGGTTCGTCGTCGTCCATCGAGGAAGGTTCGACATCGAAGGCGAGCCGTTCCTGTAAACCGCTATAGAGAGGCAGCCGACTCCGCTGACCCAACGAGTCGGCGGGAGGCGAAGAGTCTGGATTATGGAAACCCGGGTACGCCTAACCGACAGTTCGATAAGAGAGCACCGATGTTGCTGACCGTCAACGAACTCGCCAGCCAGCTGCACATCAAACCCTCGACTCTCTACACCTGGGCCGGGCAGGGAAGAATCCCGTGTTTGAAGATTCACGGTCTTGTGCGGTTCAGGCGCGAGGAGATCGACCGGTGGGTAGAGTCGTTCAGAACTCACACGCCATCTCCCTCCGTCAAGCTCTGTCCAAAAGGCTCTAAAACTCTGGTGGATACGCTCATTGCCCGCGCCAAGAGGCAAGTCTATAATCCCGACCCACGGGGAAACCAGACCGAAATCAAGCCTCATCGGAAAGGGGGAGCATGATGGGGCTCTTGAAGCGTAACCGTGTCTGGTGGATGAGTTTCATGTATCAGGGGCGGCAGGTTCGCCGTACGACAGGTGCGACGGACAAGCGACTGGCAGAATCAATCCTATGCAAGGTGAAGGTCCAAATCACAGAAGGCCGGTTCTTCGAAACGCGTGAAGAACAGGACCAGACCTTTCGAGAAATGATGGATCGTTACCTGAAAGAGCGTGCGGTGCTGAAGGCTCCGAAAAGCTATGTGCGAGATCTCACAGCCTTGAATCATCTCCTGCCAGTGTTTGGAGAGATGGTGCTCGCCGGGGTCTCGCCGAAGTTGCTGGCGGGCTACAAGACACAGCGGCGAATAGAGAAGGCGGCGCCTGCCACGATCAATAAGGAACTCCAGCTCGTGCGCCATGCGTTCAACGTGGCGATGCGCGAGTGGGAATGGTGCCGGGAGAACCCCATGCACCGCGTCTCGATGGAGCCTGTGCGGAATGAAGTGGATCGTTGGCTGACCGCCAACGAAGAGGAGCGCCTCGTGGCCTCGTCCTCGCCCTGGCTCCGAGAGATCATCGGCTTCGCGCTCAATACCGGTATGCGGCAAGGAGAGATCCTCAACCTGCAATGGCAGGACGTGGATTTTGTGCGAGGAGTCTTGATGGTGATGCAGAGTAAGAATGGCACTCGCCGCACGATCCCCTTGAATGCGACCGTATACGAGCTGCTGGCGGCCAGGCAAGCGACGACGGGAGCCGCACACGGTCCCGTGTTCAGGACCCCCCTCGGGAATGAACTTCACGTACGGTACCTGGTTCGGGAGTTTTGCGACGCGCGCGATCGGGCAGGCATTCCGGACTTCCGCTTTCACGACATGCGGCATACGTTCGCCACGCGCTTAGTGCAACGTGGCGTGGATTTGTACAAGGTCCAACGTCTGCTCGGTCACAAGACCAGCCTGATGACGCAACGCTATGCGCATCATTCGCCGGAGAGTCTGAGAGAGGGTGTGAACGTCTTGGATGCGCCGCAGCCGCAGCGAGTTAGCACAAAAGTAGCACAGCTTTAGGTGGCACTACGTAGCATGGGACAGAGACGAGCTGCTAACTGGTTGATTATGGTGGTGAGCCGGCTGGGACTCGAACCCAGGGCCCTCGCCTTAAAAGGGCGATGCTCTACCGACTGAGCTACCGGCTCACTACAGGATGTTGAAAACGGCCGCTCCCTGCGTTCTCGCGTCGCTCAACCCCTGCGACGTACCATCAAACTGTACGACTCGGGTTCTTACTCGCTGCGGCCTTGTCAGCGACCATTTTGACCATCCTGGAGTACAGACTCGCTTCGTGACTCATGAAGCGACTGGGATGGGACCGGCCGAGAAACGCAGCCGCATCATATCATTGACCAATCACCGATGACCATTGACTAATTGTCAGGGGCGTTTGGGACGGCGGCGGGAACAGTCCAAGGGATTACGCAGCATGATCGTCTCCGCGCGCTTGGACCCGGTCGAGATCATATCGATTCGGCACTGCGCCAACTCTTCGATGCGCGCCACGTAGCGTTTCGCTTCCACGGGGAGTCGCGTATAGCGGGTCGTCCCTGTCGTCGCGCTGGTCCACCCTTTCATCCGCTGATAGACCGGCACGCAGTTGGTCAAGACGTCCAGATCGGCCGGCATGGTCTTATAGATGGTGCCCCCATGTCTGTAGCCGATGCAGAGCTTCAACTCTTTGCAGCCGTCGAGCACATCGAGTTTGGTGACGGCCAGCGAGGTGAGCCCGTTCACCTGTGTCGCATGACGCACCACGACCGCATCGTACCAGCCGCAGCGTCTGGCACGTCCCGTCGTCGATCCGAACTCTCGCCCGCGTTCTTGGAGCCCCCGTCCGACCGCGTCGGTCAGTTCGGTCGGAAACGGCCCGCTTCCGACTCGGGTAGAATAGGCCTTGGCGATGCCCATGACCGCGTCGATCATCGTCGGACCGACACCGGTCCCGGTACACGCTCCGCCGGCTGCCGCACTGGACGAGGTGACGTAGGGATAGGTGCCGAAGTCCACATCCAGATTCGTGCCCTGAGCGCCTTCGAACAAGACCGTTTTGTTCTTCTCGATCGCGCGGTTCAGCAACGTGGTCGTGTCGACAATGTGGCTCTTGAGCCGATCGGCATAGCCCATATATTGATGGAAGACTTTGTCGACTTGAAACGTCTCGACTTTATGGAGTCGCTCCAAGAACCAGTTCATTTCGACAAGATTCTCTGCAAGTTTTTTCTTGAACAACGGGGGATTCAGCAGATCGCCCATCAGAATCCCGATCCGTGCCATCTTGTCGGCATAGGACGGCCCAATCCCTCGCCCGGTCGTCCCGATCTTCCGTGATCCTTTGGACTGTTCCGATGCCCGGTCGATCGCCTTATGATAGGGAAGGATCAAGTGTGCCCGCTGGCTGATGACGAAGTTCTTGCGGATCGCGATGCCCTTGGTCTGGAGCTGATCCATCTCTTCGATGAGAGACCCGGGATCCACGACGACACCGTTGCCAATGACACAGGTCGTCCCCCGGTACAAAATTCCCGACGGGATGAGATGAAAAATGTAGGTCCCACGTTCATTGATGACGGTATGCCCGGCATTGGACCCGCCCTGATAGCGCACAACAAAATCGGCATCGCGAGCCAAGATATCGACGATCTTGCCCTTGCCTTCATCGCCCCATTGCGCGCCGATGATGACGAGATTCCCCATAGTGGAAGTTCCCAGTTCCCAGCCTGTTTCTGCACGAAAAAATGGCTCTGACCGGATTCGGAGATCAGAGCCAAGGGGGCTCATGGTAGGTGTCGCCCTGTCGTTTGTCAAGCCACTCTCGCATGACCCCTATACTGGATTAACTGAGGGGGGAAATCCGCTGGGGCTTTCTTGACTGGCCTGTATCTGCGTGTTAGCATGGCCGGAATCGTTCTCAACGCTTCGATTTTTCGATTCATTTTCGATTCTCGTGACTAATCGGGTGGGGCTGTGGCGCAGTTGGGAGCGCGCGTGAATGGCATTCACGAGGTCGCCGGTTCAATCCCGGCCAGCTCCACCATACCAACCTTCGGTTGAGCCGATCGCTTCAGTTTCGGCGTATCGTAATTGGCGCGATCGGAAAGAGTCTTCAACCCATGTTGGCGTTTTTTGATTCAGTGTTTGCGTACCGTCGGCTATTCTAGGGTTTTTGGTCATTGAGCCGACGGATAAAGCCATAAGTGCTTTGCAGTTTACTGATGTATCCGGTTGAGCCACCGATGCTCCATTTCTTTCAGCTGCCTCGCCTCCCGACCTGCTAACTGTTGCGTCATTTGAGTTCGTCTCGACTGATCCACTCATTCCATTTCACACGGAAGGTTTGTGTCGATGCTCCAAATCGAATCCATCAGCAAGCAATACTCCACGAAGGTGCTGCTCACCGAGGCGTCTGCGCATCTTCGCCCGAATTCACGTGTCGGCCTGGTCGGTCCCAACGGCGCGGGCAAGACCACGCTCTTTCGCATGATCCTGGAAGAAGAATCACCGGACGAAGGCTCGATCCGTAAACGGCCTCGCCTTCGGATCGGGTACCTCCCGCAGGAACTCGAAACCATCACGGGGAAGACCGTCCTGGATGCTGCGCACCGCGATGAATACCCTGAGCACGAAGCCAAGCGCATCCTGATGGGGCTCGGGTTTACGGAAGTCGATTTCGATCGTCTCGTCGAGAAACTGTCCGGAGGCTACCGGATGCGGGTCGCGCTGGCGCATCTGCTCTTGTCGAACCCCGACGTGCTGATGCTTGACGAGCCGACCAACCATTTGGATAAGCCGACCCAGCGCTGGTTCGAACAGTTTCTGCTTCAATCCGGCATGACACTCTTGATCATCAGCCATGACACCGCCTTTCTGGATCGCGTGGTGACGCACATCTGGGAACTTCGGCATCATACGATCGAAGAGTACCGTGGCAACTATTCGCTCTTCCGCAAATTGAAAGCGGAAAAGGATGCCCAATTACAGGCCTCGGCAACACGGCAAACCAAAGAGATCGCTCGGGTGCAGAAGTTCGTCGATCGCTTCCGGTACCAAGCCAACAAGGCCAGTCAGGTTCAATCGCGTCTCAAACAGCTCGAAAAGGTCAAACGGATTGAAATCCAGCGAGATCCGAAACGGGTCAAGTTTCGATTTCCCCTCCCGTCGACCAGCGGCCGTCAGGTGTTGGATCTGGCCGGAGCCAGTAAGCGCTACGGTGAAAAGGTGGTCTACAAGACGCTCGATTTTTCGGTGGAGCGTGGCCAACGGATCGCGCTGGTGGGAGAAAACGGCGCGGGAAAGAGTACGCTCCTGAAGATGCTCGCCGGCGTGCTTCCTCCCGATACGGGCACGCGGACCGTAGGACATGGCGTGACTCTGCACTACTTCGCCCAGCATCAGGCGGAAACCCTCAACCCCGAGCACTCGATTCTCGAATCGCTCGAAGAAGTCACCAAACATGCGGAGATGAATTTCCTGCGAGGCATCGCCGGCGCATTCTTGTTTTCAGGCCAGGATCAGAAAAAGCCGATCAAGGCCCTGAGCGGCGGCGAACGGAATCGGGTGGCCTTAGCCCGCATGTTGGTCGAGCCGGCCAATACTCTGCTGCTCGACGAGCCCACGAATCATCTCGATCCCGCATCGGTTGACGTGCTGACGGACTCGCTGGCCGAATTCCCCGGCACCATCGTGTTCATTTCCCATGACCCGACGTTTCTGGCGCGCATCGCGACCAGGGTCGTCGAGATTGACGAGGGACAGGCCCGCAACTTCATCGGTGACTACGAGTATTATCTGTGGAAGAAAACTCAAGAGTTCGAATCGATCAAGGAAACGAGCGAGGAACTCCAGCCAACGCCGCAACACGGCGCTTCCGGCCCCACTCGCGCGATGGCTCAACAGATTCAGCCCAAAGGGCGAGGAGGCGAACGACGCGATCTGACCAAGACGCAGGCACGCTTGGAAAAGCAGGTGTCTCGTGCAGAGACAGAGATTACCGAGGCCGAGGCAAAGCTCAGAACGCGCGAAGCGGAGCTGGCTGATCCGAAGCTCTACGCTGAGTTCGACCGTTGGAATCTCCTACATCAAGAGCAGGAGGACTGGAAACACGATCTCGAACGGCTGACCGCGCGCTGGGAATCATTGTCAGCAGAACTAGAAGAGGTGAAACAAAAACTGGGAGCATTGTGTTAACACTTGTAAAGCGTTCTTACAGCTCAGCAGCAAGGCCGCAGTAAGCAAAGAGACGAGGCATACTGTTTTTGGTACGTCGAGGAATGTGAGCGAAACGAGGACGAAGCTGATGGGCTTTTCAACGCCCGACTAGACAGAGGCTTTGAGCGTTTCTTCGAGATAGTAATAGAGCCAGCGGTTTTTCTCTTTGGTCACCAATTCATCCCAGACCACCCCGATCAGGTAGCCTTTCTTTTCCCACGGCCTCACCCAGGCGACGGTTCCATCGAGCTTTTCCTGTTGTTCGACTCGATCGGAATCCAGGAATGCGAGTGACACGGTGACTTTCTCGTTCGGAGGGAAACGATCTTTCGTGTGAAGCCCGGCCCCGATCTTGTTCACATTGTCCAACACCGCCGTACAGGCCCGCCCACCGCTCTTCGGCGACACCAATGCGGATCCGACCAATGTCGCACGGACAAATTTTCTCCGCTCGCTCAGCGCAACCATACTGGCCGATGGTTTTCCTTCTGTTCGCTTCACAAATGTAAGTATAACCGATTAGACGGGAATGTAAAATGGGTTAATTGGCCCTATCCCGGCGACTTAGGGCGGTAATACCGTCGATTCTTCAGTGCCGGCGGCAGGTGGGTTTGTTCTGTTCGTGCCGGAGGGTCGTCATGGACATAACGGTAGTCGGTTCCATAACCCAGTTCCTTCATCAGCGAGGTCACGGCATTCCTGAGATGGAGCGGAACCGCCAGATTACCCTGGGCCTTCGCATCCTTCAGGGCTTCCAGCAGACCCACGTAGGACGCGTTGTCCTTGGGGCGTGATGCGAGGTAGGTGGTGCCATGAGCCAAATTGATCTGCGACTCAGGCAGCCCGACGAATTGGACGGCTTGTGCCACCGATGTGGCGACGACCAAGGCCAACGGATCTGCATTGCCGATATCCTCGGAAGCAAAGATCACCATCCGCCGGGCGATGAATTTTGGATCTTCGCCGGCGTCCAGCATCCGAGCCAACCAGTAGAGCGCCCCGTCGGGATCTGAATCGCGAAGGCTTTTGATATAGGCCGAGATCAGGTTGTAGTGCTCCTCCCCTGACTTGTCGTAGCGCAACGCTTTTGTCCGCAATCCTGCATCGACGGCCTGTGCATCGATCTCTCTTATCCCATCCGGTCCCGCTTCGCACTGCTCGACAATGAATTCCAATGCGGTCAGGAGGACTCGGGCATCTCCGTTGCCGAACGCTATCAATCGCTGTCCAGCCTCGTGCGAGCAGCGAACATGCTTTCCACCCAATCCAACGGTCCGGTCCTCCAACGCTCGATTCATGATCTGTTCCAATGCTGCGCCGTCCAGAGGCTTGAGCACCACGACCAGAGAGCGCGACAACAGAGGACTGATGACCTCAAAGGAAGGATTCTCTGTGGTGGCGCCGACCAACACCACCGTGCCACGCTCCACATGCGGGAGAAACGCATCCTGTTGCGCCTTATTGAAACGATGGATTTCATCGACGAACAGGACGGTTTTTTGTTGCTGTATGGCCAGCCGATGTTCAGCGGTCTTGATGATCTCGCGCAGCTCAGGAATGCCCCCGGTCACCGCTGAAAATGCGACGAAGTGAGACTTGGTATGTCGGGCGATCAGATGTGCGAGGGTGGTTTTCCCAGATCCCGGCGGTCCCCAGAAAATCACGGAAGACAAGCGGTCGGACTCAATCGCCTTTCGTAAGGGACGATCCCGCCCGACGATGTCGTCCTGCCCAACAAAGTCGTTAAAGTTTTGGGGGCGCATCCGTTCGGCCAGCGGAGCCGCCATGTGGCTCCGCGGCTCTGACGCGGTGAACAGATCAGGCCCTGGATCATGTGACAGAGACATTACAGACTCCCTGCAACGAATGGATTGTATACACCGGTTGCCCGCGGCGCAAACAGGCTCTTGACCCCGATCGCCGTCGATGCTACGAACAGCCCCGTTCACGGAGCAGCTTGTGCAGGCCACGATCAACGGCATGTCGATCGCGTATCACGAGCAGGGGCGTGGAGTCCCGATCGTATTTCTCCATGCCTTTCCCCTCAGCCGGATGATGTGGGCTCCACAAGAAACCGCCCTCGCTTCGCAGTTTCGGATCATCACCATCGACCTGCGCGGGCATGGCGAATCCGATGCCCCGCTGTGGCACTACACCCTCGACCAAGCGGCCGATGATGTGCGAGGTCTGCTTGACCACCTGTCCATCCAGCGGGCGATCTTCGTCGGACTGTCCATGGGAGGCTACATTCTCTTCGCGTTCTATCGAAAATATGCCGACCGGGTGAAAGGAATGGTGTTGGCCGACACGAAGGCCCAGGCAGATACCGATGAAGGGAAGCACGCGCGGTTTGAGATGGCTCAGGTTGCGTATAAGCAGGGGCCGAGTGCTGTTGCCGACATCATGGTTCCAAAACTGCTGAGCCCGGCCACGATCCGGACGAGACCGGAGCTTGTTCAGCAAGTGCGCGCAATGATCGAAGGCAATCAAGTCAGCGGCATTGCCGGAGATTTGATGGCGATGGCCGCGCGGGCCGATTCGCTGCCGCTTCTCAACCAAATAACCTGTCCAACTCACATAATCGTCGGTGAACTGGACCTTCCCACTCCGCCATCCGACGCCCACCTTATGGCAGACGAGATTTCTCATGCCCGCCTGACCGTCATTCCACAAGCCGCCCATCTCTCGAACCTGGAACAGCCAGGCCCGTTCAACGAAGCGGTTCGCTCTTTTGTGTTGAATGCAACGAGATAAACGGGACACGGAAGGGCGACCGCCGAGCAATCAGTCTGGATCGCCGACGCTGCCGCGGCGAATCAACTTGAGAAACTCTTCGCGCGTCTGTGATTGACTACGGAAGGCTCCCAACATGGAGCTGGTGACGGCGATCGTGTTTTGTTTTTCCACTCCGCGCATCATCATGCAGAGGTGGCGTGCTTCGACGACGACACCGACACCGTTCGCATTCAGCTTGGTATTTAAGGTTTCGGCGATCTGGACCGTCAACCGTTCCTGTACTTGTAATCGCCTCGAAAAGGTATCGACAATTCGTGGGATCTTACTGAGGCCGACGACTTTCTTATTGGGTAAATAGCCGACATGGACTCTGCCAAAAAACGGGAGCAGGTGATGCTCACACATACTGAAGAAATCGATGTCTTTGACGATGACCATCTCGTCGTATTCGATCGGGAACAGGGCTCCGTTCAGCAGCTGGTCGATATTGCGCTCATAGCCCTGTGTCATAAAGGCCAGCGCCTTGGCTACACGCTCCGGCGTTTTGAGCAGACCGTTACGACTCGGTTTTTCCCCCAAGGCGAGCAGCATCTCCGTGACCAGGGATTGGAGCACCGACAGGTCTACGGGCTTTCCACTCCCGCTGGTGTCTTCCAGCGATTCCCGTCCTTTTTCTCTCTTCCGTGGCTTACGCACTGCACTCCCTCGTCGGTTTAGGTGACGCCCGCATATTCGAAGTAATTGTCTCTTGTCTCGATGACACCGACCTTGTGTAGACAGCCGTGAGGCAAGAGCGGCTCCAGGATATCCCAAATCAGTTTGACGATGTTCTCTCCGGTTGTGGTGAGTTCAACAAACGCGGGATCACGATTGAGGTCCAAATGATCGAAGCGATCGACGATCTTCTCGTTGACCACCCGGTCGAGCCGGTCAAGGTCGCACGCTTCATGCGCCGTTCCGCTTTTGATCGTGACCAGCACCACGTAGTTATGCCCATGACCATTCGGATTATTACATTTTCCGAAGGCAGCCCAATTCTCTTCGGCCGAGAGGAGGTCAGTGTGAAGCCTGTGTGCGGCGCAAAATCGAAAACGCCTTGTCACATGCACTTGTGACATTCGATCGTCTGTCTCTTGGGGTGGAGTAAACAGTTGGGACCGCTCATCCTATGAGCGGTCCCAACCTGGAGGTCCATTGCCAACTTCCTACGGCGATTCCGTGGCCGATGCTTACGCGCTAAACGAGCTGCCGCAGCCGCACGTCGTTTTGGCCTGAGGATTCTTGATCGAGAAGCCCGAACCCTGCACGCTGTCCACGTAGTCGACTTCCGCGCCTTGCAGCAGGGGAGCGCTCTGAGAGTCCATGATGACCTTCACATCGCCCATTTCGATGACCGTATCATCTTCGGCCATCTTGGACTCAAAAGCCATCCCGTACTGATAGCCATGGCACCCGCCACCGCGAACGTACACCCGCAGCCCGACCACGTCCTTTTCCTCGGCCATCAACTCTCGGATCTTCTGTTCCGCAACCTGTGTAATCGTAACCATCATTTTCCTCCTCTATGGATCGGTCCAGCCCGCACCAACAGGCTAGATAGTTAGTCTAACACCTCTTTATCGAATATCAACCCCACCGCCTCTGTCGTCGCTGTCGTTGGATTCTCCCATTTGGCTTCGGGAACGCGCACGACGACATCCCCCAAGACACGTGCCTGGCATGCCAGGCGGTGCCATGGTTCAGTCAACGCTTCCCGATCCAACAGGTCTTGCTCGTCGAAATCGATCTCCGAGAGATGCTCGTGCCCCATCTGAACCTCCACACGGCAAGTCGTGCAGGACGCATTCCCTCCGCAGTCGTGGTTCAACCGAAAACCCACCTCTTTCGCGGCATCAAGGAGCGAAATGTTCGCGTCCACTTCGCCGCTTCGCCCGTCTGAATGAAGGAAGGTCACTCGCGGCATCACTGCTCCTAGGAATGAGCACCAATCGCGGCCGGTGCTTGCTGATAGGGACAGCGCTGCAGGCGAATATGCTCTTCATATTCGCGACGGAATAATTTCAGACTGCTTTGCACCAAGACCGATGCACCGGTCACGAGGGTACAGTACCCTGTCCCTTTGACGAAACCACAGAGTTGGAGAAGACTGTCCAGGTCCTTTTCAGTGCCCTGCCCCTCTTCAATTTTCGTCATCAGTGCAGCCAAGTTGATCGTCCCCATGCGGCAGGGAGGACACTGGCCGCAACTCTCGTCCTTGAAAAAATTGGAAAAGTGCAGCGTCTTAGCCACCATGCACGTCGCATCGTCGACCACGATCACGCCGGCCGATCCTAAACCCGTACCCGCTTTCTTCAACGAATCGAAGTCCATGGGAAGGTCGAGCTGGTCCGCCGTTACCATTGAGAACGCCGGGCCACCCGGAAAGACCGCCTTGATCTTGCGGCCATCGGAAACACCCCCGCCACATTGTTCGATCAGATCTCGAATCGTCACACCCATCGGCATCTCGTACACACCTGGCCGATTGATCGCTCCACTCAGCGAAAACATCATGGTGCCCGGACATTTTTCCGTCCCAACTTGGGTGAACCACCCGGCGCCTTTATAGAGAATCCGGGGAATATTGCATAACGTCTCAACGTTATTGACAAGAGTCGGCTTGCCATAGAGGCCGAAATCCGTCGGATAGAACGGTGGTTTCTGTCGTGGCATCGCCGGACGGCCTTGCATCGACTCTAACATGGCGGTCTCTTCGCCGGCCACATAGCTTCCATGGCCTTCAAAGACTTCCAACTCGATATCGACCCCGCTGCCAAACACGTTCTTTCCGAGGAGTCCCTGATCTTTCGCCTGGGCCAAGGCCTTCTTCAGATTTTGCCGCTCTTCATGGTACTCATGATTCACATAGATAAAGGACGCTTTCGCTTGCACTGTGTAGGACGCGATCAGACAACCTTCAATCAGTTGGTGCGGCAAAGTCTTCAAGAGATGGCGATCCTTAAACGTACCCGGTTCGTGTTCGCCGGCATTACAGACGAAATAGCGCTCTTTGACCCGATGGTTGAGGACCTTGTCCCATTTGATTCCCGTGGGAAACCCTGCACCACCCCTCCCCCGCAAGCCGGACTTCTTCAGCTCATCAATCACTTGCGAGGCTTTCAACTCTTTGACACACCGCTTCCAGGCTTCATAGCCACCGACTTTGAGATACCCCTCGATCTCCCAAGGAGCACCCTCCATCTGTTGGACAAGGCGTGGTTCCGCGGCCGCAGGCATAGCTGACCTATCTATAGGTTTTCAAGGTTACGGTCGTACTATACGGCTCCATCTCTTCATCCGTCAAGGCAAGTGGCCTCAAATGGGCCTGAATCTCAAGCAGTTAGGCTAGGGGGCCTAGTCCGAGGCTGGGCATAGAGGGCAGAGGAGCGGTATGGAGGTTGGCGACGGGAAACCTTCGCCGGTGAGCCCAGCTCACCGGCGAACTGAGACCTTAACGAAAATGGCTGCCGGCTCCCATGAAAAACAGCATGGGAATCGAGAGCATGAAATTCACACGAGAAGCCAGCAATGCAGTCCGTCCCCATTGAGCCATCTCAGGCGGTGCCGGCGTCCCCTGCGCCGCTGCGTTGACTGCGGCAATAATCTTCTTCTGGTTCGGCCAGATAATTCCATGGACATTGCCCATCATGATGATACCGAGCAGCCCACCGATCGCCAAGGCCACGGCTCCCGTTCCACCTTTGTGATACATGTGGCCGTACAACAACACACCCGCGATCACGGTCACGGTGGCTCCATGCCGGAACCAATTGAGCGCCGCCGGCATGAGTTTCGGAATCACGATATTCTTGGTCGGCCCATCCAGGCTTTTCAAGAAGGAGGCATTGATCAAGTTGAAGAAATAGAGGAGCCCGATCCACGTGATCCCAGCCAGGAAGTGAACCCAACGAAGGATCAAGGAGGCCCACTCGGCTTCACCCGCACCAATGCCGGTTAAACCCAAATATATGACGATCAACACGATGGTGAGCGCAACTCCCACCCACATCGTCTGCATCGGATCTTCAAGAAATTTCATAGCTTCCTCTCCTCAAACGGTTGACTGTCTAATCCGATGTCTGTACTGCAGCGTTTCTCCGAATGTCAAGCGGACGAACGGCCTCATCGGCGCGACGCGTGCCCGTTTTGCCTTTCTTTGAATGAAATGATGCGTGACAGGTATCCTCAGGTCATCAGTCGGTCGACGGTGTGACAAAGTTCTCGTACCGCGTTGGCCGAGGTTTCCAACGCCGTTCGTTCGTCACCGGTCAGTTCGTATTCGAGAACCTGTTCCGCTCCGCCCCGTCCGATCTTGACCGGAACCCCAACCACCACATCTTTCAGTCCATACTCACCATCGCACAGCACCGCGCAGGGCATCACCTGCTTCTGGTCCTTGTGGATGGCCTCAACCATAGCCACGGCCGAGGCGGACGGCGCATAGAACGCACTGCCTGTTTTCAACAAGCCGACGATTTCGGCCCCTCCATCGCGCGTTCGCTTGACGATGGCATCCAGCTTCTCTTTCGACATGAGTTCGGACACCGGTCTTCCTTTCACGGTCGTATACCGTGGCAGCGGCACCATCGTGTCGCCGTGCCCCCCCAATACCATCGCCTGGACGTCTGTCACGGACACATCCAGTTCAGCGGCGATGAAGGTGCGCATTCTCGCCGAGTCCAAGACGCCGGCCATTCCGATGATTTTCGATTTGGGAAGACCGCTGACACGGCTCGCCACATGGACCATGGCATCCAAGGGATTGGTCACCAGGATCAGGATGATGTCCGGCGAGCGGGATACCAATTCCGAGACGACGGATTTCACGATCTTCGCATTCGTCGCCAACAATTCGTCGCGACTCATGCCCGGCTTTCTCGGCATGCCGGACGTGATGACGGCGATCGAAGATCCAGCGGTGTCCGTGTAATCGTTGGTGCCGACGACACGCGTGTCATACCCGCAAACCGGCCCCGCTTGGGAAATATCGAGCGCCTTTCCCTGCGGGACCCCATGGACAATATCGACCAGCACCACGTCGTAGAGATTCTTCTCCGCCAACCGCTGCGCGGTCGTCCCTCCGACGTTTCCCGCGCCTACTACCGTGATTTTCGGTCGTGCCATCATCTCACCTCAATCCTATGTTCTTTTCTTCGTCCACCTAGCTGACGGTCTCGGGATGTCTTTCATTGCGCGCATGCACCGAGCACCGCCCATAGTGTCAAATCCGATGAACGAGCGTGCGCGGTGCGCGAGCACACAAGACATTCTGAGACCGTCAATGCCCACCCTCGTGTTCGGTCCAGCCCCCAACTTTGAAGTTGATCGTACAGACGAAATTCTCGTCGTCATAGAAATTGACCTTGATCTTCTTCTTGCCGAAAGTTCTTGCTAGAAACTCCTCCGGATTGTCGACGAGTTCTTGAAAGCCACCTGGAGGATACTCACGCAGGTCATGAAAAACCACGATCATACCCTCTTTGACTTCCTGCAGCACTTTTACCCGGCAACGCGGATAGATTTCCCAGAATTTGGCCTCGATCATGTCCTTCGTCGGTTCCGGCCGATCTTCACCGGGTTTCATCACCTGTCCGAACTTGGCTGATCGGCGGACATAGGGATATTGATGCCCGGTAAAGAGCTTATACAACCATGCGGGGACCATCGGCTTTCCGATCGAGTTGGTCATACGTGTGACTTTGGCTATGCCGTCAATTGCCTGTAAATGCGAGGCAGTTTCGTGGGAAGGGCCTCGACGCTGCTGATGACGCAGTATTGCGCCCCGACATACATGCGGCGAAGGTAACTTTCCGCCTCCTGATCGATCGTCACGCAAAAGGTCTCGACTCCCAGTCGTCTTGCCTCGCGCAAGGCTGCCCTCGTGTCTTCCAAGGAGTAATCGTCCCCATATTGGTCGTCCAAGGGCCGTCCGTCACTCAAGAGCATCAGGATGCGGGTCTTCCCATCACGCATCAACAGCTTCGCCGTGGCGTGACGGATTGCCGCTCCGTCTCGGTTCTGATGACGTGGCGCCAAGCCTCCCAGCCGATGAGCCGTCGAGGCTCCAAGACGATCGTCAAAATCTTTGATCGTGAGAAAATCGACCACCGCGCGTCCTCGACCGGAATAGGCATACAGTCCAAACTGATCGCCTATGGCATCGAGTGCTTCACAGAGCAGCACAAGACCTTCCTTCTCAATGTCGATGACTCGCCGACCGTTTCCGAGCTCTCGGCTGGTCGATCCACTGATGTCGACGAGGAAGGCCGCCGCCACGTCGCGTTCTCTTTTTTCTCGACGGATGTACACACGATCGTCGCCTTCCATTCCTGCACGCTGCTCCCCCGTTCGCCGGACGACGGCGTCGAAATCCACCTCGTCCCCGTCGTTTTGCCCCGCGACGCGGCGGAGCGCGGGAGGACGCAAACCTTCAAAGTACCGGCGCAGAGACCTCACGATACTCCGCTGGGCAGCCAATGTCACCGTGACGAACTCGTCAGATCCGAAGTCAGCGGGTCGTTCGACCACTCGACACCAATTCATCCGGTAGTCGTCAATCCGATAGTCCCACTCAGGGTAGAGGACAGCTCGCCGCTCATGAACCATTGTCTCCCGTATTGACTGCGTGTCGGCCTCACGCGTCAGGCATTCTTCCACAACCGACGGCAATGAACGCCCCTCGCGCAATAACTCTCTGCTTGCCGACTTTTGTTCCCCGAGCAGGCCATCCTGAGGTACCGAACCGTCCGATTGTGCTGGAGTCTCATGTTTCTGTTCGAGCTGGTCCTGATGCCATCTGATGAACTCCGGATTCATCGAGCCACGATAGGCCAGATCAACTACCGTACGGTATTGGTCGCTCGGCGGTTCCTGTTGTGTGTGCCCCGCTTCCTGATCCTTCCGCTCCTCGTGCCGCTCTATGTGGATCATCTCGCCGCGGGCTGCAAGCAACTCTTCCAGCCGAACATAGACCGCATCGACCACACGAACCGTTTCCTCCGCCGTGGCTGTAGTCTTCAGCACGGCCCGACACATTCCCCAGAGGATGGAGACTTCTTCCGTGAGGGCCTTTGGCACAGCGGAATGTTCTGCTTCACCAGTGGACAACCTGAGGAGACAATCGACGACCAATTCCTTCGGGGCCACACCCTGAGCCGGATCGCGCGGGGTGATGGATTCTGCCGCCAATCGCGCCAGGTCGCACTTGAGGCCCGGATATTCGGTTTGCAGCAAGAATTCGACACGCGCATCTTCGAGCACCATCCAGAGGTTTTGTACGAGAGCCGAGTCCGGGTAGAGTTGAAACAGGCCAGCCAGCGTCTCGGGCCTCGCCTGATCGGATCGACTGTACCGATGTCGAACTGCTTCGATCAGATCGGCAACGGCTTCGAGCTTGAGCCGATACGTGCCGAACTCCACGTGCCCCGCCTCATGTGCCGCCATGACGAGATATAATCGCTCGTTCTCCGCAGCCGTGGGATACCGCCGCAGCAGCGCGGGGAAGGAAATGGTCCGCCCGTCGGCACCGACCATCGCGCGGGACGGGGACGTCAATGAATCTTGCAGTGCCATGACGGCCACGTCACTACCGCACAGCCCTTGGACGAACAGCTTCAGTCTTTGAGCGATCTGCCGAAATGGCACACCGCTCAGCGCGTGCTCGACCGAAGCCAATGCTTTCCGGGACTCTACGGCAAAATAGGCGCGCGCTCCGTCCGCACTATACGCCAGCACTTCCATCCCGGTCCTAAACCAATTGTCGAATCTCGACAATGCCTCAGGACCATCTCCGATCAGCGTGATGAGTTCCGAGGCACGACGAAGGTACTCGAGAGTCGACTCCGCGTGTTTCTCGGCAAGCAAGGAGCCGTACTGCAACAGCCTGAGCTTCCATTCCATCGAAGGCACTGCTCGCAAAATCCGAGGCGACTCTGTGAGCCAGGTCATACCGGATTCGGGTGACTGCTCGGTCAGCACGAGACATAGGGACACGACCTTTGCACGGATGCCTGGGTCTTCGATATCTCCGAGAATCGTCGGGCTTGTCCTGAGAAATTCCATGGTCGCGACGTAGTCCGGCTTTCCGAGGCTGTTCGGCACAATCAATTTCATGCCCAATGTCGCCCAGTTGCGAACGCTTTCGAACGGCAGGACAGAAGCCAGCCTGGAGATTTGGCTGATGAACTCCAGCCCAACCACGACATTGATGGCCGTCAGTTCAAGACCGATTGCGAGCCATGGCCGCAATTGATGTGGGTGAACGACGGACAGAATCTCCGGTGCGTGTCGCACGTATTCGAGCGCTACGTTGGCATCTTGCTCGGCGATTTCCAGACCGATCGTCAGGACCTCCCTGCGCGCATCGGCCCTCTCGATCAAGCTGAGGACCAAGGGACTATCCTTGAAATATTTGAGCGCGGAAGCGCCTGATGTCTGCGCCAGTGCGACTCCAAGATCGAGCCAGAGAAGGATGTGTGAGAGTCCGGCGCGCCGATCGAGCTCAGGAAACGCAGCGATCGCCGCACAAGCCGTTTTCTCGGACAATTCTTCGAGTTCATCGAGCAGGGTCAGGACCTGCGCTTCCGCATCCGGTTTGCCCGCTGTCTGGGCCAGACGCGTGACGAGTGGTTCTGCACCCGTCGAACCCAGTTCGGGAACCAGCCGTTGTAGTAAGAGTTGTCGGCTCGAAACGTGTGTCATGATCCGTCGCCTGATTCGGCAGAAGTGATGGATTGTAAAGAAGCGAATTTCCCTTGTAAACTAGCTGCTCTGCCCATCTTGGTTCAGAGGAGGAGATTCATGGCCGAACCGACGCAGGAAAGCCTCGATAAGATGCAGAAGTTCGTAAAGGGTTTCGCCGAGAAAAGCGGAACCGCAATGCATCCGAATGCCGCCGTGACGGAAGCGGTCATCAAAGGATTAGCGTCTCATGTGGACGAACTCGGAAAACCGCTCTGCCCTTGCAACTTTTACAAAGACAAAGAAGCCGAAGCCAAGCTCCGCCGGTGGATCTGCGCTTGCGACGAAATGCAGATTTACAAATACTGCCACTGTCTCTTATTCGTTCGCGAGGATGGGATGCCGATTACGGAATATTTGCCGGAAGGCCACGAAGGTCGAGAAGTGTATGGGGTGGTCACTGATCCGACCCCGGACAAAGGCCGGGCACTCAAACATAAGGCGGTCTCCTCTCCAACTGTCCCGGAGGAGTCCGCGACCGCGCCGGCTTCCACGACATGACGTGGCATCGTATCCAGCTCGCGCGCTGTCTCGCATGGTTCTTTTTCATCGCGAGCTCGTCTGTTCCATCGGCGCATGCGTTGGAACCCGGTCAATCGAACCCGCCCGCACTGAATGAGAAAGAGCTCTTCCCCTACAAACCCAAAGGTCGAGGCACGGCAACCGGACAAGTGTTCTTAAGTTCACCCTCTGGAAAAGCTCTCACTCAGGCAGGTGTCCCGGTGTACTTGATTCCAACCGTTCCGTATACTCGCCATTGGTTCGACCGGAACGTCCGAGCAAATGCCTGTTCTTCAAAAGGCGAGGCCTCATCGATGGAGCCCCCAGATCCTCCCGTTCCGTTTGCCGATTGTCTCCGCACGGTCCTGACCCAGCTTCTGACTGAAAAGCGACTTGCTCCCTATCTTCGTACGACCCGGGCCAACCCAACCGGCCACTTCTGGTTCACGAAAGTTCCCGCGGGACGGTATTATATTGTCAGTCTCCTGGAGGGAAGCAGCGGAGCTCATCAAGATGAACGAGCGATCGGAATAGCCTGGTCGACCATGGATCTGGATGTAGGCGAGAAAGCCGCGAACCTTGTGGTCACGGACTGCAGAAACGGCTTCTGTTGACCCGTAGCGTCCTTATCCGGATCTGTATGGTCCGGCGATGAGGAATAAGGATAGCCATGCGAATTCTGTTGGTTGAAGACGATGTGGATCTAGCTCAATTCATCAGAAAAGGATTGAAAGAAGAACAGTATATCGTGGACGCAGCCGCCGACGGCGAGGAAGGCTTGGCATTGGCGTTGGGAAACCCTTACGACCTCCTGATTCTCGACATCATGCTGCCCAAGCTTGACGGCCTCGCGCTCTGCCGCCGTGTTCGAGACAAGGGCATTATGACTCCGGTGCTCCTGTTGACAGCGCGCAACACAGTGGAGACCAAGGTATCCGGTTTTGAAACCGGCGCGGATCAATTCCTGGCAAAGCCGTTCGCTTTTGTGGAATTCCTCGCCCGGGTCAGATCTCTCTTACGTCGGGGCAGTTCCCAGCAAGTGGCCCATTTGCAGGCGGCTGATCTGAGGTTGGACCCGGCTTCTCACCGTGTCTGGCGCGCAGGACAGGAAGTATTCCTGACGAACAAGGAGTATGCCATGCTGGAGTTCCTCTTGCGGAACAAGAATCGGGTGTTGACGCGAACCGCGATCATCGGACATGTGTGGGATATCAGCTATGACCCCATGACGAACATCGTCGACGCCCACATTCGAGCGCTGCGCGCGAAGATCGACCGGGACTTTTCGCCGCCCTTGATCACCACCGTGCGCGGCGCAGGGTACATGCTCGAAGAGCCGGACGCGCCGGCATGAAATCCCTGCGCGGTTTGATCAGCTGGTCCGCCCTGGTCTTGATGGCCGGGCTTCTCGTGTTTTCCGCGCTCGTGTATGCCGCGAGCGAGATCCTCTTACAGCGTTTCGTAGATGGACGCCTCCTCGTGTTGGCGGAGACGCTGGCCGAGTTTGTCGAGCGGCATCCGGAGATCTTCGAACACAGCAGCAAGGACACCGCCTCGACCAGCGAGTTGACTCCAAATGGCACGGAGCAGCACGTCCTGCCCGACGTGACTCACGCCCTTCGCGTCTTTTCAGCCGACGGCTCGCTCTTGTGGAGAAGTCCTCACGCGGGTAAACAAGATTCGCTCCCCACTCGTGTACGTGAACAAGTCCGCCTCAAGAACATCCTGTTCGACACACTCGACGCACGCGATGGGACCCCTGCGCGGCACTTGTTTCTCTTCCTCGTCGGCAAAAACCATGTGCAGTACATCTTGCAGGCGGAAACATCGCTGCTCCATTACCAGGAGACGTTGAATGGCCTCGTGTTGCTGCTCGCGCTCGGATCCGGTGCGACTTTATTTGTCGCCTGGGTCGGCGGCCTCTGGCTGGCGAAGAAAGTGCTGGCCCCGATCGAGGCCTTGTGCACGGGTGCCGAAACGATGGCGGAAGCCGACCTTGGAAAACGGCTGGCGCTGGATTCACCCTATCGGGAATTTCGCCGCCTGACCCAGGCGGTTAATTCGGTGCTGGATCACTTCCAACGAGGCAGTGAAGTCCAACGGAACTTTTGCGAGATCGCCGCCCATGAGATGAAGACGCCTCTGACGATCCTACAGGGCAACCTGGAGGTGGCGCTCATGAAAGCGCGGACCACCGAAGAATATCACGAAGTGCTGCTCAATAATCTTCAGCAAGTGGAACGCCTCATCGCCCTGACCCGCCCATTGTTGACGTTGGCCAAATTCACCAGCAGCAAGCCCCCGGTCAATCTCGTGCCTCTCGCCTTGGAACCCCTCATTCAAGAGATCGTGGATGAACTCACGTTGTTGGCAGATGACCACCAGATCAGCATGAGGTTTGAAGCCCAACCAGTTCCCCCCGTGCTGGGCGACGCGCAGTGGCTCAAACAAGCGCTGATCAATCTGCTCGACAATGCGCTGCAGTACACACCGGCCGGCGGTTCTGTCACGGTTCGCTTACAGTCGATCGGTCAAGAGATTGCCGTGGCGGTCGAGGATACGGGCCATGGCATTGAACCGGAGCATATTCCCCACCTTTTTGAGCGATTCTACCGGACCGATTGGGCCAGAGCGAAGGATACAGCCGGTACCGGACTTGGGCTGCCTATCGTGAAGGAAATCATGGAGGCCCACGGCGGAAGCATTTCCGTCACCAGCGACGTCAACAAGGGCTCCGTCTTTACCTTGCGGTTGCCGGCCCTCGCTCAACAGACGGTTCCTGCCTAGCATCTCCGGCAGTCTCTACCTAATCCTTCGCAGAGCTACTCCCTCAATGGAGCCCCCATGGTGCATACGGAACCAGCGATGATAATAAGCTGCCTACCAAGTGGTCAGACGAGATTGGAATTGACCCCTACCGCTTTTCAGTGAACAAAAACATGCATTTACGGAAGTTGGGGATCTCGATCCATGAAGAACTCTTCACGATCCCCTCATAGGGGCTTCATGTTGGCGGTGTATACATAGAAGCAGGTGAAAGGGGGTGAATCACTACTATGATCTCGTTCATTGAAATATTCCTGCTAGCCGCCATATTCGGAGTGTTGTACTCGATGTTGCAGCTCGCGAGCCGTTGAGCCAATCGCCCGCGCCACCGATATCAAACCACCTGGCGTGGAATGGCAAGGAGTGAAGATCCATAATGACGATATTCTTCGCAGTGCTGGTGTTGAACGCCGTCGTTGGGGTGATGTACAAGGCACTGTATCTGGAGCGGGAGTAATCAAAGGGAACGCCTACCTGTCTTGAGAAAAGAGCAGGGGGCCGCACTGCCTAAAAATTAGGAGATGGGCGTTTGCTGAGCAGTCACACGAAACCCGCCGTGTGGCTCCCCTGCTCCAGTATGAAAGCAAAGGTTTCTTCGGCTGTCTCTCCGCCTCTGTACTATTTTCTCTCTTTGATTGCCCGTTCAACTTCGCGTCCTGCTTCCCGAGCCTTGATCGATTCTCGACGATCATGCTGCTTCTTACCTTTTGCCAATCCGAGTTCGACCTTCGCCTGGCCGCGCTCTGAAAAATAGATGCGGAGAGGAACCAGCGTGAGACCTTTCTGCTGGGTTTTCCCGAGGAGCTTATTGATCTCCTTTCGATGAAGGAGCAGTTTGCGCGTCCTGATCGGATCGTGGTTCATGATGTTGCCGTGACTATACGGACTGATGTGGCAGTGCTGAAGAAAGACTTCGCCGTCTTTGACGGTCGCATAACTGTCTTGTAGATTCACTCGTCTGTCACGAAGCGATTTCACTTCGGTTCCCTTGAGCACAATCCCGGCTTCGAACTTTTCTTCGATAAAATAATCGTGGTACGCCTTCCGATTCGTGACCACGACTTTCCGCTGATCGTCCGCCTCTTTTGCCATGACCTGAACCCTACGCCTTGATCTCTTTCTCCGCTACCGCCTATGATGCCACATGATTGGACCTCGGACACTCGATTCCTTCAGCAGCATTCTTTCCGGTCTTTCGAAGCGGCTTGGTCTGGAATCGAAGCTGCTGGAACTTCGTCTGCAGCGTCGTTGGCACGACATCGTGGGCGAGCCGACGGGTTCCCACACGTGGCCGGTCCAGATCCGCTTCAAGAAGCTGTACCTGATCGTCAGGAATCCCGTCTGGCTACAGCAACTGACATTCCTCAAACCGGTGCTTTTGACGAAGCTGGAGGCGGAGGCTGGAACGGGGTTCGTAACAGACATTGCATTTCGGGTCGGAGAGATTCCAAGTCAAAACGAGGATACTCCAGCCGTTCACGGCCCCGACGTGCCCTCAGGTCCGACAAAGGAATCGTGGGCTGAAGTCGTCTCGTATACCGCCGCAATACAAGATCCCTCTCTCCGTGAGCTAATTAGAGAGGTGATATCGAGATACCCTGCTCACGTTCCACCTCGACCGGCAAGGGGTCCGTCACAAGCCCCTTGAACAGGATCCGTGTGTCGCCGGAGAGTTGCCCGTTCTTGGGCATAGGGCCCAAGCCTCCTTCTTCCTCCTGGTCCAGCAATCGATAGTATCCGCGCATAGCGCGTTCATAGTTTTTGATCGCCGTCGCGTCTCCCGCCAGAAACTTTATCAATACTTCAGGATCGGTCCATCCGTGATCGTCGAATACATAAATCACGATCTGTCTGTACCGGCCTCCCGGATCGCCCGGAGTCGTGGGATAGATCTTCATGCGACCGAAATCCCGTGTCTCATGACCGACCTTCCGGAAACGATTCAGTAACTTTTCAATCTGATCATCTTGAGTCCCTGACGGGACATCCGTCGCGACGACATGGCCCGACTGAGCACCGACGGTATAGGGAGGAATCGATCGATCGGGACGGCTGAGATACATGCCTCCCCAGATCAGGGCGAAGGATCCCACAAAGACGGCGAGTCCGAATTTGACGACGATGTCCAGCGGCTTCTTGGCCTTAGGACCGGCAGATGGCATGGGAGAGGATGCCTGCTGATGCATTGAACCTGGCTGCGGGGCCCGGTCAGGTTAGGTCTCCGCCGTGCCCTCCGAAGCCGTCTCCTCTCGCTCGACGGCCTCGGCCAGTCTCGCGACACTCACGACGCGGTCTCCTTCGCCGTCGAGATCCAGAATGCGAACACCTTGGGTATTCCGGCCGATTTCGCGGATGTCGTCCACCTTGCAACGAAGCACCTTTCCCTGCGCGGCGATCAGCATGATTTCGTCGCCGTCTCGTACTTGCAGGAACCCGACGGCCGGACCGTTTCGCTCTGTCGTCTTCACGCTGATAATACCCTTGCCGCCACGGCCCTGAATGCGATATTCGCCCACGGGTGTCCGTTTGCCGTAGCCCCCTTCCGTGACGGTCAAAAGCGAGGTCGTGGAATCGGGAGTGATGGTTTCCATGCCGATGACTTCATTGCCCTCTTCGAGTGTGATCCCTTTGACCCCGTATGCCGTCCGGCCCATCGGCCTCACTTCTTCTTCTTTAAATCGAATGGTGATGCCCTGGCGGGTCCCCAGAAGGATTTCCCGCTGTCCATCGGTCAGTTGCACGCCGATCAGTCTATCGCCCCCCTCGAGCCCCAACGCGATGATCCCGCCTTGCCTTGGGTTACTGAACGCGGACAGTTCCGTCTTTTTGATGACGCCCCTCTTGGTGCCCATCACGATATATCGGTCTTCTCGGAATTCTTTCACCGGCAATGTCGCCGTGACTTTTTCATTGCCTGACAGGGCGAGCAGATTGACCAGGGCTTTGCCCTTCGCGGCCCGGCTGGCCTCGGGAATTTCATGGACTTTCAACCAATAGACCTTTCCCGCGTCCGTGAAAAAGAGGAGTGAATCGTGGGTGGAGGCGGTAAAGAGATTCTCGGCGAAGTCTTCTTCCTTGATACCCATTCCGATCTTGCCCTTGCCGCCTCGTCGCTGAGCGCGATAGAGGGACGCGGCATTTCGTTTGATGTATCCGGCGTGCGAGATGGTCACGATCACTTCTTCTTCCGCGATCAGGTCTTCAAGGCTGATCTCCGCCTCTTCTTTGACAATCTGGGTCTTCCGCTCGTCCTTGTAGGCCTCACGAATTTCCGTCAGCTCGTCCTTAATGATGTTTCGGACCAGCCCTTCGCTCGCGAGCACGGACTTCAGGTATTCGATCTGTTTCAGCACTTCCTGGTATTCCTCGACGAGTTTGGCGCGTTCCAACTGTGTCAGGCGCTGGAGCCGCATGTCCAGGATCGCATTGGCCTGGATCTCGGTGAGGCTGAATTGCCGCATCAAACCGGCTCTCGCTTCGTCCGGCGATTGTGACCTGCGGATAAGCGCAATCACGGCATCGAGATGGTCGAGCGCGATCTTGAGCCCTTCCAGAATGTGCGCCCGTTCCTCCGCTTTTCTGAGCTCGAACGCCGTCCGCCTCACGACGACTTCGCGCCGATGTTCGAGGAAATGATGGAGAATCTGCTTGAGATTCAGAATTTCCGGTCGATTGTTGACCAAGGCCAGCATGATGACGCCGAAGGTGATTTCGAGCGGGGTATGCTTGTACAGATTGTTCAACACCACCAAAGGAATTTCACCTCGCTTGAGCTCGATCACCACCCGCACCCCTTCGCGATCCGATGATTCGTCTCGCAGGTCCGAGATGCCTTTGATCCGGTCTTCCTGAACCAACTCGGCAATCTTCTTGATCAATGACACCTTGTTGACTTGATAGGGAATCTCCGTGACGATGAGGCGCTCGCGTTCGGTGCGCTCATCGGTCTCCACCGCGACCTTCGCCCTCAAGGTGAGGAGGCCTCGGCCCGTCTCGTAGGCCTCTTTGATCCCGCTCATGCCGTAAATGAATCCGGCCGTGGGAAAATCAGGCCCCGGGATCTTCCTCATCAGCTGGGCGATCGTCACCTCCGGGTTCTCCAACAGTAGGAGCAATCCATCGATGATTTCGGCGATATTGTGCGTCGGGATGTTGGTGGCATAGCCCACCGCGATGCCCCCCGCCCCATTGACCAGGAGATTCGGCACCCTGGTCGGTAGAACCAGGGGTTCCTGTAACGATTCGTCATAGTTTGGGCCGAAATCGACCGTTTCCTTGTCGATGTCGGCCAGCATCTCTTCGGCCAGTTTGGTCATGCGCGCTTCGGTATAGCGCATGGCGGCCGCTGAGTCGCCGTCCATCGACCCATAGTTGCCCTGCCCGTCAACGAGGGGATAGCGCATGTTGAAATCCTGCGCCATCCGCACGAGGGTGTCATAAATGGCCGAGTCACCGTGGGGATGATAATTGCCCATGATCTCGCCCACGATCTTCGCCGATTTGCGGTAGGCCCGATTGGAGGCGAGACCCATTTCGTTCATACCGAACAAGATGCGGCGATGGACCGGTTTGAGGCCATCACGAACGTCGGGCAGCGCTCGTCCCACGATGACGCTCATCGCATAGTCGAGGTAAGACGATTTCATCTCGTCTTCGATGGCGATGTGGCCTAAACGTTCATCAGGAGGCATTCCGAATAACTCCTCGTTCTCCGTCGAGCGTCATCCGCCGATCGATTCGTTGAACATCTTGTCCGGTTGACGAATGACATGTTTAGACGTCCAGGTTTTTCACTTCGAGGGCATGGGTTTGAATGAAATGACGCCGCGGTTCGACCTCATCGCCCATCAGAATCGTAAAGATCTCGTCGACACCGGTGAGGTCTTCGAGCGTCACCCTCAAGAGCGTGCGCATTTCAGGATTCATGGTGGTTTCCCAGAGCTGTCCGGGGTTCATTTCTCCCAGACCTTTGTACCGCTGGATGCTGAGTCCCTGCTTCCCCATATCCAAGATAGCCTTCGCCAGTTCATCGGTCGTGCGATAGGGACTCTCGTGACCTTTCGCTTTGAGCTTGTAGGGTGGACGCCCTAAACCGATGGCAGAAGGAGTCAGTTTCTGCAGCTCACGGAAGTCTGCGGAACCGACAAGTTCGTGAGTGACGTCCAGTTCGTGGCTGACACCGTTTGTGTGAAGCCGGCACACAACCTTGTTCGATTGATGTTCTTCGTCGTCGAGCACGTCGAAGGTCGATGTCACCTTCGGAAACGCCACGGCCAGCGACCTCTTGACGTTCTCGACCGATCGCTGGAGTGCCGCTCGATCCTTCAGGAGTTCGCGATCGAGCCCCGGTTCATCGACAAAGGCACGCAGCATGGTGGCTTCGTGCTGCTTTTTATTGAGGCGACCGAGCAATGTTTCGAACGAGATCATTTTCTTTAGGATCGGCAACAGCCGGCGCCCGGTCACGTATCCCTGGGCCCCTTCCATGTACAGTTCGACATCCTCGACCGCGAGGTCGGCCAAGTACTCATTCAACGATCCCTCGTCCTTTAGATACCGTTCCGCCTTGCCTTTCTTGACTTTGAACAGCGGTGGCTGAGCGATGTAGATATAACCCCGTTCAATCAGCTCGGGCATTTGCCGGAAAAAGAACGTCAAGAGCAAGGTACGGATGTGGCTGCCGTCGACGTCGGCATCGGTCATGAGAATGATCTTGTGATAGCGAGCCTTGGCGATATCGAACGTGTCTTTCTCAGCCTTGTCGCTTTCCTCCCGCTTGCGACCGATTCCGGTTCCCAGCGCCATGATGAGCGTCCTGATCTCGTCGCTCGACAGCATCTTGTCGAAGCGCGCCTTCTCGACGTTCAGGATCTTCCCTTTCAGCGGCAAGATGGCTTGGAACTTGCGGTCGCGTCCTTGCTTCGCGGATCCGCCGGCCGAATCGCCTTCCACGATGTACAGTTCGCTCAAAGCCGGATCCTTTTCTGAACAATCCGCCAATTTCCCGGGAAGTGAACCTCCATCGAGCGCGCTCTTGCGTCTGATCAGATCCTTGGCTTTGCGAGCGGCTTCGCGTGCGCGGGCCGCATCGATCGCCTTGCCGATGATCTTGCGCGCGACCGGCGGATTTTCCTCGAAATAGGCGCCGAGTTTCTCGTTGACCGCCGTCTCGACGACGCCTTTGACTTCGCTGTTGCCGAGCTTCGCTTTCGTCTGCCCCTCGAATTGCGGATTGCGCACCTTGACGCTGACGACGGCGGTGAGCCCTTCGCGCACGTCGTCGCCGCTCAGCGACTCGGTTTCTTTCTTCAGCAGATCGTTCGCATTCGCATAGGTGTTGATCGTCCTCGTCAGAGCGGCCTTGAACCCCACCAAATGCGTGCCGCCTTCTTTGGTATTGATGTTGTTCGCGAATGAAAACAGGTTTTCCGCATAACTATCGTTGTACTGAAGCGCGACTTCCAGAATCATCTCCGGCTTCTCAACCTTGACAAAGATCGGCTTGTGCAACGGCGTTTTGGCTTCGTTCAGATGTTCGACGAAGGACACGATCCCGCCCTTGTACAGAAAGACCTGTTCTTTCGCCGGCTCTTTCCGCTCATCTCTCAGCGTAATGGCCAGGCCTTTATTCAAAAACGCCAGCTCGCGGAGCCGCTGGGCCAATATGTCGAAGCTGAATTCCAACGTCTCGAAGACTTGACCGTCCGGCTTGAACCGCACCTTCGTCCCTCGGCGCTTTGTCTTGCCCGTCGCCTTGAGGGGGGCATTGGGTTTCCCGCGCTCATATCGCTGCTCGAACACCTGAGCGTCCTGCCAGATCTCCAGCTCGAGCCATTCCGACAAGGCGTTCACGACGGAGATCCCGACTCCGTGCAGGCCGCCGGAGACCGTATACGCGCCTTGCTCGAATTTACCGCCTGCATGAAGGACCGTCAGCGCCACCTCGGCGGCGGACTTGTGTTGCGTGGGATGCATGCCGGTGGGAATGCCACGCCCGTTGTCGATGACCGTCACGCTCCCGTCGATATGGATCGTGACCTCGATCGCCTCGCCGAACCCCGCCATATGTTCGTCGACGCTGTTGTCGACGACTTCATAGACCAGATGGTGGAGTCCATCCACGCCGGTACTTCCGATGTACATCGCCGGCCGCTTTCGGACCGCATCGAGGCCCTCGAGGACTTTGATCTGATCGGCGCGATAGCTTTCTGACTTGGTTGGGGAAGAGTCTTCTGTGGCCATCCGATTCCTAACAACGTGTTGAGAAACGAACCTCGCCGTGCCTGACCCGGAGATGAGCGGGAAGACGCGACGCGAGACCAATGCCGGCTGACTTTTGCAGCATGCTGCTAAATCTTAATGGGCATGACCACGCACTTGAACCCCGGGCTTTCCGGCTCCTGGATGAGACACGGACTCAGGGGCGTGTCCATCTGAAGAGACAGCGTGTCCCCGTCCATCACACTGAACGTATCCAAAAGATACCGGGCGTTGAATCCGGTGTTGAGCGCATCGCCCTCGTACCGAGCCGGCAGTTCTTCAGTCGCTTCCCCATAGTCCGGACTGCTGGAAAACAGAGTCATCTTGCCGGAAGTGAACGAAACCTTCACTGCGCTGGCCTTGTCCTTGGACAACACCGACACCCGACGTAGCGCACTTTCCAATTCTGCCCGGTTCACGCTGATGTGCTTGCCGCTCTCTTTGGGAATCACCTGTTGGTAGTTGGGATAGTTGCCTTCCATCAGCCGTGAGGTCAGCAGAAGACCGCTCTTGCGGAAGATCATGAGATTCTTGGAGAAGCCGATGAGCGGATCACTATCGCCTCCCTCTTCCAACAGATGTCGAATCTCATGCGCGGCTTTCTTAGGAATAATTGCTTTTATTTCCTGCGGTATGCCTTTACTGCCGGCCTTGCCCACTTCCTGCTCCGCCACTGCCAGCCGATGGCCGTCAGTGCCGACTAACCGCAGGGTGGTTTTCTTGTCGGTCGCGACCAACGTTACCAGGAGGCCGTTCAAGATGTACCGGGCATCGTTATCACCCGCGGCAAAGAGGGTCTTCCGAATCAATTCGAGTAGTCCGTCTCCCGAGAGAGGTGTCAGCCCTTCGCGCTCGATCGTCGGCAATGCCGGATACTCGGTGCTGGGAAGTCCCACCACCTTGAATTGGCTCTTTCCAGCCTGGATGGTGGTCCAGTTGTTGTCCGTAGCCGTCAATTCAATGTCGCCGGGAGGCAATTCCTTCACGATCTCGAACAGCTTTCGAGCCGATATGGTCACGCCTCCGCTCGTGATCATGGTCGCCTTGTACAGACCTCGCATACCGATCTCGAGGTCTGTCGCAATGATCTCCACCCCATCCTGCCTGGCTTCCAACAGAATGTTGGACAGTATCGGCATCGTATTGCGTTTCTCCACGACGCCTTGCACTCGTTGAAGACCCGTCAATAGTTCATCCCGCCCAATGCGTACTTTCATGGAGTCCTCTCCCGGCCAACTCGTTAGCTTCGAAGAATATGTTCCTTCAATGTTTCGAGCGTCGCATGCAACTCCGTATTAGTCTCCTTGGCCTTCGCGACCTGTCGGCACGCGTGAATGATGGTCGTATGATCCTTGCCGCCAAATTGTCGTCCGATTTCCGGGTACGATGCGTCGGTGAGTTCGCGACACAGATACATCGCAATTTGCCGAGGATGCACAAGTGTTTTGCTCCGGCGGCGAGATTTCAGCTCCGTCAATTTGACGTGAAACTGGGAGCAGACCGCTTCTTGAATATCATCCATCGCGACGATTTTCTTCTTGTCCCCGATGAGGTCGCGAAGGACACTCTTCGCGAGTTCGAGGGTAATGACTTGCCCCGTCAGTGAGGCGTACGCGCCCAATCGAACCAGACTGCCCTCGAGTTCACGAATATTGCTCTTCATCGTGGTGGAGAGGAACTGTATGACATCTTCCGGCAGTTTGACTCCTTCATCCTCTGATTTCTTCCGCAAGATGGCGATGCGGGTCTCCACATCCGGAGGCTGCAAGTCCGCGATCAGTCCCCATTCAAAACGAGATCGCAGACGTTCTTCGATATCCGGCATATCCTTGGGAAAGCGATCGCTGGAGAGAACGATCTGTTTGTGCCCCTCATACAACGCATTGAACGTATGGAAAAACTCCTCCTGGGTTCGCTCCTTCCCGACCAGAAATTGAATATCGTCGATCATAAGCATGTCGATGTGCCGGTAGCGCTTCCGAAGATCCATCATCTTGTCGTAGCGGATGGAGTTGATCACTTCATTTGTGAACTGCTCGGTCGTCAAATAGGCGATTCGGACATCACTTCTTTCAGCCACATGATTCCCTATCGCGTTCAAGAGGTGGGTCTTCCCCAAGCCCACCCCTCCGTATATGAACAGCGGGTTGTACGTCTGACCCGGCTGTTCGGCGACGGCCATGCACGCGGCGTGGGCAAATTGATTCCCGGCACCGACCACGAAATTTCTAAACGTATATTTCGGGTTCAGCTGGATCCCGCGGCGTGGCCTCGCTTGACTGGTGCCCCTCGAAACCCCTACCGAGTTTGGAGTTTCGATCGGCTGACCAACCGACTTCTCCACCACCGTAAACGCGACGGCCATTGGTCCACTACCGCGAGCCGTCGACATGGCTTCTTCCAGGAGAGACCCATAATGAGTGTCCAGCCACTCTCCGAAGAACTTGTTCGGAACTCCAATGTGGGCGGTCGAGTTTTCAATCCGGTGCAAATGCACCGGAATAAACCACGTGTCAAACACCTGCTTTGGAACCTTCGCTCGAATGTATTCCAGAACTTCCTGCCACACAGCGTCGTTCGTCATAAGTGACTCAAATTTCTATGCACAGGCTTATTCACACCTGTTGATAACTATCCTCCCATTGATTCAATTTCGCTAAAAGAAGGCATGCTGCATACCATGTTGTACCCTCACCTGTCGAGTCAAGGAGTCCGTACGACGAGATACTCATTCTGGCCCTCACAGGCTCTTCACACCTTTCACCTCTTCCATACAGAGTGTATCCCCACCCTTGTCCATTCTGCTGCATCGGAGTTCACGCAACAAAATCAATCGACTACCTCTTATCCTCTTTATTCACTCCGTTACTACTATTCCGACGACTACTGATTTTCTTTATTGCTACACTTCGGAGTCATAGAGTCATAATCTGCTCACGTTTCACCAACACAGCCAGCACTTGCTCGTACGACAATTGCTCTCCGTCTTCCAAAGGGAATTCCTTGGTGGTACTGATCACCTTTCCTGGAAGAAGCGAGTCCTCGAGGGAAATCATCACGACAGAACCTTGTTCAGGGCAGGTAGAGGTAGACGTCGTGACTAGCCTGGACGGCTGCCTGGGCGAGGCGAGTGACCGTCGTGGCGCTTTCGTCCGATGGAGGCAAGGCCAAGAGGAAACCAATTTTACACTTCACCGTGGGAATCCACAGGAATTTATATTAAATATTCAGTAGGTTACAGAATTTATGGACGGCCAGAGACTAAGAGTTTTTCAGGGGAAAGTCAACCTGAAAAACCGCGCGTTAGGAGCCGAGGACAAAGGGATGAATTTCACGGGACAGAGTTGAAATGGCGAGGTCATGCTGTGTTTTCGTGACCATGTTGCGCAAGAGGGCAGTTCCTTTGGTTACTTCATCATCTCCGAGGATGAGCGCAAATCGGCAGCCGAGACGATCGGCCTGGCGCAAGTGAGCCTTCAACGTCGAGGATCGAAAGTCTGAGACCGCTTGGATTCCAGAAAGACGCAGTTCCTCAAGGGCTAAGAGACCGGCTAGAGCCCCTCGATTACCGAACCCCGCGACGTAAACAACCACCTGCTCAGGCAGGGCTTTCATCGCAAACTCAGGCAGCAACATCGCCATCCGTTCGAGACCGAGGGCGAAACCCACTGCCGGTGTGGGAGGCCCTCCGAGAGTCTCAACGAGGCCGTCGTAGCGTCCGCCCGCCCCTACCGCGTTTTGCGCACCAAGATTGGTTGCGGTGACCTCGAACGTCGTCAGGTTATAGTAATCAAGGCCACGAACAAGCCGATGGTTCAAGGAATAGGGTATCTTGATGACATCGAGGCCGGCCAAGACCTGTGAGAAGTAAGAACGGGCCGCTTCGGAGAGTGAGTCGGCCAGCCGGGGAGCCGTCTCCGTTATTGCGCGGCACTCGGGAACTTTGCAATCGAGGACCCGGAGCGGATTGGCCTCAATTCGGTGTCGGCAATTGGCGCAGAGGCCGGATTCATGTTGTCTGAGGTAATCCACGAGGCGAGGCCGGTACGCGTCTCGATCGCTCGTATAGCCAAGGTTATTGATCTCCAACGTCAAACTAGGTAAACCAAGGTCGGAGAGAATTCGCCACAGGAGGGAAATAACCTCAACATCAGCCCGCGAATCAGCCATCCCGAGCGACTCCACACCGAACTGATGAAATTGCCGGAGGCGCCCCGCTTGAGGCCGCTCGTGCCGAAACATCGGCCCGAAGTAGAAGTACTTCTGTGGAACTGGAACTGCCGCGCGGTTGTGTTCGATAAAAGCCCGAACGGTTCCGGCCGTGCCTTCAGGGCGCAGAGTCAGCGATGTGCCGTCACGATCCTGGAAGGTGTACATTTCTTTTTCAACGATGTCCGTCGATGCTCCGATGCTTCGTGCAAACAGGGTCGTGACCTCAAAGATCGGAATGCGGATTTCATGAAATCCGTACCGGTCCGCCCACCGCCTGGCGGTCTCTTCGATGAGACGCCAACGGGGCGTATCCTCCGGCAACAGATCCTTGACGCCTTTGATCATGGGCTTTGGATGAGATAAAACGTGTGGGTATTCACCATGACGAATCGTGTACGACAACCCCGTACGGTACCGGTCTCGGCGGACTATAACGGCGCTTTCTGCGGCAAGTCAACGGACCGAGCTTGCACGACTCTGAGTCGAGAGGTATAGTGCGCGGCTTACACAAAATGCAGCATGTGGATGCGTTCTCGTCGTAGAACAGACGTATGAGCCAAGACCAAACCAGTCGCCGGGTAGTTGCCATCGCCCCAATGCCGCCGGAACCGTCCGCCTATGCGCTCGCCCGATACAGTCGCTCGCCCGATTCGATAGAAAACAGCATCAAGTGGGTCCACGGCCACTCGTCCGAGAAATTCTGGGAACAGTTTTACTTCGACTACGGGCATGCCTCGATTGCCGACCTCGGTCATGTGACCATTTGCTTTGAAGACATCTCGGAGCTCGCGGCCATTCGACTGGAGGATGAACCGCTGTGGGACGGTCAAGCGAAATCCAGCCGGTACCAGAATTTTTCATCCAACCGATGGTTTGTGCCCGATCAGATTCGAGGCAGCGAAACGGAAGCCGTGTACGAGGGGATCCTTCGAAGCCTCTCCGAAGTCTATCGTTTGCTGCATGATCCGCTGACGCGATTCCTGGCTGAACGAGAGCCACGCCCTGGGTCGATGAAGCCTGCCGACTACGAGCGGACCATAGCAGCCAGAGCCTTCGATGTGACGCGGTATCTACTTCCCCTTGCTGCAAAGACCAACGTCGGTCAGGTCGTGAGCATCCGGACGCTGGAAAAGCAGATCACACGATTGTTGTCTTCTCAGCTTCCGGAATTACGGGCAATCGGGGAAGATTTGAGAGAGGCCTGTCACCGTCCGCCGGTGAATCTGTGGGGCGAATTATCCGGCCAATCGCCCGGTCACGCTGACCCATTGGCGCCCACACTGGCGCGCCATGCGAAGGCCAGCCAGTACCAGGAATCGGTGTATTCGGAGTTGGCGCGCCATGCTCGTGAAGCGTTGCGCCCAACGGGACTGGACCAACCGGATGGCTGGGGACCGGTAATACCGGTTGACTTGATCGAACCGCACCATCCTCTCGACGAACTCGTCACGACGCTTCTCTACCGGGTCGCGCAAGCCCCGTACCGGAAAATACTCGAGGTCGTCAAAGAATGGCCGGATCGACAGAAGCAAGCGACCATCGAGGTCGCTACCAAACAGCGCGGCCCGTACGATGAACTCATCAAGGAGTTTCGCAGCGGCTACGCATTCACGTTCGATATCCTAATGGACATCGGGGCGTGGCGGGATATGCATCGCCACCGGCGCTGCCAGCAAGTGCAACAGAACTTCACGACCGTCCATGGCTATGATGTTCCGCCGTCGCTTGTCGAAGCGGGGTTGGATCTGGAATACCGGCAAGCGATGGATGCCGTGCGTCACGACATCGAGGTACTCAGGAAAAAGGATCAGGAAGCGTCGCTCTATGCGATTCCGTTCGGCTTTAAAGTGCGTTGTTTGTTTAAAATGGACTATGCTGAAGCCGAATACATCAGCAAGCTACGATCCGGCGTCAAGGGCCACTGGTCGTACCGGACGGTCGCGTGGCAGATGAAACAACAGCTCACCCAACGATTCCCCTTCCTCGGTGAACAGATTTGCGCGACATCGCCCGACATCGAAGACACACTGACTCGATAAGAACCCGATGGGTACTCACCAGCAGAAATGTGAGGCGGCCATGGTCGCCGGCGCGTGGGACACCCTGTTGGCCGAGTCGTTGACCTGGAGCCGGGACTCCGAGGGAGCGAAGGATCCACGTCCTCTCTTTGCGCGAAATGTCGTGTATCTCGTGCAGGGTCGGTTTGCCGACGCCTGGAAAACCCATGCGCTCTGCCTTGAAGCCCAGCAGGACATCACAACCGTGGGGAGCTGGGTGAACGATCTGCTCGCCAGGCATGTGAGCAGCGGCTACGCCCATTTGATCACGGGCCTGTTTCTCGCGCAGTCCGGTCAATCTGAGCAGTCCATGCAACCCTACATGGAAGCCGCGCGGTTGCTTCCGCAATCAGCGTCTCCTCATTACTTTCTCGCACAGATTCACGAACGCGCCGGTCATCTTGAAATGGCGATCAAGGAGTACCGCGAAGCCATCCGACTCGCTCCGGACTTTGCCCCGGCCCGGATGAATCTGGGTGTCGCGTATCAAGATCAAGGCCGGTTGGAAATGGCGATTAAAGAATACCGTGAGGTTGTCAAGCTCAACCCGAACGATTCCGCGGCGCATTCGAACCTCGCCTGTGCGCTGGCAGAACAGGGGAAGGTGGAACCGGCGGTACAATCTTACAAGACCGCCTTGAAACTGAATCCACAAGATGCCGAAGTGCACTTTGCGCTGGGCGGACTCTACGAAATGCGCGGGCGCCTGGATTTGGCGCAAAAGAGCTATCAAGATGCGCTCGATGCCGATCCGGATTTTGGCGCCGCCCATTCCGCGCTCGGGTGGCTCGCGTTAGGCAAGCAACGACTTCAAGAAGCCGCGGACATTTTTAGCCGGGCGCTCAAGTGCAATGAAGAAGATGCGCGAGCCTATCACGGGATCGCCGAGATCTATGCGCTCCGCGGCAAACGCCAGAGCGCGATGGAGAACTATACCAAGGCGTTGAAGTTCTATCGCGATCCGGAAAAGCGGAATCAGATCATGAATCAGCTGTTCCAGGAAGGCCAGGTGGGGGATTGAAGGTTGGGACCAATCGAGTAGGTCCTTTGCTCGCGGAGCCCCCACGATGAAGCAGTGGTCGCTCGACGCGCGCAGTCAGGCCCCACTCGATTAGTCCCATAACCGCGCTCTCATTCGTCCGCGCGATCACAGACAAATTCTTGATGGGAATTTGCCGGAATGAACTATCGCAAGGCTAGAGGACGTTCGTGGGACAGGAGTTCTACGAGATACGCTTCACGAGGGATGAGACCTACAATTCTCTGATTGCACCCTGCAGCACGGTGATCTGTGTAACCGGATCGCCCGTCGCTTTCAATTCGTTTCGGATCTGATCCTTCAAGTAGGACGAATATCCAACACGGTCGATGAGAAGATCCAGAAATCGTTCGGCCGGCAACAGGCTCTGCCCCTTGAGTTCTTCCACAGTATCGTCACTCACGGGCACGTAGGTGCTGCCGATGTGAAAGACGACATTGTAATACCGCCCCTTGCCGATCCGCTCGAACCGCAACCCCTTCACAGATTCCTCCTCAGCCCGATGTGGAAAACCAGCCAGTTCTGTTCTCGGATCGCTGAACGGCGTGTTTCTTCCTGCAAGCCCATAAGAAAGGGTTCATTTTAGACGTGTTTTGGTCGTGAAGACAAGGGCAACCTCGAGTCTCTGGCGGTAGACAGCTCTGTCGCCGGACATTTATCATGACATTCCCTTATGTTGGATATGCCGGTAAAGTGAGTCGTCATGACAGCAAGAGAACTTATCGAATTGTGGACTACTCGGCTTGAAACCGAACGGGTCCACCTCGTGGCAACAGAGCGTGATGCTCCTTTCGTGGCGTCGCAGGGCCGCCTGGTGCAAACGATCGGCGGACTCCATCTGTACGAGTTTATCGTGCCGTCTGACGTCACGCTGTGTGTCGATCTTCCTGTGGCTGTTGTCCCGACTGATGAAGCAGAAACAACAGAAGGAATCATGCTCCGGCACACAGGCGAACGCATCCTCGTTCAGCTGATCGATGCCCTCGGAAGCGAAGTCCCCTCAGCCACCCTCGTTCCGGATCAGGCCGGTCTTGTCAGTACATCGGCGGCCCGCCTGAAAGATATGCTGGCGAAGCCCGACCAGTATCACCTTGGGCCGACCGAGCGGTTGACAGCCCTGCTGCAAATGCAAGACATCGACGCCGAAGCATTTCTTTCCCGCACATCTGTTTTCACGGCAATGTGGTCGGATGACCGGTCACTGCGTCGTCAACAACTCGGGAAATTGGCAACGGAACTGATTCGCGGCAATAAGCGCATACTTATGATCAGTCCGGATCATGACGAGTGCGATGAGGTTGTAGGCACGGTCGCGCGGACTATGAACGCCGGCGGGCTCAACTACAGAACGTGGATGACTCGATATGAACTCCCGATTGCCTCGCGAACCGGAGGCATCGATCTTCATGAATTGGGGTTCGAAGCACAGATGCACCGGTTCTATGCCAAGTCACAGGCCGACAAAGCCTCGCTGAAACATAAATACGAACGCTTTCGAGAGCTGGCCCCTCTGCTGGCCCAGAAAGAAGCGAAGCAGAAGGATTTGGACGAGGTTCGCTCCTTGGAATGGCGCCTCGTGACACAATTTAGGGAACTACAAGTAAGAATGGCCGATGTTGAGACCACGCTCAAGGAATTCGAAAATCTGCCGCTGTTACAGCGACTGGGCATGCAGGCGGTGGGGAAGAATGCGGAATCACTCACACAGTACCGTGCGCTGTATCAGAGCAAGATGAACCAACTGAACGACGAACTCGATGTCGCCAAAGGCCGCATTCAGCAGCTTGTTCCTGAGGCAGCCGTCCCTCGAGGAACGCGTGCCGAGTTTGACGAACTGAAGGAGCACATCACGAAATTGGGTGGAACGAAAAAGGTCCGTGAGTTGCTGGCTGCTGAAGCAAGCCCGAACCGTCAGGCCTTCCTTCAGAATCGGAGACTGGTCGCGGCCACTCCCGCTCGAGTCGCAAGCGACCCCTTGTTCAGCCGGGTGCGCTTCGATGTCCTGATCGTCGATGAGGCTCCGAGGATTGCGGCATCCTCGCTGCTGGCTGCTGCCGGTCTGGCTCACGAACGCATTATCGTCAGCGGCGATCCACGCGACATCACGGGCACGGGGCCATGGGCCATTTCCCAGACAGCTGCTCGTGCCGCACCGTGAACTGTCTCGACGGCACTTGCTTGACGCGAGCGATGAAAATTCAGGATAATCCGGCTCCCCTTGCTGTATTTACTCTCAGGGATGTTCAAAAAGGACGTTCAGCAAGGCCCGAGCGGAGCGATAAGGCGAAGCGTACTCTGTGCCGGTACGTTGAGCCTTTGAGGTTCGTGAGAACGAAGCTGGCGGGCTTTTTCAACATCCCTAATGCCGAAGTGGCGGAACTGGCAGACGCACTAGATTCAGGGTCTAGCGCCCTCACGGGTGTCCGGGTTCAAATCCCGGCTTCGGCACCACCGCACAATCCACGCTACTGCCAATGCTTTTCTGCGTTTCAGGAGCCTGATTAGTCACACCTACGAGCACCGGCTTGGGTGTTGTTTTGGGCTCAATTGTCAAGTAACTGTCAAGTGACGAGAGCGCATACCCAAGTATGTGAGACTCACTACTCCCATTCTAGGCGTGAGAAATAATAATGTTTCGCGCCCATTGGACGGCGTCAGGGTAATAATTGCAGTCGAGAACAAATTCTTGGCCTCTCCCTGGTGTACGTAGGAGTGCAGAATCGTCATCGAGAATCCACCTATCCTTCTGACTATGATAGGTCGACGACGCTGCAGCGTGATAATTGAGGGGGGTCTTCAGGGTGAAAGAACGAAGGGGCTGCACGTGAGATTCCTACTCGTGGTTCTCATCGTGGTCATCACCTACTGTTCGGTGCTGGTTCCTCCGGCTTGGAGTCAGGCCCCTCCTGACATACAGCTAACCGCAGCAGCCGCCACGATCCTCTATTTCCCGTTTAAAGCGGCAATTGCTCTCGGGGGTGGAATCGTCGGTGGACTCGCCTATGTGTTTTCGGGATTCTGTGAGACCACGGCGCAAAGTATCTGGATCCCCAGCATGTATGGTACCTACATTATTACGCCGGCGCATCTCAGTCGTGATCGTCCGATACGCTTTTGGGGCGTTAAAGCCGAAATCGACTAACTTCTAGGAGAAGGTATGGCTGACAAGACATGCGTCCATTCTCTGTGTAAGAGTTTTCGCTGAAGTGGGAAAAGAATTCTGCTCTGACGAATGCCGCACCGCCCGCACAGAGGAACTACTTGCGCTTGCAACCATCCGGTCTATCGGACCACCCACATAATAGCGGGCGTCAGGTTTACAGCAATCTGACCTGCCCGCCCAAGATGTTGAAGTGTCCGATCATCATTGAAAGGAACAGCTTCATTCCTCTCAGGTACACCACTCATACATTTGTCTCCATTCTTTGGTACGCTGACCATAGCATCCAGTTACCGAGAGGTTCTTATGCTGTACATGTTGATACTGGCGACGCTCTTGCTCACGGTTGATGCGCAAGCGCAATGGGCAGATCATCACGGGAGCAGTTTCGATCCCCGTCGCAGCGATGCCATCCCCAAGAGTGGCTATGGGTACCGCAACCGCGATGGGACGACGAATTACGCGCCGATTGTACCGAGGCATGGCGAAATTGCTGCGACTCCACCACCTCCTGCTAGCCCACTCCGGTCCCCTCCCCCTCGCGCCTCCGACCCGCCGTACCAGATGCTCCAGGAGCGCAGCACTGAACACGACTACCACAGCGATTCTATTTTCTCGGATCGTGTACGGTAACCATCCCACGACACCGCTGCTAGGTTTCCGCTCTTGCGCTCTGCTACCGCTTCCACTAGCCTGCATCACATTCATCAAGGCCTGAATCGTCAACGGCGCATTCCCTTCCAGCCGGTTGTTGACTATCACATAGGCTTGCCGCCTATCGGCGACCCCCTTTCTCTCCACTTCCACCTCACCCCTCTCCACTCTGGCAACTCACCCACAATCTTGTTATATGGCTCAGCTCGTTTCTTCGCCACCTCATAGGACATCTTTAACGGCGTGAGTAGTCGCAACACGGTGAAAGGGGCCGTGAATGACTCCATGCGTTGATGCTGTTCCGCCAATGAAGGCATGTAGGACCAATGATTGTACACATGCGCTAGTGCACGTACTTGTTCGCTAGCGTAGAGGTGGTTGTTAACGGCATACGATGCTTCCCGAAGGCAACATGGATCCATTTCAATTCTGAGTGAATCAAAAGAGATCCACTTCATGGGATTATCATTCCGCCAATCTCTTAGAACACTTCGGGATTCTGATCATTCGCCTATGATTCCCACCTGGCTTGTTCCTTGCTGTCACATTGTTCGGTTCCGCATAGGGCCTCAGCACTGAAAGTGAGGTGATGCCGATGACTTAGTCGACAGGCAAAAGACACACAAGTAACTCTTAAGTAAGGAGGATAAACATGGCAGACACCAAAAAAACAGCGGAAGAGGTCAAACACGATGTTGCTGATCTCAAGAAACAAATCGATATACTGAAGGAGCAGGCGCGGGAGCAGGGACGGGCTTTCTCCTCGTTGGACGAAGAACAACTTACCAAGAAAGTCCGGGGCGAGACCTCCAAGTCTCCTTTCATCTTCGCCCAATCGTGGACTAGTGGCACCACACCAGGGAGTGCCGCCAACTACACGGTTCATGTGAGGAACCCCGACCCCAATGGATATTTCCCGGTCTATGCAACAATCTTCTTCGGTCTCGGCAATTTCTTCGACGTCGACCAGGGCTGGACCGGACGGGACAAGCGTTGGCCGGAGTTCTCGTCGGACCGCACGTTCTTTCCAGCAAACTCGGACCGCAGTTTCAGCTTCAATTACACAGTTCCCTTGGGGCTGCCTCTTGGAACTTACAACGGAAACTCGGTGATATGGAGGGGCGACTTCCACGATGTCGGTGTTGCCTTCGATCGGGGCAGCTTCGATGTGAAGCTATCCTAGACGTGGTAAGAAGGTGCCTCACTTAAAATCTGGGCATCCTATTGCCACTGAAACGCAGCATGACTGTGCAAGTCTGATAGAGCACGCTTCCTAAGGCAATAGCGAGGGGGGACCGCATCCCTTCAACCCCCCTCGCTTATCTCAGATCAGCAGCCGCCGAGCCCCCGACTAGTCTGACCAGGTTTCATGGTGGTTTCCATTTGGCCCTCCCCTCACTCCATCTCTATACACGTGTGGGAGGTAGCGGGGTTTCCTTTTTCAGTTCGTTTGTTTTGGAAGGCCCCGGGGTTGAGAGCTGGAGGAAGAGCGCTGGATATACATGACTATGCGCTAGAGGACTCCATGAGGCACCCACGCCAACGACGAAAGGGCCGGGGGGGTCTTATGCCAGGGAGACTGTCAAGTAAGTGTCAAGTACCTGCCCTGCTCTGCTGTTTCACGCTGCATTCTATCGTCTCAACAAAGCTGAGAAACATAGGGGAAAATACAACAGGGAGACACGGCGAGGAACAGGAGAAGAATGGTTGCGCTCCCTTCAGGATCTAGCGCCCTCACGGGTGTCCGGGTTCAAATCCAGGCTTCGGCACCAAATCTCTTTCCCCGCTTCTATACAAGGGTTTCAGCGTTTCTGTAGCCTTCACTGTGCTCGCTATAAGAGACGTTCGTCAGTCACTCGTCGATTTCATACAGGCACCTGCGCACTCGCTATCGAGTTGAATCCATGGTACCTTAATCATCTAGTCATCCTGTCCTTCGCGCCTCTTTCTTTAGCCTTCACTGCGCGAATGATCCTGTTCCCCATGACAGGTCTTTGGGCTTATTCCGACTCACTCAGAGCGCTGAGGACATCTGTATTGAAACGAAAGGAGTCTTGATGAGCCGTCTCAACTTAGAACCGCTCATGACATTTTCGGATGGATCATACCTGGCCATCAGCACGGAATGTTTACAAAAAGGACACTTCTCCTGCTCTGTATATAGTGTCGTTGAAATGGGTGAATGCACAACGTTCCGTATCATCGTGAACCCCCTCCTCTCGGCAGCCACTTGTTTGAATGCACAAGAACAGGCCTACAGCTGTGCCCTCCGTATCTACCCAGGTGCCGCCGCTGTCATGAAAAAACCACCCTATTTGGTCTGGCATGGGCCGCACTCGTCAGGGGTCCAGTGATTGACCGCGAGGTGCTGCTGACTGAACACATGACGGGCGACGGCGAATAGCTATTCCTCTTGCTGGTGATATCAGGGTAGAGATTGCTCCTGTTGACTGTCTCTGAAATTGAGAGTAGCCTTGATGGGTTAAACTCTCCACACACATCTTGCCGACGACTCCTGGATGGCCTACCGCCGACACCTTGTGAGATAAGGCGGTGCCCTATGTTCGCGTTTACCGATCCTCCCTCTTCCCTTCGCATGGAACTCCAAGAATTCATCCGTTCCTGCGAAAACCTTCTGTCCTCAACGGTCTTCCCTTTCAATGTGCCGTTAGCACCAGATGAACGACCTGTCGTTGAATATTACGTGAAAGAACTGAAGACGTACCTTCTCTTACCCCGGCGTCACTGACCAACGCTGTGATGCAGGAACATGTGAGGAGGCATGCGATGTCTGATGACCGGCAGAGTATTCGTGAGCATCTCATGACCAGCCAAAAGCTGCTCGAAACGGGAGACCTCTCAAATGACGAAGCGGAGTCCTTGAGGAAAAAGATCGAAGGCCTATCTGCTCTGCTTGGTGAAGAAGGGACCAACGCAGCGCGATGACCGCTGCAGGAATAGCCCTGGTATCATGCTCCTCCGGATTCTATGGTTCTTTGGATGGATGATTGGAATGCAGGAAACGAGAATGCTGGATTATAAGCATCGCAAGATCGAGTTGTCGCCGAGACGGCAAGCTGATGGGACCTGGCATTGCCAGTATCGCATTATTGAATTCCGACAAGTCTGCTGGGGGTACCACAATGGACGCACGAGCGGCGTCTTCCCTTCCCGCGAAGAGGCCACAGCGGCAGCCCTGGAAGAGGCGAAGCATATCGTTGATTCACTCGAACCACCTGCACAATTTCCGTTGTCTCAGCCTGCATCGATGATAGGAACGTACGGGGACAGGGTGCGAAAGCTGACGTACTCTTTCGTTCAATCCTGGATCAGAGGGGACGCATTGTAGGCTGCCATAACATACTGTCATCTCGATATATTTGCGGACAACTGCGGACGGGAGCATTCCCACAATCAGCATGTAGCATGCCTTCAAGTGCGGAACATCATTCATGGAATGAATCGATCTTTCCTTCGGCCCCCCATCGGGCAAACCGATATTGATCTGCGGCCAGTGCTCCAGGAATGGTGGTAACCCTGCTATGTGCTGCTCAATCATGTTTCGCAATGTGACGAGGTTCCGCCCGTTGGTGTTGGAATCGGCGGTGATCGTCGGAATCCCAGCCGTCTACATGCTGCGTTCAGCCAAGGTGTTGATGAACTGGGATTGACCCTCCTCCTGGAAGATCTTCGTCAGATCTTCACGAAGCCGCTCGGCTGGTCTTGACGGAAGCCGGCTTTTGCTTAAACCGACATCCCATGTTCTATGAAGACCGCGTTCCCACTCGCGCACCCATGCTCGAATCGATTCGTGCGTCGCTGTTGTCGCGCGCTGTATCTCGCTAATTGATCGCCCATCCTTCCATAGACGAAAGCACTCTCTTTTTGAGTTGTCTCTCTGCGGCATGCTACCTCCTAGAGTGTCGGGTCCTTGCTCAATCCACTGACTGCAGGTAACTGAAAACTAGTATGCGAGAATCTCCAAACGATACCGTGAGCCGCCAGACTCGAGCATCGGCAGGCGGATGCTCATTCTCAATGCCTTGCGATCGGCCTCACCGTATTGAGGAGATGTCCAAATACAATGTATTCGTACTCATACTGAATGAGGATCTAGAAAAAGACGGAAGGGCGTAAATCAAGGCGCACACCCGTTTATAGCAATGGATAGGAATCAATAGCAATATATGAGGAACCAACGGTCGCCTGTTGCTCTCCTGTCTCTTAAATCCGGCTTTTCATTGAAACTAGGCCTATTTCACGTACACTCCGACAGACTGATTTTTCAGTGATGGTGTATGGTGAAGGGGGAGTATGGCCACGATATTGGTGATTGATGATGAGGCTCCCATTCGCACATTGTTATCGACGGCTCTTCAATCGGCAGGCCACGACGCGGTGGAAGCGTCCAACGGACGAGAGGGGGTCGACTTATATCGTCAGAGCCCGGTGGATTTGGTCATCGTCGATATTCTGATGCCTGAGTTGAACGGACTCGATACCATCATGGAACTCACTCGCGAATTTCTGAATGTCAAAGTCATTGCCGTCTCCGGCGTGGTCGATGATCAGTCCATGCTCAGCACCGCCAGACTGTTGGGTGCACGACAGACGTTGCGCAAGCCCTTTGGAATGGATGAACTGTTATGGGCGGTCCGGTATGAGTTGGCGCACTAATTCGCTGGCTCAAAAAAGACGGTCAAGTGTGGCAGGATGGTCGGACGGAGAACATTTTTTGGACACGCTCATCATGTCGGCCCTTGGAAGGAATATATGGCCCATAATCCGATGGTGGAGGCTCAGAAGCGATACATACCTACCTGTTGATCCAGCAACACCCGCTACGCGTCTTCTGCTGAATCACCGACACCGTCGTTCGGCCCTGTCGCGCAAGGGGCTGTTTAGACCCCTTCCGTCTTCATACCTCCGATGCGGCGACTGGCATAGCTTCTGCCCTACAGGATCACGGCGACTTCTCCTATGGAAGGAAGGTATTGTGGGATGCGTGGAGACGGGAGGACATGCCAATGCCAGACCATAGGAAACGCTGGATTGAGTTCGGCACAACACGATGGAGATGGAACAGAGGATGCCCTGACGGGAGCTTGGCGTCCCGTGAAGAGGCACAAGCGGCCGCGCTGAATCAGGCACAACAGGTCATCGATTCACTCACGACTGCAGTCTAATCCCCATGTCGCTCAAGGCTCAGGAACAAGACGTCCATGAAATTCACCCAAAGGTGACAATGATACCTGATCGCCTCTGTACCTGGTGCAGCGTTCCCATGAAGAAACGGCTGGTCGGCGGCGACCAGTTCGTCCACTACACCTGTCCCAAATGCCTTTTCCAGCACACGACCAGACCGCGTCCCAAGGCGTAAACTCCACCCGGATGACTGTCATGTCATGGCAAGCGGCTGCCTATGCTGTCGTTTCCAGCTGTCTTGCGCTGCCGCAAGAATGCTGCTAAATACTGGCGAAACTGCGCCGGGATGACTCGGGGCGACACAAGGGGGATAGAGGCCTCGCCTTCTTCAGGGTCTGACGCCTCGCGGGTGTCTGGGTGTTCAATCGCGGCTTTGACACCAACTTTCGCATGGCGCGTGCCGCGGACTCGTTATCGCTCCGTGGGCAGTGATCGTGAGCGTATGAGTACCTCCAGTGGTTTCTATCCGTCAGAGTTGAACCGCTTCGCAGATGCCGACGAAGAACATCGTAACGAAAACAACATTTTGGCGACATCTTCGCCTCACGCAACAAGAATAGGCTTGTTCTCGTCTTACTCTGCTGTGGTGTAGGTAGAAGTGGAAGAAAAGGTTGTCTTGTTACTGAGTATAGGAGGCTCAAGAGCCCGATGTTGTTCATAGTGTGCTCGAAGGTAGGTACACGATGAGGCTTTTCCTGCTCGCGGTGATTTTGGTCGTCGTCGGTGCGACAACGGCGGCAGCACTGTCCGGTGATGAACCATATGATGCGCTCCAGCGTGGAGAGTTCAAGCTCGCGGCGGGACTCTTTTACCCCTTGGCGGAGAAAGGAGATGCGCGGGCGCAGTACAACCTTGGATTACTGCATGCCAGCGGTCTGGGTGTGGGACAGAACTACCAGTCGGCATTGAAATGGCACCGTCTGGCGGCGGGACAAGGCCACGCAGGAGCCCAGAACCAGTTAGCCCAGATGTACGCCAAGGGGGAGGGTGTTCCACAGGACTATGTTCGTGCGCACATGTGGTACACGGTTGCGGCGGCATCGTCGAGTGGCGGTTCAAAAAATGAGTTGATGAAGGACCGAGACGTTATGGCTTCACACATGACTGCACCTCAGATCCAGAAAGCGCAGGAGATCGCGCAGCGTTGTCTGCAAAGTCAGTTCAAGAAGTGTGATTAGGAGAATCCTCCCGAGCAACTCTCCCCCTTGCCTCTTCCGCCCACCGTGGTTCAGACTATAGCTAACGGGTGCTTCATGAAGCGCCGATCGGGCACGAAATCGATAAGACTGGGGATCGCTCTCCTCGTCTTCATCATGCCTCCGTCGGGACGGGACCTGATCCTCTCTGCTGGAGCGGATGATACTGCTCTTGAGCGACCGGGCTTCTCGATTATTACCCGGGATGGCTCGGGCGATGCCGGTCAGTACAGCTCCGTGACCATCGGGGCCGACGGGCTGGCTCTCATCAGCTACTATGATGCCCTCAACGGCGACCTGAAGGTCGCCCACTGCTCCAACCAGACGTGCACCTCCGCGACGATCAGTTCTCTGGACCGCACCGGAGATGTCGGTCGGTACACCTCCATTGCCATCGGAAGCGATGACCTGGGCCTCATCACGTACCATGACGCCACGAACGGGGATTTGAAAGTTGCGCACTGCGCCGATGTCGCCTGCACCTCGGCCACGCTCACCGCCCTCGACCGCGACGGGAATGTCGGTCTGTACAGCTCCCTGACTATCGGTACCGACAAGCTCCCCCTTATCACCTACTACGATGTCACGAATGGAGACCTGAAAGCGGCGCATTGCAGCGACGTAGCCTGTAGGGCGGCTACGATTACCACGCTCACGTTTCTCAAAGCCGAGGAAAATGTCGGTCTGTACACCTCGGTTGCTATTGCCGGAGGCCAGGGGCTCATCAGCTATTATGACGCGACCGACCACTACCTGAAATCCGCCCTCTGTCCGGACCTACCTTGTACGGAACCCACGCTCACGACCACTCCCGATAAAACCGGCGATGTGGGCCAGTACAGTTCCGTGGCGATCGGTATGGACAGTCGGCCGCTCATCGGCTACTACGATGCGACGAACGGCGATCTGAAAGTCGTGCACTGTGAGGAAGTGGTCTGTACGTCCGCAACGCGCACCGTGCTTGAGAGTGAAGGCGATGTCGGCCTCTACACCTCCACGACGATCGGCGCCGATGGCCGAGGCCTGATCAGTTACTACGACGCGACAAACGGGGATCTGAAAGTGGCTCACTGTGGCGATGTCGCGTGTACCTTCGCGACCATCGCCACGCCGGACAGCATCGGGAACGTCGGAGAACACAGTTCCGTGACCATCGGCGCCGATGGTCTTCCCCTCATCAGCTACTACGATATCACCAATGGCGACCTGAAGGTCGCCCACTGTGGCGACGCAGAGTGTATCTCTGCGATCGTTACTTTGCTGGATGGGGGAGCGATCAATGTGGGCGCGCCGTCTTCGATGGCGATGGGACCTGATGGAAAAGGGTTTATCAGCTATCATGATGCGACGAAGGGCAACCTCAAGGTGATTCACTGTGCCGATCTCGCCTGTGCCTCGTCCACGCTCACGACGATCGAAAGCCAGCACAATATCGGTCAGTTCGCGTCGGTCACGATCGGGACCGACGGACTCCCCCTTATCGCGTACTACGATGCGACGAATGGCGATCTGAACATCATGCACTGCGCCGATCTTGCCTGCATCGCAAGGACTCAAACCACGTTGGACGAAACAGGACAGGTGGGGCAGTTTCCGTCGATGACCGTCGGGGTCGATGGTCGAGGGTTGATCAGCTACTACGACGCGACGAACGGGGACCTCAAGGTCGCCCACTGTGCCGACATTGCCTGCAGCTCAGCGAAGGCCACCATACTCGCCAGCAAAGGTGACGTCGGTCAATTTACTTCGGTCACCATCGGAGCCGACGGCCTGGCGCTGATCAGCTACTATGATGCGACCAACGGGGATCTCAGGGTTGCGCACTGCGACGATCTCGCCTGTGCCTCAGCCACGCATAGTGTCTTGGACAGTTTAGGGCACGTCGGTCTGTATAGCTCCGTGGTGGTTGGGTCCGATGGATTCGGATTGATCAGCTACTACGACGCCACGAATGGGGACCTCAAGGTTGCTCATTGTACCGACCCGGGCTGTGGTTCCGCCAAGGTCAGCACCCTTCACAGTCAGGGTGATGTCGGTCGATTCACGTCGATGACCATCGGTCCTGACGGCCGAGGCCTCATCAGCTATTACGACGCAACGAATGGGGATCTCAGAGTCGCTCATTGCCTTGATGTTGACTGTCGTTCGGCAACCCACACTGCCGTTCAGAATGAAGGCGATGTCGGTCAATTCACGTCGATGATTATCGGGATCGATGGCCGAGGCCTGATCAGCTACTACGATGTCACGCACGGAGATCTCAAGGTCGCCCACTGTTCCAATAGCCTGTGCCTCCCGCATCACCGCCGCTGAGAAGCATCCGGCACCGCAATACTGGCACGCGCTGCAGGTCTGATCTCTATGACGAGCGAAGATGTCGTATCTCAGCCAATGTGGTTTCCAACTCAGTCGGTGAGTTGAGAAGACTCGGTGCAAGCCGAGCATACTGCGTCGCGTACGGCGTCACGCTACCGACGATCCGGCGCTGGCGCAGCTTTTCCACGATCTGACGAGGAGTCATTCCCGCCACTTCGAAGCACACGATCCCGGCCGAAAGATCCTGTGAGAGCGGTGTGTGGAGGGTGACGTGAGGCATAGCCGCCAAGCCCTGCTTCAGCTGTTGGTTCAGATCATAGATGCGCTGAGTGACTTTGGATTTCCCAATGGCTTGATGAAACGTAAAAGCTTCGTCCAAGGCCCAGCGGTGTTCGAACGAGTGGAACCCGCCCGGAGTCATGTGAACGGATTGAGGAAGGTCTTTCGAGGAAGCATTCTTCATCCACAGATCGTAAGCCTGCGTATTGAAAGTTGGGATGGTGGCCTGAGCAATCGGCCAAGCCTGTGGGTGACCCCAGACGAGACCGGTTCCCCGCGGGCCGAACATCCACTTATGAGTTCCGGCGATCAGAAAGTCGCACCCGAGTTCAGTGAGGCGGAAGTCCTCGACCCCCAGGGCATGGACCCCGTCCACGCAGAAAATGACCCGATCCCGCTCACTTCGTGAGCGATTGACGGATTGGATGACCTCAGCCATTTCGTGGATTGGCAGCTTGAGTCCCGTGCTGGAATGGACCCAGGTGACGGTCACAATGCGTGTAGCGGGGGTGATGCCTTTTCGCAGGGACTCGACGATCTCGCCGCGAGATACGGTCTTCAGCGAACGATAGAGGGTGATGTGACGCACGACGGCGCCCGTGCGTTCAGCACGAAGACGCAGCGCAGTTTCTGTCGAATAGTGATCGTGAGTCGTCGTCAAGATTTCCTGTCCGTTGCGAAGCGCCAGCCCGCCGTAGAGCAGGCCCAACCCCATCGTCGTGCTGTCGGTCAACGCGATATCGATTGGTTCAATGCCCAGGTAGTGGGCTGCGGCCCGAAGAACCTTGGCTTCCTGCTTTTCCTCATGCTCATACCAATAGCCGATGGGATCGGCATCCAGCCCGGCCCGATGCCGTTCGATCGCCTCGCGAACCGGCGTGGGATGAGACGCCAGAAAGAACGCCGCCAGATGGATGAGCTGGGGGGACAGGGGAAACTGCGCCCGCAGATCCTCCCAGCTCAAAACCTTGCTCTGGAGGGGCTGTTGATCAGCGAGGGCACGATCGTATGTACCTGCCAGAACCGCTGCACCCAAGGCCAATCCCGTGCGCACCAGGAAACCTCGACGTCCAATGTCGCTCATAGGAACCTCCACTTCACGGCTGACAGTTGTACTCTACTGCGAATTCAGAAAATCCGGCAAGGAGCACGACCGTGACCCGTTGGAGGACCGCAGTATAAGGGAGGCGCCTGCTAGGACTGGAAGGTTTCCATTGGCGGACAACTACAAACAAGGTGGCGGTCGCCGTATGCCTCGTCGATACGGCTCACGCTCGGCCAGAATTTGCTGTGCTTCAGCCACGGAGCCGGAAACGCCGCCTGTTCGCGGCTATACGGACGATTCCATTCTGTAGTCGTCACGATCGCAGCGGTGTGAGGCGCGTTCTTCAGCAGATTGTTCGTTCGGGGTTGTCGTCCATCGACGATTTCTTGAATCTCGGCACGAATGAGGACGAGCGCCTCGCAGAGCCTATCGAGTTCGCCTTTGGCTTCGCTCTCCGTCGGTTCGACCATGAGCGTGCCGGCCACAGGGAACGACACGGTCGGCGCATGGAAACCGTAATCCATCAATCGCTTGGCCACATCCATCGCTTCGACACCGGCACTTTCCTTAAATTCGCGCAGATCCAGGATGAACTCATGAGCCACCAGTCCGGAGTCTCCCTTGTACAGAATGGAGTAATGCTTTTCCAGCCGCTTGGCCATGTAGTTGGCGCTCAGGATGGCCACCTGTGTGGCTTTGGTGAGTCCGTCACGACCCATTAAGGCAATGTACACCCAGGAAATCGGGAGAATGCTCGGGCTGCCGAACGGGGCCGCCGATACGGGACCGATGGCTTGCGGTCCACCGATCTTGACCACGGTGTGTCCCGGCAGAAACGGCACAAGATGCCGCGCCACTCCGATCGGTCCCACGCCAGGACCTCCGCCTCCATGGGGGATACAAAACGTCTTATGGAGATTGAGATGGCAGACATCGGCCCCGATGTCGCCCAGACGGCAGAGGCCGACCATGGCGTTCATGTTGGCCCCATCGATATACACTTGTCCGCCATGCGTATGGACGATTTGGCAAATACGCCGCACGCTCGCCTCAAATACTCCATGGGTGGAAGGATACGTGAGCATCAGGGCCGACAACCGGTCCCGATATTGGGCGGCCTTGGCTTCCAAATCAGCGACATCCACGTTACCGTGCCGATCGCAGGCGACGACGACAACCGTCATGCCGACCATGGCCGCACTGGCGGGATTCGTGCCGTGAGCCGAAACCGGGATCAAGCACACGTCACGGTGTGTTTCGCCCGTCGACCGGTGGTACGCCCTAATCACCATCAGGCCTGAATATTCACCCTGGGATCCTGCATTCGGTTGGAGGGAAAATGCCGCAAATCCGGCGATCTCGGCCAGCCAGGCTTCGAGTTGCCGGAACAGGGTTCGGTAGCCAAGAGTTTGTTCAACCGGAGCGAATGGGTGCAGGCGAGCGAACTCCGGCCAGGTGACCGGGAGCATTTCGGCAGTTGCATTCAGCTTCATCGTGCAGGATCCCAGCGGGATCATCGAGTGCACGAGCGACAGATCCTTGGTTTGCAAACGATGGAGATAGCGGAGCATCTCGTGCTCTGAGTGATATCGATGGAAAACTTCGTGTGTCAGATACTTACTGGCCCTCGCCAACGGAGCGGGATAGCGCAGATCGATGGTGGCGGCGAGGTCGGAGAGGCGGAACGGCAACTGATCATGACCGACGAAGATCTGCAGGAGGCGGTGCACTTCTTTCTCGGAGGTGACTTCGTCGAGTGAGACGCCGATCGAACCGTCCTCATAATGCCGGAAATTGATCCCGTGTTCATCCGCCCTCACCGTAATCTGTTTGGCCTGGGCCTCGGACACCGGAACCCGAATCGTATCGAAGAAGACTTTCGGCGAGACCTCGAACCCAAGCCGACGCAGTCCTTCGGCCAGCAGCAGCGTGAGGCCGCGTACGCGCTCGGCAATCCGCCTCAACCCGTCCGGCCCATGGTACACCGCGAACATCGCAGCCATGACGGCCAATAAGACTTGAGCCGTACAGATGTTACTCGTGGCTTTCTCCCGTCGAATGTGTTGCTCCCGTGTTTGAAGCGAAAGCCTGATGGCCGGTTTGCCGGTCACATCTTTTGAGACGCCGACGAGTCGACCCGGCACTTGCCGTTTGTACTCCTCCCTGGTGGCCAGAAATGCGGCATGAGGGCCACCAAAGCCGATCGGCACACCGAACCGTTGTGTCGAACCGACGACGATATCAGCGCCGAACTCTCCGGGAGGCCGGAGCAACGTCAAGGCGAGAAGATCGGTGGCGACCACCACCAGCACGCCGGCCTCATGCGCCTGGGTGACCAAGGCGCTGAAATCACCCACATATCCGTCAGTAGCCGGGTACTGCAACAGAATGCCGCACAGCTGAGGACGCGAACAATCAACGGACGAAGGGATGCCGGTTTGGATGACGATGCCGAGTGGTTCGGCTCTGGTCTGCAACACGGCCAACGTCTGTGGATGACAGTCTCGCGAGACAAAAAACTCTTTTCGCTCCTGACCAGCGTTGCGAGCGATCGCATAGCACATCGCCATTGCTTCGGCTGCAGCGGTCGCTTCATCCAGCAGTGAGGCATTCGCCAGCGGGAGGCCGGTCAGGTCCGTCACCATGGTCTGGAAGTTAACGAGCGCCTCCAAGCGGCCTTGCGAGATCTCGGCTTGGTACGGAGTGTATTGCGTATACCAGGCCGGATTTTCTAGAATGTTTCGTTGAATCACGCCCGGGGTTACGCAGTCGTAGTACCCCATGCCGATAAGCGACCGATAGACCTTGTTCTGTGACGCGAGATCTTTCAGCCGGCCCAGCACGGCCTGCTCGCCTTCGCCGGCAGGAATGTCGAGAGGTTGATGGAGCCGAATGTCATGGGGGATCACCGTATCGGACAAGGTATCGAGCGACTGTAGGCCTAACGTGGCCAGCATTTCTTGGATGTCGGCTTGTGTGGGCCCAATGTGCCGATGGAGAAAATTGTCGGTCGGTTGGAGCCAATTCTGAGTGGTCATCGAGTCATCTGTCCTCTGTTTGGGTTCCGTGAGATCGATATCAATGGCTGCCGTGTCGACCGCGCAGCCTATCATGGCATCGGCTCTTTTCCAAGAGACGGAACTCCCGCTTTAGAGGGGGAGTCGATGGTCATTACACAGGATGTTAGCATGACGAAGAGGGTAGGCCGAAGCAGGTCTATGATGCGTCCGGTGGTCTCCGAGGGCTCAACGTCTTGCACAGGCGCGTACTTTCGTTGCTTTTCTCGGAATTCACGCTATTGTTGCCTCATACCTCAAGTCCGGAGAGCTGACCTATGGCAGCCATGAATCGGGGCTCCGATCAAACGACAGCCAAGGAACCTCGGTCCCGCTTCTCGACGGGAAAGGTTGTCGTCATAGCCCTTGCTCTAGGGGCCACAGTGGTCATCGGATACCTGGTCTTCAAGAGCCAAGGTTTGGTGACCGGTTTCTTGACTCCTCATTTTCCCGCTACTCAGCCCGGCGTGGTTGTCACAGGGTCACAGCCGAAGCCCGTCGCCTCTGATGTCCGTCTGACCCGTGAAGGAATCGACGTTCTTCTCGATGCCCTGGACGAAGCGGTTCGCCGAAAAGACGTCGACGGCGTCGTGCGCCACATTACTTCCGATGCCATCATTACCATTCATATGAAACAAGGCCCGCAGCAGCAGCAGGCCATGCTGACACGGGATGAATATCGAAAGACCTTGGCCATGGCGTTTGCCTTTCCCAGCGCCAATGACTTCACCCGTACGAATACTTCGGTCTCGTTGGCTTCGGATGAACGCAGCGCGAAAGTCTCCTTCAAGTCGACGGAGACACTTCGACAGGCCAATCGAGAATTCAAGACGGAAGGAGAGGAAACGCTTGTCTTCAATATTCGCGACGGCAAGCCCATGATTACCTCTCTGGAACAGACCTTCCCCGGCGATTCCACCTAGCCGCCTAGTCGGCGAATCGGCCTTCTCGTACGAGACTTCACGGTAAGCGCTCTCGTTCTCGCCGAGATTCACGATCTCTGGTTTGATATAATCATCGCGCTGATCAACCTTTGTTGGAGTGACCATGCGGGTTCTTGTCATAGAAGACGAAACCAAAGTCGGGTGTTTTATTAAGCGAGCGCTTGAGGAAGAAAGTTATGCCGTCGACCTCTGCGAGGACGGAGCCAAAGGGTTGGAGATGGCCTTGTCGACCAACTATGATCTCCTTGTCGTCGACGTCATGTTGCCGTCTATGTCCGGTTTGGATGTGTTGAAGAACCTCCGCCGAGAACGGATTCAAACTCCGGTGTTGATCCTTTCGGCGCAATCTCAAATCGATCAGAGAGTCAAGGGACTGGACGCCGGGGCCGACGATTACCTGACAAAACCGTTCGCCATCGATGAGCTGTTGGCGCGCGTGCGCGCGTTGTTACGCCGTGGCGCGACGGAAAGCCCCGGGATCCTTCAAGTCGACGACTTGATGCTCAACCCTGCGACGCGTGACGTGACCCGGGGCGGACAACGCATCGATCTGACGCTGAAAGAGTATGCCTTGCTGGAGTATCTGATGCGCCATACCGGCCGTGTCCTCACACGGCCCATGATCTCTGAGCACGTGTGGAATCAAGACTTCGATACCTTCACGAATGTCATCGACGTCTATGTGAACTATCTCCGGAATAAGATCGACCGGGGCAGAACCAAGAAACTGATCCATACCATCCGCGGGAGCGGGTATATGCTGAAGGCCGACTAGCACGATGCCGCGGCAACCGGCCCCCCCCTCACGCAGTGGCTTCAGCCATACCAAACCGACAGCAAGGTTTCGCCGCGATTTCGTGCCGTCGTCACCGATCGGGAGTTGCCTATGCCGCTACGTGTCCGGCTGACCCTCTGGTACGGGAGTGCCCTTGCCCTCATTTTGATCATCTTCTCCGTCATTCTTTACGCTGTGACGGCGCAACATCTTCGCGACGCCGTCGATGAATCTCTCGAAGAAACGGCCGCCACGGCGGTGCGTTCGCTGGAAGAGCGGGGGTTTCTTCCTCTGGTCAACGAAGAGGAATTGCTTTCGCAATTTCCCGAGCTGGCGCGAATCGACAAGTTCTTCCAGATTTTCAGCCCATCCGGCACGATCACGATCCGCTCGCCGAATATCAAGCAGCACGAAGTTCCGCTCAGCCGAACCGCCCTCGAAACCGCATTTGCCGGACAGAGCACCTTTGAGTCGGCTAAGTATCCCCGCGAGCCTCCGCTGCGGTTGATCTCCGTGCCGATCATGTTCCGCGGCAATCTGCTGTATATCGTGCAGGTCGGCACGTCGATGGAGTCGGTGGGAGAAACCCTCCGGAGGTTCCTCGTTCTACTCGTTGTGGCAATCCCGATCGCGCTGGCTGTCTCTCTGGCAGGGGGCTGGTTCTTGGCGGGTCGGGCGCTGCGCCCGGTCGATAAAATCACCCTTGCCGCACAACGCATTGCCGCGGGAGATCTCAGCCAGCGCCTGAGCATGCCGGCAGCGCATGATGAAATCGGTCGCCTGGCGGCCACGTTCAACAACATGATCGGGCGGCTGGACACCTCGTTTCGCCAAATCCGTCAATTCACCAGCGATGCCTCACATGAGTTGCGGACGCCTTTGACCGTGATGAAAGGTGAAACGGATTTGGTTCTGCGGCGCCCTCGCCCGCTGGAGGATTACAAGTCGGTGCTTGAAAGCAATCTGGAAGAGATCGATCGAATGACCCGAATCGTCGACGAACTGTTGTTCCTTTCCCGCGCCGATATGGGTGAAGTCAAAATGGAATCATTGCCCGTCGCGCTGGAGTCCCTGGTCGAAGACATTCATCGTCAGGCCACTTTGCTCGGACAGGAGCGGAATGTCGAAGTTGTGCTCGGAACGGTCATGCCGGTGGTCGTCCAAGGCGATGACTTGCGGCTTCGTGAACTCCTGCTGAATCTCGTCGAGAATGCGATGAAGTATTCGCATCCGGGCGGCAAAGTTGAGATCTCGCTGTTGAACGATGGACGGGAAGCTCGACTCTCGATCACCGACCATGGCATCGGCATCGATCCGGCCGATCACAAACGGATTTTCCAGCGTTTCTTCCGCACCGACGTTGCCCGAGCCCACACGAAGAAGGGAACGGGTCTGGGGCTCGCCATCTGCGCCTGGATCGCAGATTTACACAAAGGCCGAGTAGAGGTCAAAAGCAATCTTGGCCAAGGATCAACCTTCACCGTCGTGCTCCCCCTCACGCGCCCTTCGGCTTAACGAACTCTAATACTGGGCTAATCCCACTCTCATCACCGGTTGTTAGATTTCTTCGTACACATTCACGATTCGCTCGACGGTAAGCATCACAGGTGAGCTGGTTCTCATCAAGCAGCACAAAAAGGAGGACGTATGTCATCACACCTACTTGGTAAGGTCGGTTCCGCAATCGGAATCGGTCTCGTGGGTGGAGTCTTGGTTTGGGGAGGTCACTCGCTCAGTACATCCCACGCATCCAGTGCCCCCACTTCAACTCCAGTGGCTGCGGCCATCACAACTCCCACGAACGGGTTTACGGAAGTCGCAAAGCAAGCCACTCCGGCGGTCGTCAATATCACGACGGTCATGACGGAAAAAGTCTCGGACGGATCATCCCTCCCTGATGAACTACGCGACCGAATGGAAGAGTTCTTTGGAAAGCCGTTCGATCCAAGACATCGGGGGCCACAGAACCCCTTGGAGCCTCGAGGACCTCGACGAGGTCAGGGATCCGGCGTAATCGTTTCCTCAGACGGATATGTGTTGACGAACAATCATGTGATCGCCAATGCTCAAGAAGTCAGCGTGACCCTTCCTGACAAACGAGAATTCAAGGGGAAGATCGTCGGCACTGATCCGAAGACTGACCTTGCCGTCGTCAAGATCAACGCCAGCGATCTTCCCAGCGTACGATGGGGAGATGCCTCCAAATTGCAAGTCGGTGAGTATGTTCTTGCGGTCGGCAATCCGTTCGGGTTGAATTCCACGGTGACGCTCGGGATTGTGAGCGCCGTCGGACGCGGCCATATGGGGATTACTCAGTATGAAGATTTTATTCAAACGGACGCCGCCATCAACCCAGGCAACTCAGGCGGTGCGCTGGTGAATACCAATGGTGAACTTGTCGGCATTAACACGGCGATTTTTTCACAGACTGGCGGCTATCAAGGCGTAGGGTTCGCCGTGTCGACGACGATGGCCAAGCCGATCTATGAGAGTCTTGTCAGGACCGGCAAAGTTGTCCGAGGCTATCTCGGCATCGGCCTACAGGATTTGAATCAAGATCTGGCGAAGTCCTTCGGCATCAAGGATTCTAAAGGCGCCTTGATCAGCGACGTGAAGGAGGACAGCCCGGCTGACCAGGCCGGACTCAAGCAGGGCGACGTCATCGTCGAATACCACGGCACGCCTGTGGAGGATGGTGTCGTGTTGCAGCGACTAGTGACCAGGACCGCCGTCGGCACCAAAGTGCCGCTGAAAGTGATTCGAGACGGTCGCGAACGTGAGATGACGGTCAAAGTCGGTGAACAGCTGGACGAAACGAAGATCGCCAAGGTGGAAAGGGCCAATGCTGACTACGCCTTGTCCGGTCTCGCGGTCGAGGACGTCGATCAGGATATCGCCAGGGATCTTGGGCTCAATGGGAAGCGGGGTGTGGTGGTGACAAGGGTAGAACCGGGTAGTGGAGCCGAAAAGGCCGGCCTCCTACCGGGCGATTTCATTCGAGAGATTAACCGGCAACCAATCAAGTCGGTGAAGGATTTTGAGAAGGTGTCCTCGGATATGAAGAAGGGGGGAACCGTTTTGATCCTGATCAATCGCCGTGGGAACTCGTTGTTTCTATCCGCCAAAATCTAACGCAAGACACTAGGCCCGAACGCGCAAGGGAGCCGGAGTCAACCGGCTCTCTTGCGGGTTTCTGTTATGCCAATGAACGGCTTAGTCGAACACCACGGTCTTCCTGCCATAGACTAACACACGCCGCTCGATGTGGCGCCGGACGGCGCGAGCCAATACGATTTCCTCCAAGTCGCGTCCTTTCCGCACGAGATCGTCCACCGTATCCCGATGTCCCACGCGAATCACGTCTTGCTCGATGATCGGCCCTTCGTCCAGGTCCTGGGTCGCATAGTGCGCGGTCGCTCCGATGATCTTCACGCCACGGTCATAGGCTTGCCGATAAGGATTTGCCCCGATGAAAGCTGGCAGAAAGGAATGGTGAATGTTGATCACCGGACAACCGACCTGGGTGAGAAAGTCCGCACTGAGGATTTGCATGTAACGAGCCATCACGACGAGCTCCACGTTGTGTTCCTTTAGGAGCGCCAAGACTTGCCGTTCCTGCTGCGGCTTGGTCTCCTTGGTGACGGGATACACAGCAAACGGGATCTTGAAGAGATCGGCCCAGGTCGCGCAGGTGTCATGATTCGAAATGATGACAGGAATATCGATATGCAGTTCGTCTCGACGGTGGCGCTGGAGGAGGTCCGCCAGACAGTGATCTTGCTTCGACACGAACATGCCGACCCTGGCTCGTCGGCTGGACGGATGCACCTCGTAGTACATCTCGTACACTTTGGCGATCGGCTCAAAGGCTGCCGGAATGTCGCCCACGGGAATTTGGAATCCCTCCGTCGCAAACTCCATCCGCATCAGAAAATCGTTCGTTTCTTCGTCTGTGTGATGGTCAGAGTCGAGAATGTTGCCGCCGAAATCGTGAATGAACCCCGACACTCGCGCAACGATGCCTTTGCGGTCTTTGCAATGGATCAGCAGGATGATGGAATCTTTTTTCTGCGCCGTCATCTGTTCTCACTCCATAAATGACAAGTATGAGTGTAGCAGAGCGTGGTGAAATAGGCTTAGCAGGCTGTTGCAAACCCGTTCGAACACCTCGCAAGGCACCGCGCGACATGATTGCGGACGGGTCTGGAATATCTCGTAGGACGTTCAAAAAGACCGCTTTCTCACCCACCCGACCCTGGCGCGCCAAGACGCGCCTTGTCCCAAACGCGGCCGCAGTGAGCGAAGAGGCGATTCGTTACTCCTTTGCCGTACGGTGAGCCTCTGAGCGACGCGAGAACAAAGCTGGCGGACTTCTTCAACGCCCTGCTAGTGGACTGGATTCGTGACGATGTGGCCGACAAGGTCAAAACCCGCCGCATCCGTGATCTGGACCTTGCAGAATTCGCCGGGCGCTGGATCGTCGACCTTTTGACGTGTCGGGCGCTGCGTGCGGCGATCGGCCGCACCTTCGTTGATATAGACGACGCCGTCTATTTCAGGGGCGAGCCCCGCGTGGCGTCCTTCCAGCACGCCATCCGTTTCTTCAGATCGCCCATCGACGAGTACGTCGAGGATAGAACCGACCTTGGCCCTCCCTTTGGCGGTCGAGATCGATTCCTGTATCGAAAGGAGGGCATTACGGCGCTCATCCATGACTTCCCGCTCGACCTTTTCGTCCAAGTCGGCTGCCGGGGTCCTCTCCTCGTCCGAGTAGAGAAACATCGCGACCCGATCAAACTCGGTCTGCTCCACGTAGTTGCGCAGTTCAGTGAAGGCCGCGTCGCTTTCTCCCGGGAAGCCGACGATGAAGGCCGTCCGAAACGCCACACCGGGAATGCGCTTCCGTATGCGATCGACCAGGGATTCAATCGCCGCGCGATCACCCAGCCGATGCATGCGTTTGAGCATGCGGTCATTGATGTGCTGAAGCGGCATGTCGATATATTTCGTGATCTTTTCTTCCCCGGCATAGAGATCCAGCAGGTCATCCGTGACTTGCTGAGGGTAGAGGTAGAACGGCCGAATCCACCGGAGGCCTTCAACCTTGACCAATTCACGGAACAGCCGGACTAAGCCTTGGCGAAGTCCCAGATCGACACCGTAGTTGACCGTGTCTTGCGAAATGAGGTTGATTTCCTTCACCCCTTCTTCCGCGAGTTTCTGGGCTTCCGCGACAATGGATTCCACCGGCCGGCTGCGCTGCTTGCCGCGCATCAGCGGGATGGCGCAGAAGGTGCAGTTCCGGTTACAACCTTCGGCGATTTTCACATAGGCGCTATGCTGTTGACCCAGCCTGACACGGGGGGCCAGTTCGTCATAGAGATACGGGGGTTGGCTGATCCAGAGTCGCCGATGACGCTTTTTAGGAGCCAACAAGTCTCGGCAAATCTCGGCGATCTTGCCGAACTCGCCGGTGCCGACTACGGCGTCCAGTTCCGGCAATTCCTTCAGTAAGTCCCCTTGATACCGCTGTGCCAGACAGCCGGCTGCGATCAAGACACGGCAGGTTCCTGTTTTCTTCAGATGACCGTGCTCCAGGATCGTGTTAATCGATTCCTGTTTGGCTTCTTCGATGAAGCCGCAGGTATTCACGATGACCACCTCGGCTCTTTGGGGATCACCAGTCAGCTGAAACCCTTCGGATACAAGCGTGCCAAGCATGATTTCCGAATCGACCTGATTTTTGGAGCAGCCAAGATTCACGAACCCGATCGTGGTCGTTGGGCCATTCGTATTAACCGGCGTAGCCGATTTAGAACGTTGTGGAACAATCAGGGGCTGGGACATGAAGGCAGTCTACGGGAGGGCCGAAAAGACTGTCAATCAGACCCTTGCGGGATCCACGTCAATTCCCCTAGAGTGCCCCTCATGATTCGCACCTTTCAGGGCATCAAGCCGACGGTTCCGAAGTCTTGCTTTGTTGAAACCACCGCGGTCGTCATCGGTGATGTTGTCATAGGTGAGGACTGCAGTGTGTGGTTTCACGCGGTCATTCGGGGTGATGTGAATTACATCAGGATCGGAGATCGGACCAACGTACAAGACCTCTGTATGTTGCATGTCACTCATGACACTCACCCCCTAGTAATCGGGAATGAGGTCACGATCGGCCATCACGTCGTACTGCATGGTTGCACGATTCACGATCGTGTGTTGGTGGGAATGGGCGCGATCATCATGGATGGCGCGGTGATCGGGGAAGATTCGGTGGTGGGAGCCGGTGCACTCGTTGTGGAGGGTACGATTGTCCCCCCGAAAAGTCTGATCCTCGGTGCTCCGGCTAAGGTCAAGCGACCGGTCACGGAGAAGGAGTTGGCCTGGATCAGGGAATCGGCGGACAATTATGTGAGGTATGCAAGGCAGTATATGGGCGATGCGGGCCGGAAGACCGGATTTGAACTGTGACAGTGATCAGGCAGGCACATCTCACTCCTTACCCACTTTGATGAAACAGATCGGATCGCCCACAAGCGCTGTGGGATATTGCCTCCGCTCCACACGATAGGGCACTTGGTGTCGATGGCACCAGTCCGCAATCCACACCACTTCCTCCGCGGACGTGGTCACCAGGCCCGGCACATCTAATTTTGACATGCAGCGGTTCACGATCGCTTGGACGATCCGCCGCTCTTTCTGAAAGGGCACATGCTGGAAGGTGACCGGATCAGCGCGACCATATGACAGCGTGGAGAGGTGCGGAAACCGCTCCGGATCGTTGAGCACGCTGACGATCCAGATGTGGCTGAATCGACCTTGTGCCCGGGACGCATCGAGAGCGCGGAAACGAACCGGTAAGCCGCGACACGCATGATTGAGCACCGCGACCTCCAACCGCCGAAGGTTATACGACTCCACCGTGCGTTGGCGGCCGATCGCTTCGGTAAGCAGTGCCGGAAGCTCCGCCACTCCGGCGCCGACATAGAGACTCCGCCCATCACGCGGCAACCTCCGGAGGAGAGCTTCGGCCACCTTCGTTCCCAGTCGCCGGCATGGCGCTCGCTTGGTGCGCCAGAACTCATCTCCGCCTTCATAACAGTAGACGGCCTCCAGACGCTTGTAATCCAGGTGATCAAACACATTGGCGATGACACGACGTGTCGAGTTGCGGATGGACTTCCGTGAGGCTACCGAGTCGTATAGGCTCATCAGGGTTTCGGCAGCAAGGCAAGAATTCTTGTTCGAAGCCGACCCACGGCAGACACAAGTTCACGGGCATCGGTTTCGCCTGGTTCGAAGAGATCGTCGGGATAGCGAGCGGCAACACCATACGAGGTCAGCTTGCGGCAGTCGGCTTCGAGATCAGAGAGCGTGCCGTTGATATTCACACAGTGAGTGAGTAACGCGACGAGGTCATGGGTTTTTAAGAGGTCACGCCCATGATAGGCTAGAAAGGCTTTGAGCACTTTCTCAGCGACTTGCTGAGCATGAAAGCACACCGTATCCCAAGGAATGTCATTCGCGGCGAGGTTGTTCTCGATGTTGAGGAGGTCGTGATCTGCCTTGCGCAGCCATGCCGAGAAATTGGACTCAGCGCTGCTCATACAGCACTTTGCCCTCCTTCTCGATGACGGATAGGAGTGTGCCGTTAACATGTCGCAGACGGCGAACTTCTTCCGGCGTGTACACAACGATATCCATCGGCCATGAGCGGAGCCCAAACACCTCGCTGACTTCGATCGCGCGCTCCGGCGGGCGGCGAGGCGTATCCATTTCGATGAACAAATCCAGGTCGCTGTCCGGACCGGCCTCGCCACGGGCATGGCTGCCGAACACCATGATGCGCCTTGGTCGAAACCGTTCCACGATCGTCTTGGTCACGTGCTCCAGGAGTGCCGCTTGTGTCATGTGACGGTCCTTTCAGCCCCCAGCTTACACCAGCGTCTCCACTACGGCAATCCATTGGCGCGCATCGGAATCATAGCTCTCCTGCGAACGCGCGGTGGAGGAGCGATTTGAAGAGATCGTCAAGACGTTGGCGGCAGGCGGCAACGTGCCAATCCAACCTTTCATTTCTGCAGGAGATGGGCTAGAGTACCTTCATGGCTCCGTCCACCCATCAACTCCTCAAGGACTCGCTGCAGCTGCCGGATCAACAACGTGCAGAACTAGTTGTCGAATTACTTGATAGCCTTCCACCCGCAGAACCGGGACACGTGCGGAGTGATGCAAAATGGCTTCAGGAAATTGACCGCCGCGCACGGGCCGCGCAGGCTGGAATGCCTGGTGTCGCTTGGGAAGAGGCACGCAAGCAGGTGTTGGATCGCCTGCCCAAACGGTGAAACCTGTCGGCCTCTCCTCCGAGGCCGTGGTGGAGTTGGCCGAGGCCGCCTCCTGGTACGAAACCCGCCAACCTGGGCTCGCAATCAAATTCCTTCAAGAAATCGAGCAAACGCATTGGCGATAGTTTGCCGAGTTGGACCGGAAAGGCGGTGTCGCATGGCTGCTCACTTATGTCATATGAGCCTGCTCAAAAGCGATGCTCGGGCTTCTTCTCTTGACCAGTGGTTCGTTGGAGGTTATAAGCTTGCCTTAATGGTCACTAAGAGGTCTTCAGCCTTTTCCAAGTCTCATGATGTCCGCGAAGTCGCCACCTATGGCATATCCGAAGCTGCGCACTACTTGCGCATCCCGCGTACCACCATTCGAGACTGGGTGTCCGGCCGACATTACCGTAGCGACGCCGGTGTGCGTTTCTCAAGGCCCATCATCCACCCTCCCAATTCTCCGGTGAGGCTGCTTTCATTCATGAACCTGATCGAAATTCATGTATTGGATGCCATCCGCCGCAAACATGATATCCCCCTGGAGAAGGTCAGAACGGCGGTCAACTATCTCACCAAACAGTTTCCTTCTCGTCACCCGCTGGCCGATCAAGAGTTTGTCACAGACGGATTGAATTTATTCATCAAGAAATTCAGCCAGCTCATCAACATTTCAGAGGAGGGGCAATTAGCGATCCAAGCAGTGCTTGAAGCGCACCTCCATCGAATTGAGCGAGACCTCCGAGGTATTCCTGTCCGGCTGTATCCGTTCACCCGGAAACGGGATCTACAAGAGGAGCCGAGAGCCGTCGTCATTGACCCGCTGGTGTCCTTTGGCCGGCCGGTCCTGGTTGGGACCGGTATTCCGACCGCGGTGATCGCGGAACGATATAAAGCAGGCGAATCAATGGATGCGCTCGCAGAGGATTATGGACGTCAGCGGGCCGAAATCGAAGAAGCCATCAGATGTGAACTCACCCTCGAAGCAGCCTGAACCTCCTGTCTTTTTCGTCGACCGCTCCCTTGGGAAGATACGCATCGCTACCGCACTCCGCCAGGCAGGCGTCCTCGTTCACATTCACGAGGATTACTTCCCACCTAATGCCAAGGATGAGTACTGGTTAACCCAAGTCGGACGGAACGGCTGGATTGTTCTGACCAAAGACCACCGCATCAGATACAGAAATCTCGAACGAGAGGCGCTGATGAACGCGGGCGTCGGCGCCTTCATTTTGACTGCGGGCGATCTTCAAGGAGAAGAGATGGCACAGATCTTCGTGAAGGCCTTGCCGGCCATCGCCAAATTTCTCCGCAAACACAAGAAGCCTTTCATCGCCAAAGTGGCACGGAGTGGCTCAGTCTCGATGCTGTTTCGATAACCCTGTATCAAGCCGGATCGAGTCGCACTCTCACAACTCTCCCTGGAACGCGCGGTGCAGCATCGACTGAAAGAGATCGTCAAGACGTTGGCGAGAGGCGGCTTGCTGGGCTTCCATCGCCCGGACCTCCGCGATGCGGTTGGCGAATTCTTTCTGCAGCGACAAAGGCGGAACGAGAACGATGAACTGTTCAACGGTCGGGAAATAAATCGTTCTGTGCGTTGAACCGCTTGCGAGCAAGCGGAGATGCTTACGAGCTTGGATTAGTGCACCCATCAGATAAACTGGATCTAGCCTTTCCCCACAAACCCAGTTCACGAAATCTTGAGAAGTGCACATTTCTCGGCCCATGACCGTGACAAAACCTACGGAGGCTGTTCGTGAAAAACAGACCGTTCCTCCCGGTAATTTGACCGAGGATGAATTCTCTATACCTAAATCTGTAACCGCTTGCCTTGTCTTCTGTGCGACTGTTCCGTCAAGTGCTCGGATATCAGTCAGTGAGATCCAAGAGATGTTACCGTTCCAATATTCAGGGGTTTGGCGGTTCGGCGTATGACCTGTTGCAAGTCGAGCCACATTTGTCAGTCTAGACCATCCCCAGCCTTTAGGCATGTTCATTCTTTGAAACGAAACTAGAACGGGTGGAGATTTGATGTGGCGACCGAACATGTCATGGAAGATGGCTGGGATTAGGTCGGCGGTGCGGCGGTCGGCTTGGGTGCGCAGCTTCCGCAACTCGTCCGCTTCATCCAGCAGCTTCACAATACGCTCCTGCTCTGCCAGTGATGGTACGGGCGCTTGCTCTTTCGCTACCTCCGTCAACGGCAGGTTGGAGATGTTTGTTGTCTGCCGAGCAAGTCTGCGAAGCCTTTCCTGTATTGGCGGCGAGGCAAGCCAGTGATAAAGAAATCGTGGTTGCACTTGGTTGGGGTGTGAGCGAACAGCCGCGATAAAACCACCAAGCGTTGCGGGGTAGCCAAGCCGAGGCACAAAGCAACATTTCCCGACCAAGTTATTGCTGTTGGCCGTTGAAATCAGGGCATCACCTTCCTTCACAAGCTGCCGCTCGGTTTTGACAAACGAACGTGGGATGTGAATGAGGTCGTCAGCCTCCAGCGCTTCTTGAATATTCTTCGTGCGAAAGCAGGCAAGTGAATCTGCTGAGCCTGCTTCAACAAGGTCTGTCGGCTTGAAGCTGATGCCGCGTACAAACTCACAGATCTCGCTCAGCGGTTTTGTTGGCCAGCGTATCATTTCTTTCCGCTGATTTGGACGAGCAAGTCGTTTCCACACTTGATGATCTTGTGTTCGAGCTTGAGCACGTCGCCGAGAATGTCTTGTGGCTTGTCGTGGGTGACAGCTTCAACGATGACGGGCTTGTAGCGGCCCGCGGCGAGGCTCCAGTCGTTCCCCCGAATCCTCTCAATCGACACACGGTAACTGTTCGGACCTTCATCTCGCTTCTCCCATTTGGTCAGCAGGTCGGGGATGTCATTGGCTTCAATCGGCGTGCGCTTGTCGTCGAGGCTAAAGCCGTCGGCGGTCAGATCGTAGAACCAGACGCTTTCGGTCTTCTTGCCTTTCTCGAAGATCAACGACGCTGTGCTAACGCCCGAATAGGGCTTGAAGACACCGGAGGGCATGTTGACGATGGCTTGCAACTCACATTCGGTCAGCAACAGCTCACGGACTTTCCGCGCGGCTTTGTTGCCGCCGAAGAGCACGCCGGCCGGCACGATGACACCGCCTCGTCCGCCTGGTGTCAGATGATCGATGAACCACTTCACAAAGAGCAGTTCGGTATCGCGTGTGGGTAGATGGATGTCGGCGAGGATACTTTCCTTTTGAATCTTTCCGGCAAAGGGCGGATTGGCGAGGATCACGTCGAATGATTCGCTGTAATGCCGGCTGTCGGTCAACGGGTTGTAAAGTTCGATATGCGCCCTAGCCAGCGCATGCAGATAGAGGTTCAATATCGCAATCTTCACCATATTGGCATCATTGTCGTAGCCGGTGAAGGCCCGCTCTTCGAGAAACTTCCATTGCCGCGGTTCCAGCTTTTGTCCATCCACGATGCCTTTCGCGAGCGATGATTTACTTGTGTGGTTCCTGAGAATGTGCTAGTAGGCGGCAATGAGAAACCCGGCCGTGCCGCAGGCCGGATCGCAGATGCGCCGGCCCGGCTGCGGGTCCACGAGGGAAACGATCATTTGGATGATGTGGCGCGGGGTGCGGAACTGCCCGTTGGTGCCAGAGAGGGCGAGCTTGCTGAGCAGATACTCATACATGTCCCCCTTGAGATCGTGGCCGTCATGCGCGGCGAGGTCCATTTCCTGAATGGCCTGGATGACGGCGCGGAGGGTGGGCCGGTCGTAGATTTTCAGTGTGGCGCGGTTGAACAGCAACTTTCCGGTCTCGCTCAGCCCCGGCAGTTCGTAGAGGCTTTCGATGGCCGTACGGACGGCGTCAAAGAGCTGATCACCCGTGAGCGTGACGAAGTTGCCCCAGGCATACCGCGAGAACTTCCCGGCGAACCGTCTGGCATATTTCTTATCCAGCCGCGCGAGGCGCTCGTCGTCTTCCGTGAGTAAACGGAGAAAGAGCAGATAGGAAATCTGTTCGATGGAATCCATAGGGTTGTTGACCCCGCCGGCCCAGAGGATGTCCATGAGCTGATCGACCTTCTGCCTCAGGCCGGATGAGTGAAAATTACCGTTGTTCCCACCTTGGATCGTTGTCATGATCTCTTCTCTTCTAGACTCAACTGCTGGTCCCTTCATGGTCTTGGAAAACAATGGTTTTGCAAGTGCCTGGTTTTACGACCTTTATTCCGCACCCTTTCGTTGTTTTCTTTGTAGGTTGGAAAACAACTGTGAGGGCATGCGCATTCCTGCTCCAAGGTTTCTGCACGCCTAAGTTCCCAGCATGGATTGGCGAAAAAGTGAGGTGTTCCGCAGCGCGTTGAAGACTTGATCCCGTTCCGTGAACCGTTCCAGCGCGGCTAGCCCACCGATAGCAGCGAACTGGCTGGTCGTAAACAGCATCATGTCGCCGTCGAGAAACCGGCGGCGGGCTTCGGCGTCGTCGGAAATGAGACTGGTGGTGGCGGCCAGCCATTTCTGCTCGTTGAACCGCAGATTGAACTGCGCGGCTAGACTCTCCACCGTGTCTTCGATGATCTGGGTGCGGGTCGGCAACGGTTTCTTGCCCAGTGCGCCATAGACGAAGGTGGGAATCGGAGCCGGAATGCCGTAGGCCTTCACCAGCTTGTCGGAAGAGTAGAACATCTCCGGGTTGTGGAAGAACCGTTTCTCCATGAGATCCTCCACCTGATCGTCGTCTTCGGCTTCCACTGCCCCTTTGAATTCTTGATCGGCCTCGTAAAAGGTCTTCACGTCGCGTTCGTACGAGCCGCGGAAAGTCATCACATCCACCTTCTCTCCGTTCGGCCCGACGATGCGGATTTCTTCGGACACGACGAGGTCGCGCCCCGTCCAGACAGGAATTTCACGCTTGATTGGCTCCTTGCTCTCACCATCTGCTGCTTCAGCGGCCAAGCTATGGTCATGAGATGCCCCGGTCACATACGCACCCTGCCCGGCTGCCTTCCGAGCCAGTGAAGGTTCTTTGAGAGGGATTGTATAGTCGTACTGCTCTTCAAAGTATTCGGCGACACCACAGAAATCGAGCATGAAGAAGTGCTGTTTTTCGTATTCAGTGTTCCCGATGCGGAAGGTGAACCGTCTGGTCCCCCGACCTTTGATCTGGATGTATTCGGTCGGCGAAAATACAGGCCGCGCCAGCACGATGTTCAACAAGTCTCGGCAGTTGTAGCCGGTCGAGAGCATGTCTACCGACACGGCGACTCGTTCTGGTCGCTTGCGGTCACGAAAGTCCTTGGCAATATCGGAAGCCTCTGGGATTCGAGAGGTAATGGTGACTGCCAGCCCCGGCTGTATCTCATTCAGGATCTTGGTTAATGCCGTTGCGTGGGTTTGATTCACGGCAAACACGATCGAACGGCCCAGCTTGCCTTCCGGGTCTTTCTGTGCGCGCTCCAGGAACGTTTCACAGATCAGGCGATTCCGCGCCGGTGTAAAGATCTTCCGTTCAAGATCGCTGATCTTGTAGTTCTCTTCCCGCTCGTCGATGGTCACAGCCCAACCCTTGTCGGATAACGCTTGGGTTGTGATATCGGACTTGATATTGAAGATCTTGGGAAGACAGAGAAACGGGCCTTCCGGGTCCTTGACGGCATTCACGATGTCATAGCGAAACGTCGGCTGCCCCGGCTCACACCCGAAGTAGTGGTAGGTATCACGAAGTTGCCGCGCTTCTAGACTCTTCGGATTCTCTTGAGCGAGTTGCTCGATGTCGATGTTCTTTAGATAGGCCTTGGGTGTGGCGGTCAAGCCGATTCGAGTTGCCTGGAAAAACTGCACGACTTCCCGCGCGTTCCCATAGATGGACCGATGTGCCTCATCGTTCACGACCAAGTCGAAATGAAACGGCGTAAATTCCGTGCGGAACCGGCGATCGACCAGCAGGGATTGGATAGTGGCTACGACGACGCTGGAGCCGAGCAGTTCCATCGGGTTTCGCCTAGCCGCCCTGAAGATGACGGGCTTGTACTCACGCAGCACCACGTTGAACTCTTCCATCGTCTGCTTGGCCAATTCGATACGATCAACGATAAAGAGAACTCGCTCGGCGTTGCGCGTTTGGAGAAATCGCCGGATGAGCGCCGCACAGAGGAGCGTCTTGCCGGTTCCGGTGGCCATCTCCAGCAGGAACTTTCTGCGACCGGAACCATCGAACTGTCTGGCAATCTCATCCAGTGCGCTGATCTGGTAGCCGCGTACGGTAAGGTCGGGGTTGAATGCCTGCAGATAGTCGGGTTTGATCACCTCGCTATTCAGCGGACGAGGCGGTTGCAGATTCTTGAGGCGCAGCCGATCCAGATCAGTGGGTGACGGAAGCCGTTCGATGCGATAGGCATCGCGTTGATCGGCACGGGCATAGTTCCAGAAATAGTGAACCGTGCCGTTCGAGAGAATCACGAACGGCGCTTTGAGATTTTCAGCATAGCCGCGCGCCTGTTCTTTTGCATCGTAGGGGTCGAGATCTGGCCGTTTGGCCTCCAACACGCAAAGCGGCCCATGCTGCCCGCTCAAAATATAATCTGCTCGCCCACTGTGGCCATGCAGCTCGAAGCGGACTTGTCGGGGATCGAGCAGATTCCAGCCGCTGTCTTTCAAGGCCTGATCAATCAGGACGCGGGAGAAAGCTTCCGGCTGGTTTGACATCGTGCTGGCCAATGGGATGGACTTTGGGTCGGGAGTCTAGCGAAATCGCGCTCTGAAAGCTACGCAGCAGGCCGAGGACTCTTGAAAGTCTTTGTGTCTGATCACGCTTTCCCCTTCGACTGGAAGCCGATCCGTCGCGTGGGTGCGTCGGGTGGCGGTTGCGGCAGTGGTTGCAGTTTCTCGTACAGATCGACCAAGACGGTATCGTGCTCAAGCAAGGTCTTGTCAATTTCAGCCAGGCGCTTAAGGATGGTCCGATTGGCAGCGATATGTTCACGCAGCCGCACAAAGGCTCGGACCACAAAGACGCTCATGCGGATTGCCCGTTCGCTATGGAGAATGTTGGCGGCCATCATGGCGCCGTGCTCAGTGAACGCCCAGGGTCGGTACGCCATCCCGCGATGGCGGCTGGAACTGGTCGCAAATTGCGACCAGTTCAAATTTATCCCTGTCATTCCAATGGATTGCGAATTTGAGGTCGCAAATTTCAACCTCAAGTCATTGAACTCCACCGTGGTGAGCTGAAAGGCAAAATCATCGGGAAACCGCCGTTGGTTTCGTTTGAAGGCCTCGTTAAAGCGTTTCGTTGGAACTCCATATAGCCTGGCCAAATCCGCATCCAGGATGACGCGCTGATTTCTAACGACCAAGATCAGCGGCTCAAAAGAATCAGGGACAGGATCGGCTTTTCGTGAAGGCATCAATCAGCTCCTATCAAATCTATTTCAAGCGGCGGAGGTGATCACAAGTAGTTTAGCCCGCTTCATACGGTCCACCTTCCAATGCACGGTGTCTGTCGGCACTCTTGCTCCGCTTTCAGCCAGTCGAGAGCATCGAGCCCTTGTTCAGGAAATGGTGTCGGCAAGGCACGCAACCGACGCAGTCTGCGGTTCTGCTCGTAACAGCGCTACACCGCTTCATCTTCATTGAAATGGCTTGCACGTGCTTGAGAATCGATGAACGGCTTCACGGCATGCTGAGTCCAGAGATGATCACCTGCCCATTCCTTGCTCCGCGCTGCGCAGCGGGCAGTCTAGCCAATGCACTGAATGAACGCTACGTAAGAGATTGGCCGGCCAACGCCGTGACAGCTGCTGTGACCCCATCGGCTACTGAGGCGATAAAGTCGAGATTCAACGTGTCGAGAGTATCGGTCGGTCGATGGTAATGGGGATTACGGAAGTTCGCGGTGTCGGTTAACATGACGGCCGGGAACCCTTGCTCCCAGAACGACGTGTGGTCGCTGCGTCTTGTGTCCGGCAGCTTTTCTCCGTTGCCCGGCACAACCAGGGGAACAATCGGAAGGTGCGATTTCATCGTCTGGGCGATGGAGCCCGTCAAGTCTCGTGACCGCTCATTGCCGATCACGGCAAGGAAATTTCCTGTCGTGGGAACGGCAATCGGCACACCGGGGGGGATTTTCTGCGAACCTTCTTGATGGCTCGCATAACCCACGCATTCCAGCACGATTGCTCCATGAATGGCATGATGGTTCTTTCGAAGGAATGAGGTATAGGCGAAGCTGCCAAGGAGATTGTGTTCCTCCAAGTTGAATGCGATGAACTGGATCGGCCTGGCCAATTTTATACTTCGGACCTGACGAGCTGCGTGTAGGAGCACCGCGAGCGCGCTGGCATTATCATCAGCGCCGGGAGACCCTTCAATTGTATCGAAGTGCGCGGCAAGAATCAGAGGGAGCGCGTGTTCATCGTGCATAGAACTGGAACGCGCCGTTCCGATGACATTCCGATAGGGCTTGCCCAATGCCTCGAATTCATGCGCAGTGACGGCGAGCCCGGCCTCCAAGAACCGGCGGCGCAGATAAGCTTCCGTCTGCTGTAAGCGGACTGGAGAGGACAGGGGATGCCGCTCTCCTACCAGATGGCGAAGGTCGTCTTTGAGAAGGTTGCGATCAACGGGCACGTGGGTTTCCGTCAAGGGAAGGATTAGGTCACAATCTCGGTGCCGATACCTTTGTGCGTGAAGATTTCCAGCAGAACGGCATGGGGAATGCGCCCATCGATGATATGGGCCTTGCCGACTCCCTCAGCTATTGCTTCCAGACAGGCATGAACTTTCGGGATCATGCCTTCCGTGATGATCCCTTTCTTCATCATACGTTGCACATCTTTTCGAGACACCGTGGAAAGGTGGCGTCCATTGGCATCGCGAATGCCTTTGATATCCGTCATCATCAGAAGCTTCTCCGCGCGCAGGGCCCCAGCCACCGCCCCAGCCACGAGATCCGCGTTGATATTGTATGTATTGCCCTCGCGGTCTGTTCCTATGGGTGCGATGATCGGGATGTAGTGGTCGTCCTGAAGATTGCGCAGCAGACCCGGATCGACCTTTTCAATGTCGCCCACCAATCCGAAGTCGCCTTCGCCGTCTTCCCCATCCAACTCGCGCTCCAGACTTTCTGCCCAGGCTTTGGCCGTCAATGGCTTGCTGAGAATCAGGCCACCGTCCTTTCCGCTTAGACCGACCGCGCTGCCACCGTGCCGGTTGATGAGATCGGTGATCTCCATGTTGATTTTTCCGGCCAAGACCATTTCCACGATTTCCATCGTGGCCTCGTCGGTGATGCGGACGCCGTGACGAAATTTTGCTTCGATGCCGAGCCGATCCAGCATCTTGTCGATTTGCGGTCCGCCGCCGTGAATGATGACGGGATTGATCCCCACGTACTTCAAGAGCACGATATCCTGCGCAAAGCGTTCTTTGAGCGAGGAGTCCGTCATCGCATGGCCACCGTATTTGACGACCACAGTTTTCCCTCGGAACGTGCGAATATACGGAAGGGCCTCGATGAGAACGTTGGCCTTCTTGATCAGTCGGTTCATGCTTGGCTCCAAGCTATTACGTTGGGCGACAGTATCGGCCGGCGCCGTCGCTGGTCAGCTCTTAGAGGATATACCGGCTCAAATCCTGGTCCTTGACGATATCTTTCAAACGCTCCCTCACGTAAGAGGCGGTGATGTCGATTCGTTTGTCGGGCCATCCGGGCCCTTCGAAGGAAATCTCCTCAAGCAACCGCTCCATGATGGTGAAGAGCCGGCGTGCGCCGATGTTCTCGGTCCGTTCATTCACCTGCACCGCGACCTCGGCGATCTCTTCCAGGCCGTCTTTGGCGAACTCAATGGTAAGGCCTTCTGTGGCCAGCAAGGCCTGGTATTGACGGACCAACGCGCCTTTCGGCTCCGTCAGAATACGGACGAAATCATCTTTTGATAAGGGACTGAGTTCCACTCGGATGGGAAACCGTCCTTGAAGCTCAGGGATCAGGTCGGACGGCTTTGCCACATGAAAGGCGCCGGCGGCGATGAAGAGAATGTGATCCGTCACGACCGGGCCGTGTTTCGTGGTGACCGTACATCCTTCTACGATGGGGAGCAAGTCGCGTTGCACGCCTTCCCGAGACACATCGGGTCCCATGGTGCGTTCGCGGCCGGCGATCTTATCGATCTCGTCGAGGAACACGATTCCGGTCTGCTCCACCTTGGCGATGGCTTCACGCGTGGCGTCATCCATATCGATCAATTTCTGGGCTTCTTCCAGAGTCAGGTGTTTGAGCGCCTCGGGCACCTTCATCACGCGCTTCTTTTTCTTGCCTTGGAACATACCGCCCAGCATGTCACGGAGATTGTTCTCGAGATCGTCAAGCCCTCCGACGTTGGAGATCACGCCGACGGGAAGGCCGCGTTCTTTTACTTCCATTTCAACCGTTCGCTCGTCCAGCTTCCCTTCCCGCAACTGCAGGCGCAGTTTCGATCTCGTCGTCTCGTGGGAATCGTGAGGAGCTGGAGTGACCGACTCGCTCGCGTTGTCCACAAAGCCTGGTCGAGGGGGAGGCGGTGGCAAGAGAAGATCCAGCAATCGCTCCTCTCCCTGTTGTTCGGCCTTTTGCTGAACGGAGGCCAGGCGTTGGGTCTTGACCATATTGATGGCCAGCTCGGTCAAATCGCGAATGATGGACTCTACATCGCGCCCGACGTAGCCGACTTCGGTGAACTTCGACGCTTCGACTTTGAGGAAAGGGGCTTCGGCCAACTTGGCGAGCCGTCTGGCGATCTCGGTCTTCCCGACTCCGGTCGGCCCGATCATGATAATGTTCTTCGGCATCACCTCATCGCGAAGGTCGGGAGCCACCTGCTGGCGACGCCAGCGGTTGCGAAGGGCAATGGCGACCATCCGCTTCGCGTCCTTTTGCCCGATCACATAACGATTCAGTTCCTCGACGATTTGACGCGGGGTGAGACTGTTGAGATTCAGCGGTTCGCAGTCGCTCGTGAGATGCTTCATAATAATGAGTTATCCTCGAAGTTCTTCAACAATAATCTGTTGGTTAGTGTAGATGTCAATAGAGCCCGCGATGGTCATGGCTTCGGTGACGATCACCGGGGCCTCGAGTTGCGAATGGCGTAACAGGCCTCTGGCAGCCGCGAGAGCATAGGGTCCACCTGAGCCGATGGCCAAAATGCCGTCTTCCGGCTCCACAACATCGCCGGTTCCTGAAATGACGAACGACTGGTCACGACCTGCGACGGCCAGGAGCGCTTCCAAACGTCGAAGCACGCGGTCGGTTCGCCAATCTTTCGCGAGCTCAACCGCTGCCCTGGTGAGATTGCCGCGATACTCCTCCAACTTGGCCTCAAATTTCTCGAACAGCGTAAAGGCATCCGCGGTGGCCCCGGCAAATCCGGCCAGCACTTGATCATGATGCAGGCGGCGAAGCTTTTTGGCGTTGTGCTTCATCACCGTGGTGCCTACGGTCACTTGGCCGTCGCATCCCATGGCAACCCGTCCGTCGCGTCGGACACACAAGATGGTGGTCGATCGAATGATCATGAAGATTTCCGGTCCTTTCCCGAGATGATGCTCGCTGCCTTGGCTCGAGGATGGGCTCGATCATAGACGGCGAGGAGTTGATCCGTCGCCACATGTGTATATTTTTGTGTCGTGCTCAGCGAGGCGTGGCCGAGCATTTCCTGTATGGAGCGGAGATCCGCGCCTTCATCGAGCAGGTGCGTTGCGTAGGAATGCCGCAAAGCATGAGGACTCACCGCTCCGCCGACAAGACGGCTGGAGTACCGCGAAACAATTTGAGCGACGCTCCGAGTCGTGATCCGGCCTCCACGATGATTTAAGAAAAGCGGAGCCGATACCGGTGAAGCGATGGCCGGCACACGCAAGGATGTCCGATACTCCCGGATCGCGTGCAGCGCCACGTCCCCGATCGGCACTACCCGCTCCTTGCGGCCCTTGCCCTTGAGGCGGACAACCCCGTCCGTTTCGTCGAGGTCTCCATAGTCGATTCCCACGACTTCACTCACTCGAGCGCCAGTGGAGTACAATGTTTCGAGCAAGGCACGATCCCGCAAGGAGAGCGGTGAGAGCCCCGTAGGAAATTCCATGAGCGCCGCGGCATCGTCCTTTGTCAACACTCGGGGGAGCGGCTTTGGGAGCTTAGGGCTTCTCAGGCTTTCTGCGGGGTTCGTCCGAACCACACCTTCACGCACCAGAAACCGAAAAAAACTCCGAAGGCAGGCCAGTTTCCTCGCCAAGGATGACGCTTTCTCGCCCTGTCGATCCAGGCTGTGGAGATAGGCGCGAACATCGTCGCTGGTGACTGCATCGACTCGGATGCGAACGGGTTCTTCTTCCGTTCGACGGAGAAACCTTGCCAGTTGTTGAAGGTCGGATCGGTAATTGCGAATGGTCTCGTCCGACGCATTGCGCTCAACGTGCAGGTACTTTATGAAAGCCCTGATTGTATCTTCCATGAGTTGAAATCCTCGAGGGCACGCTGGCTCAACGCGCGGCGCTTCTTGTCTTTGTCTTTGGGAGGGTTTGACAAGGGAGGAAACAAGCCGAAATTGGTGTTCATCGGTTGGAAATGGCGAGGGTCCGATAAAGTGATATGAGAAACCAGACAGCCATGCGCTGTTGTGGGTGGCGGCGTGATCAACGGTTGCCCTGCCAGAGCCCGCGCCGCATTGATGCCGGCCAGGCCTCCCATGGCCGCCGATTCCGTATAGCCTTCCACGCCGATGAGTTGCCCCGCAAAAAATAGTGTGCTGCGTGCCTTGAATTGCAGGGTGTTGAAGAGGAGTTGAGGGGAATTGATGAAGGTGTTGCGATGGAGGCTCCCATACCGCAGGAACTCCGCTTGTTCGAGCCCGGGAATCATGCGAAACACGCGCTTCTGCTCCGGGTATGTGAGTTTCGTCTGAAATCCTACCATGTTGTAGCACGTGCGATGGATATTTTCTGTCCGCAGTTGCACGACGGCAGCCGGCTCTATCCCGGTCCGTGGATCCTTCAGGCCGACCGGCTTCAGAGGACCGAACTGCATCGTCTGGCGGCCACGTTCTGCCAGCACTTCAATCGGAACGCAGGCCTCGAAATAGGGCGTCTTCTCAAATTCCTTCGGCTGCACCTTCTCCGCTGCCATCAGAGTATCGTAAAACGCGTCGTACTGCGTATCGGTCATGGGACAATTCAGATAGTCATCTCCACCCTTGTCGTAGCGAGAGGCACGAAAGACGATGTCCATGTTAATGGAATCCGCGTCGATGATCGGCGAGATGGCGTCGTAAAAATAGAGGTGCGTTGATTGTGTCACAGCGCGGATGGCCTGTGAGAGTTTATCCGAGGTCAACGGCCCTGTGGCGATAATGCAGAGGCAATCCACGGGAATTTCCGCAATCTCTTCGTGAAGAATTCTGATGCGAGGATGTCCTTCCAAGGCCTGGGTTATGGTCTGCGAGAACCGCTCACGATCAACAGCCAGCGCCGATCCTGCCGGCACTCTGGCTTGCTCGGCAGCAGAGATGATCAGCGAGTTGACGCGGCGCATCTCCTCCTTGAGAATGCCTGGCGCATTCAGAGGATCGGTGGATCCCAGTGAATTCGAGCACACGAGCTCGGCCAATCCTCCGGTTTTATGCGCCTTCGTCATCTCTTTTGGGCGCATTTCATAGAGCGTAACTCTGGCCCCGCGGTTCGCCGCTTGCCAGGCTGCTTCCGAACCGGCCAGACCACCACCTACGATGACGATGTCATCTCTCATGATCGACATTCCTTGCCGTGAAAGGCGCTCATTCTAGAAACCGTCTTTTGATGAAGTCAAGGAGAGAGACAACGTTGAACCACGCCAAAATCTCGTGCTAGACTCCCCCTCCGGTCGGGCGATTAGCTCAGTGGTAGAGCGCTTCCTTCACACGGAAGAGGCCACAGGTTCGATACCTGTATCGCCCACCATCTTGTCCCCCTCAGCTTCCTCTCTAACTCCTTAAGAACGCTGACCTAATCAGTGGGAGTCAACGCCTCGTATTCTGGACAGAAATGAGGACATCAGCTACACTTCTGATTGTGGTGACGTGTCTGGCTTGAGAATCGCGTGGTGAGGATCAAAACAAGCGAGGTAATGTTATGAGAGCAACGTGGACGGTTGTCGGTATCATGATGTTGGCTATGGTCGCAGCTGGCTGCAGCGCAACACACCAACAACGTGCCGGCGCCGATGATAAGGAATACACTCCCCCGACGAGCATTTACAACATTCTGGATAGCACTGCACTGGTCTATTCAGACCCGGCTGCTGGATCAGCCGTGAACGATCATCCTCTTCGTTGGCTCGGGTTCGTTTCACATCCGATAGGCCAAGCTTTCGACTACGGGATTAATCGGCCTTTGTACACGCTCTCGAGCGGGTTCTCGTATCTCAGCGGGTACACGGCAGAAGACAATATGCTAGACGCACAACGCCGCTAAACTCGCCAGTCCTTTTGCGAAAGCCGAGGCCCACTCTTTGGAAAAGTGGGCCTCGCAGTTTCCTCTTCCCCAAGACCCCCTCAAATCGTGTATTGTCCCTCTTATAGGGATTCGATCATGAGTTTCTCAAGATACCTGTCTTCAGCCGGTTTGTTGGTCATGTTGGGTCTTACGATCGGGTGCAGCAGTCCAGCCGCCCCCGTTCGGCCCCCACTCCCTCCCTCAAAAACCGATCTCGTTCTGCTCGCTTCGACGGCACTCTGCGAGCGCAAGGCCGAATTTCTAAAAAAACATCCTCCCACGACATACACGTCGAAGGATTGGGGAAGCGGCCGCGAACTCACGATTTCGTCGGATAAGAGTGCCTCGCACGGAGAAGAATCCTACTTCTTCGACGAAGACGGTGCGCTGGTCGGAGCGCTCTTCACGTTCCCTCGAGGACTGGATCTTAAGCCGTATTCAGTACTCCGGCAGACGCTCTCGCAGCTGAAGCCGTCACTCGAGTTCTACTTGAACGTAGCCGAATTGGAGACGAGAACGAACATGGAGAGCAGTGCTCTCCTGGAAACCGGCGACGACAGGAAAAGCACGACCCAGTATCTCGTCACCGGTTTAGGAGAACATCCGATCCTGCTCCAGGCCTCTTTCACCATTGACACGTATGTCCAGCTGTTCTCCCCATACCGGCGGGAGTTTCTTGATCGGCTTCGCAATCCGACAGGAGGCAAGGGAGGACAGAAGATGGAGAGTCAAGGAACCGAAGACAAGGAGCCGTTCGCGTCTTTACAGCAATTCGCGCGTGGCCAAGCCGCGCAGCTCGCCTATTGCGGTGAAAAAAACTATGATATCGCGGCCGACGCCTATCAGAAAGCCATTGCCAGCGGGTTCACCGACAAGGTGTACCTTGCCGAAGCTCGACATAAACTGGGCGTCGCTTGGCAAGCGAAGGGTCAATTCGAAAAAGCGAAAACAGAGTTGCTGGAATCGCTCGCTCTCAGACCCAACATCCCCGAAGTGCTGAACAACCTCGGAACAGTTCAGGTCAAACTCGGTGATAAAGCCGCCGGCTTGAGCTCGTTTGAAAGAGCGGTCGTCCTTCGCCCCAACTATGCGCTAGCCCGGTACAACCTTGCCGAAGCGTCTGAAACGACGAATCCAAAGCGCGCCCTCTCCGAATACGAAACCTACCTTGCCATCGTAGAAGGGGTTCCCGAAGAGGCGGATCGCATTGCTTACGTGAAGGAACGCATCAAGGTATTAAAGCAGTAGTCTTTACTCTACTTACTCGGCGCTACCAGGGTCCTCGGCTTAACGACGAACAAGTAATTCTTGGAGAATGTCGTCGGAGCAAGAGTTTCAATATGACAAAATGGCTCAGCCTCGAGCCCGTTCCTGCTGTTCCTGGAGGGTTTTGCACTCGATGCAGAGTGTGGTAACGGGACGGGCTTTGAGCCGCTTGTAAGGGATGTCTCCGCCGCAGTGTTCGCAAATCCCATAGGTCGCGACATTCATCCGTTCCAGGGCTTCATCGATCTTCTTGAGCAACTTCCGCTCGCGCTCGCGAATTCGCATGGAAAAATTCTGATCGACTTCGGCGGAAGCCTGGTCGCTGACGTCAGGAAATGCCTCGAGATCGCCGCGATGCGTCAGCACTTCCCCGACCTCATTCAGGATTGCCGCGCGCTGGCGCTCAAGGTCACGGCGGATGTCAGGGTATTTTGCCTTCTTGGCAGGTGCTTTCCGACTATTTCCCGAACCCTTGGCGCGCGTGGTGCTCGGTGATTTGGTCGACGGAGCGCGTTTACCGGAAGGGCGTGCTTTCATAGCCAAGTTCCATGTGTGAGAAAACAGCAAACTATACCAACCTGGATCAGGAGGGTCAACGAGGACCGAACGCTACAAATCCCGCCGACCTTCGATCGATTTCAGCAACGTCACTTCGTCCGCATACTCAATGTCCATGCCCACGGGAATTCCATACGCGATTCGAGAAACACGCACACCGAACGGCTTGAGCAACCGGGTGAGGTAAATTGCGGTGGCTTCTCCTTCAATGGTGGGGTTCGTTGCGAGAATGATTTCTTCGACCCCTCCGAGTTTTACACGCTCAATGAGTTCGTCAGCTTTGATATCTCCCGGACCTACGCCGTCGAGCGGGGAAAGCGCGCCCAACAGAACGTGATAAAGTCCACGATAGGCGCCGGCGCGTTCAACAGCATAGAGGGTGCTCGGTTCTTCAACGACAAAAATCTTAGTACGATCGCGCTTAGGGTCAAGACAAAACTCGCACAAATCCCCTTCGGCGATATTCCGGCAGCTTCTGCAAAATGCCAGCCCATCCTTCACCGCACGTATGGCATCCGCCAAGCGCAAGGCGTCTTCTCGTTCAGCTTTCATGAGGTGAAAAGCCAAACGCTGCGCGCTCTTGTGGCCGATTCCCGGGAGACGGACCAGCTCCTTGATCAATCTTGCCAACAACCCTTGCTGATCGACTGCCATCAGAAAAGGCCCGGGATTTTCATCCCCCCGGTCAGCGCTTTCATTTCGCCTTCCATCAATTCCTTGGCTTTACGGAGCGCCTCATTCGTCGCAGCCACCACGAGATCCTGAAGCATATCGACATCGCCGCTTTTGACGACCTCGGGATCGATGACCACGCTGACAATCTGCATCGCACCATTCGCCGTCACCGTGACAATCCCACCGCCCGCCGTCCCACTGGCGGTTTTCGATGCCGCCTGCTCCTGAATCTTGGCCATTTGCTCCTGCATGGCCTGGGCTTGTTTGAGGATGTTGCTCATGTTGCCGAAAGGATTTTTCATTCGCTTGCCTCCTGTTGGGCTATGGTACGAACATCGGCTAACTCGACGCCGAATATCTCAAGTGCCTGCTTGACCGTCGGATTTGCCTTCGCACGTTCGAATAACACCAACCGCTGTTCTTGTTCCTTGGCCGCTCGTGCTTGTGCCATAGTCGGTCCCGGTGGATGCGTGTCGGTGAGTTCGAGGATGCGAACCCGCACGGGGTGCCCCAATTGCTGCTCACAGAGCTTTGCTAACACGTGGAGATTCTCTTCCTTCTCCAGTCTGCCCCTGGCCAGGGTTGCTTGCTTGGCAAAACCGATGGTGACGAAGCCGCTTTCCATCCCGATAAACCGACCGGCTTCCAGGAAGGGCGCGATGTTTGGAAATGACGCAGCAACCTCTTCTTGGACTGATTCCCAATGCAGTGTCGGTTGTGGGCCGACGGTTGTGGGAAGGTTAGGAATCGAGGTGGTTGTTGTCGTATCGGTGACGAGCTTGTGGGATGGAACGGGTGCATTCGCAGACTCTTCGTCCTTTCCTATCTTTGAAGAGGGAGGTTTAGGGACCGATTTTGAGGCGAAAGATACGTCGTGGCGCAAAGTCGGGGGAGGCGGTGCCGATGGTGCAGTCTTCTGTGCTTCAGACGCAACCGGAGGTTTTTGGCTTGAAGACGGTACTGTCGGGAGCGGCCGGGCCGCGACACCCTCTCGTGGACGTAGCAATCGCGTGGCTCGAATCGCCGCGGTCTCCATAACAAATCGAGGATGAGCGCTGAATCGTAACGAATCTTCCGCCTGGAGGAAGATTGCGAGCAGTTCCTGAAGCTGTTCCGGAGTCAGCGTCTTGGCATCCATCGAAAGCTGCTTCAGATCTTCTTCCGATGTTTCGATCAAGCTCTGCAACTCTCGTGTGCCAGGAACGACTGCCGCCACAAGCAAGTTGCGGAGGTGTTCCACCACTTCGGCGCAAAATGCGCGCAAGTCATGTCCCTGGTCCAACAAGTTCGCCAGACTGGCAAGGGCGGTGGGGCTGTCTTGGGCGATCATGGCTCCGATGAGCCCCTGCACCAGCTCTTGTGGTACCGCGCCCAACAGGACTTCGAGATCCGTGTGCCGAATCTCTTTTCCGCCATAGGCAATCGCCTGATCAAGCAAACTCAGAGCATCTCGCATGCTTCCTTCACTGGCACGAGCCAGGGCTACGAAGCTTCGTTCTTCGAGTGCCAACCCGTCCTGGACAGCCACGTGTCGAAGGCGTTCGATGATTTCGGTCCTGGCAATCCGCCGGAAATTATAATGCTGGCATCGAGAAAGAATCGTCGCAGGGATCTTGTGAATCTCCGTTGTCGCAAAAATGAAGACCACATGTGCCGGCGGTTCTTCGAGCGTCTTCAACAGAGCATTGAAGGCTGAATTTGAGAGCATGTGAACTTCGTCGATGATATAGACTCGAAACTGACCACGAAACGGCGAGAATTTGACGTTCTCGCGGATCTCGCGAACATCATCCACGCCGGTATTGGACGCGCCGTCAATCTCGATCACGTCGACCGAGCTTCCGTGCGCAATCTCGCGGCAGTTTTCGCACGTGTCGCACGGACGACTGGTCAGCCCTCGTTCGCAGTTGAGCGCCTTCGCGAGGATACGCGCGACGGTCGTTTTCCCCACGCCTCGCGTGCCGGAAAAGAGGTAGGCATGAGCGATCCGCTTGGTTGAGACCGCGTTCATCAGCGTTTGGACGACATGCGGCTGCCCAATCACATCGTCAAACGTGCCGGGCCGGTATTTTCGCGCGGAGACTTGGTAGTCCAATGGATGCTTTACTCCCTATGGTGAGCGATATTCCAGGAGTGATGCAGATGCGAGACTTGGGTCATCGGGGCAGTTTGGGTTTCTTTTTTCAACGGGTCTGATAAAAAGCAGTGGGGCCAGGTGATCCTGCGGCACACAGAACTGGCTGCTTACCGTTGCTTCCTTCCGGACCTGGCGGGGTTCACAGGGTTCTATTGCACAGGGCCCAGCCCCTATTCTCACGCTAGGCTCTCCAAACAGTCCACACATGAGGTGTCTCCGCCCGTAACAATTGCGATCCAACGATCAAAGAGCGGGCGATACACCCGAAGTGCGGTATGGCGGAGAGGGTGGGATTCGAACCCACGGTCCCGTTGCCGGGACGCATGCTTTCCAAGCATGTCGATTCGTCCACTCTCGCACCTCTCCGCGTCGAGAAGTGTAAAGGGTGGCATCTTAGCATGCGTATTCATGACCGGCAAGGCGAACGGTCTAACGGTTGCATCGATTATAAGCTAGTCAGAAGGTGATTCTTGGCTCGAGACGGTCACATTTTGAGTTGCACCATGGTGAACAGGGAGTTAAGAGACGGCCATCTGCAACTTACCTGACCAGACCATTCCTACTAGGGATAGAGTACCCCCGGTCGTATGGGTTGACACTTGCATATCTTCGACGGTACAACGCTATACGACATCGCGTGTTTTCGCTGTCTTACGGTGACAGCTTCGCAGACGTTCTCCACTGTGCGAGAGTGGCGGAACTGGCAGACGCGCGAGACTTAGGATCTCGTGGGCAACCGTGGGGGTTCAAGTCCCCCCTCTCGCACCACTACTTCAATCCTTGAAGGAGCCCGATTTTGACAATGAAAATGGAAGTGACCGAGTTAGGGCCGATGAAACGCGCCTTGAAAATCGAGGTGCCGGCCGACGAGGTGACACAGCAATTTTCACGCGCTTATTTGGAGCTCAACCGTCAGGTTCACATTCCAGGGTTTCGGCCAGGAAAAGCTCCCCTGGCGATTCTAGAGAAGCGGTATGCCAAAACAGTCGAAGAAGATGTGATTCGAAAGCTTGTGCCGGATTTCTATGGTCGAGCCATCAAGCAAGCCGGTATCAATCCAGTCGTGGTGGATATTCCCCCCCTGGATAGGGTCACAATCAAGAAGGATTCCCCATTTACCTTCACGGCGACAGTCGAAATCAAACCCACGATCGAGCTGCGTAGTTATAGAGCCCCTAATCCTATTTCTCTCCCGGCCGACAAGCGTACCGTTGCAGAGGAACAGGTAGAGCGTGCACTCGAGGTGTTACGCGAGCAACAGGCTCGGTTGGATGCGGCGCCTGCCGGTACGGTCTTAGCCGAGGGAGACTATGCCATCGTCGATCTCGAGGGATTTCTGGATGATATCGCTCTGGAAGGCACAAAGAAAGAAGGTCAACTGCATAAGGTGGGTTCGAAGGCCGCCTTATTGGGGATAGAAATCGATGCACACCTGATTGGAAGACATGAGGGAGAGGTTATAGACATCCCTCAGACCTATCCGGTGAGTCATCCGGATCAGCGAGTCGCAGGAAAATCTGTCAAGTTCCGTCTCGATGTCAAGGGCGTCAAACACAAAAAGCTTCCGGCTCTTGACGATGAGTTCGCCAAGGACTGTGGACCGTACGCATCGCTCCAAGAGTTAAGGGACAAGCTGCGCGGTGAAATGGAAAAGGCGCTCAAGAAAGATATCGAGGAGTCTTACAAAGATGTCATTCTCAAACGCCTGATTGACACTCATCATTTCGACCTTCCTGACACGCTCGTGGACCGAGAACTCAGCACGATTGTGCGGCAGAAATTACAAGCACGGCAGCGTGGTAAAGCTCTCGACTCCCTCCCTGCAGCTGACGAAGAAGAACTGAAAAAGATTCGCGAGGAACACCGTGAAGACGCGAATCGTCGTGTCAAGGCGGGATTGATCCTGGAAGCCATCGCTGAAAAAGAAGGCTTGTCTGTGAGTCAGGAAGATCTGAACAACGAAGTGACTCGATTGGCCACGGAACTGAGAGTCCCGATGGCCGATCTCGTAAAAATGATTCAAGCAGGTGGCCAGGACTCCATCGATGAATTACGAGCACGGATCTTGGCCGACAAAGCTCTGGATGTCGTCTATCGGCAAGCGGTCATTCAAGGATAAGCGTAACCACTCAGAGCCCCTGATCGCAACGGACAGGGGCCGTCGAGGAAAGGAATCGAGGAACATGTTGGTCCCGATCGTCGTGGAGCAAACCAATCGAGGCGAACGAGCCTATGATATTTATTCACGCCTTCTCAAAGACCGTATCATTTTCCTTGGTGCCCCGATTGACGATGTATTCGCCAATTTGGTGATCGCGCAGCTTCTCTTCCTTGAAGCGGAGGATCCCGAGAAGGACATCAATCTCTATGTCAATTCGCCTGGGGGCAGCGTGACGGCCGGATTAGGCATTTACGATACCATGCAATATGTTAAACCCCCGATCAACACCATCTGCCTCGGCCAGGCTGCCAGTATGGGAGCGCTCCTATTGACCGCCGGAACAAAGGGCAAACGGTTTGCGCTGCCAAATGCCAGGGTGATGATCCACCAACCGTTGGGTGGATTCCAAGGACAGGCGACGGAAATCGATATCCACGCTCGAGAGATTCTAAAGATTCGTGAACGCCTCAACGAGATCATGGCCAGGCACACGGGGCAGCCGATCGAGAAGATTGCTCATGACACGGAACGGGATTATTTCATGTCCGGTGAGGAAGCGAAGCGATACGGTATCATTGACGAGGTCATTACACGGCCACCGAAATTCATGAAAGCTGTAGAATCCGGAGACGGGGCTAAAGGTAAGTAACACAGGAGGGTACATGGCCAAGCAGGAAAAGATGGATCGGCACTTGCGATGTTCTTTCTGTGGGAAAAGCCGTGATGAGGTCCGAAAACTGATCGCCGGACCGACCGTCTATATCTGTGATGAATGCGTCAACCTCTGTAATGACATCATTGCTGAGGATTGGGAAGAAGCCAAAGAAGAGATTTCGTCGAAGCTCAAGAAACCAGCGGAGATCAAACATCACCTCGATCAGTATGTGATCGGGCAGGAGCGCGCGAAACGCATTTTGTCTGTGGCCGTGCACAACCATTACAAGCGCATCTCATCGAAAGAAAAGGAAGTTGACGATATCGAGCTTCAGAAGGGCAATATTCTCATGGTGGGTCCAACCGGGACGGGGAAGACGCTCTTGGCCCAGACCTTGGCCAAGTATTTGGATGTCCCGTTTACCCTTGCCGATGCCACAACGCTGACCGAAGCCGGTTATGTGGGCGAAGATGTCGAGAATATCATTCTAAAGCTCCTGCAAGCGGCCGACTACGATGTAGAGCGGGCTGAGCGCGGGATCGTCTACATCGATGAGATCGACAAGATCAGCCGGAAAAGCGACAGCCCGTCGATTACTCGCGACGTATCCGGTGAAGGAGTTCAGCAGGCCCTGCTGAAGCTGATAGAAGGCACGGTGGCGAATGTCCCGCCGCAAGGAGGGAGAAAGCATCCGCATCAAGAATTTATTCAAGTCAACACCAGCAACATTCTGTTCGTCTGTGGGGGGGCGTTTGTCGGATTGGAACAGATCATCGAACAGCGTCTGAATCGAAAATCGATGGGCTTCGGAGCTGAAATTCGGGGGAGAAGCGACGTTCGCTTAGGTGATCTGTTGGCTAAGGTGCAGCCTGAGGATTTCTTGAAGTACGGCCTGATCCCTGAGTTTGTCGGAAGGTTGCCGGTCGTAGCGACGCTGGAGGAGTTGGACGAACGAGCTCTGATTCGTATCCTTACCGAACCACGCAATGCCCTGACGAAGCAGTATGAAAAGCTGCTGTCATTCGAGAAGGTTAAGCTTCGATTTACGGAAGGGGCGCTGGGGGCGGCCGCACGAAAAGCCTATTTACAAAAGACGGGGGCTCGGGGACTTCGGGCAATCTTGGAAGAAGTCATGCTCGACGTCATGTACGATGCTCCTTCGCAGAAACAGATCATGGAGGTCGTGATTACGGAGGATGCTATTTTGGGTAAGAATCCACCGATGCGCATCTTCGAACAGGAAAATGACGCTAAGTCTGCGTAAAAATTGATAAATTACTAAAATCCCACTCGACCTTACACGATTACTCGAGTGAGTTCCACTCGGAATGCTTCTTCTAGCAGCGAGTGCTGTGTCTTTCCTTTAGCTCGCCCTCTCATCTTTTCTCGACAAGTAGAAACGCTGCGCTATACTTGCCACGTGCGAGCCGCTGAATGGAGGGTGTGTGAAATACCCAGTTTCTTCAAGTCTTCGCCACAAGGGTAAGGTCCTTGAATTGGATGCGGCGCGTGAGATGGTCATTTTGTTGGGGATCAATGGGGAGGCGATCGGGAGTTTGTCGTGGGACTTCGTCATCGATCAAATTCTCGTGTACCGCAAGGTGTGTGTGCAAAAAGAAATCCGGTCAGAACCGCGCATTTCCCTCGCATTTCGGGTTCGCTACAACACCCCGGAAGGACCTCGATTCGAGAGTCGTGCGGGCGGTATCGGTGGAGGAGGGTTATTTATCGAAAGCCATGCGCCTCTTCCGATAGGGACCAAACTGGCCATGGAGTTCTCGCTTCCCGAGAAGTCCGAAGAATGGTTGCTGGCCAAAGGGACTGTGGCGTGGGTCTGTCCAAAAGCCGATCAATATACGTTCAGTCCTGGAATGGGAGTACGGTTTACTGAAATTGCCGAGGATGTCCGCGATCGAATCCATGAGATCGTGAAAACGATTCAGAACACGAGTCAAGCAGCCTAATTCTGTTCCTAATGCAGACCTCCAGGAACAATGACGGTTCTATGAAGTTTCTTGTCGTCTCTACCGCAGGGCATCAGGGTAAATCGCTCCTCATAGACCCCACGCATGAAGCGATCAACGTGCATGACACCTCAGGTCAGTTGTTGGGCAACATGCCGTGGGGGGCGATCATCGAGCGTATACTGGCCAGCAGCGAAGACGCTCGGTTCGCTCATTGCCGGACGCAGCCACGTGCGCCCCTTGCACTGAAGGTTCGTTACACCACGCCGGAAGGAAAACAGTTCGATAGTCTGACCGGAGGAATCGGCGGCGGCGGGCTCTTTATTGAGAGTGGCGCTCCTCTGAGTCCGGGCACAGAGTTGACGGTCGAATTCGCGCTTCCGGATCGGCCGTGGGATAAATTCCAGGCTAAGGCGAAAGTCGCTTGGGTCCGCAACAGACCTGAGCGATACCTGCTTTTCCCAGGCATGGGCGTCCAGTTCATGGAATTGGACAAGAAGATTGAGGAACAACTGGTAGGACTCGTCGAAGCTTTGAATCGCAGCCGAAATCCACTCTGACCCACCCTAGTCTTTGACATCAAGACTCTCGTCCTGCAGCATGATCTATGTCATCTTAGTCTCGACAATCAACCGCCTACGATTCGAGGCGATGCGGGCAGAGGATCACGCGGATCTTGGCGGGTCGTCTTGTACAGGCGGGAGTTCCTTAGCGGCGTCGATGGATTGTTGGATTTCCTTTTGCGCTGCATCCATTTCAGCTTGGATGGTACGCATCTGAGGGTCGACACTGCTTCGGACATCAGTCACGGCTTGCCGAAACGATCGTACGACCTCCCCAAGGCCTTCACCCAGATGCTGTAGGTCATCCGGCGATACTCCGACGGACGGTGTCGCCTTCGCTTTGAGAGCAGCTTGTTGCGCCTGCACACGGGCGACCGCATCCTTATTGACGATGGCTGAAGGACGTTTTGCGGCTGGTTTCGCGTGCGCGCCGGCCGGCAACGATGGGTACGAGGCACGAGCCGCCGGAGGGGGAGCTGCAGCCCGTTCTTCCATCGAGACCACCTCGCTTGCGACTGACGCAGAGGGTTGATTTGGTGGAGACAGCGACGCTTGTGGAGTTTGTGGGCCTGAATTGTAGAGCAACGAGGCCGTGGTGCCTGGTGTGAGCTCAGGCCCGGGGACGTAAGGAACATTGGGTTTGGCCGGTGTCGGAAACGGTGTTGTGACAGCGAGCGGTGGGGTTGTTGTGACAGCAGCAGGAGCCTGAACTGGTTGTGGTTGTCCGGTTTCTTGCTGGACCTGACCCGACGAAGGCTGGGGAGGTTCGTTGACTTCCTTCCTAAACCCCTTCAGCGCCTTGCCGACACCCTCACCGATCTGTGGTAAACGTCCCGCCCCAAAAATGATCAGCACGATCACTAGAATAATAATGAGTTCGGAAAAACCCATTGTGCCGAACATATACGGCCTCGCATTGGTCCTGGACAGGTATCTTTGGCGGATGAGTGAATCTAGCCGCCCCACAGACATCGTGTCAAGAAAGGGTGGGAGCAGAACGAACGGATGGCCAAAAATCAAAGCAGCGGTACAACTTCTGTCTGAAGGGGTAGACCGTGCACGACGGCTTCCCGATCCGAGACATAGACATCGAGCTCGCTCCTGATTCCGAACTCTCCAGGAAGGTAGATGCCTGGCTCAATAGAGAAACAGGTTTTCGGCATGAGCCGACGACCGTCCTGAGTTTCCAGGTTGTCGATATTAGCCCCGTTCCCATGGACCTCTTCACCGATTGAGTGGCCGGTTCGGTGAATGAAGAAGTCGCCGTAGCCTGCCTCGCGAATCACGCGACGGCAGACATCGTCGACTTCCCAGCCGCATGGAAATCGTCCTGCAGCGACCTGTTCCTGGACAAATGACAGTGCCGCATCGCGCCCTCGCCGCACATGTTCAAAGATCATGCGTTGCTTTGTCGGCACGTGCATACCGGTGTAGCCGGTCCAGGTGATGTCGCCGTAGACTGCCCCGGGTGCCGTTTGTTTAGCCCACAGATCGATCAGCACCAAACTGTCTCGAGTAATGGGCGAGGAGCCGGATTCGGCTGGACCGTAATGAGGATCGGCGCTATGGGCATCAACGGCGGCAATCGGAGCACTGGATGTCGTCATACCCGCGTCGCGAATACGAGAGAGAATGAATTGTTGCAGGCCGTATTCGGATAGCGGACGTTCGTGGGTGATACACGACGCGACATGGGAGAAGGCGTCATCGACGATACCCCTGAGCGTCGTCACTGCGTATCGATGAGATTCCAGTTGCACATCTGTCCAGACAGCCTCGAATCGTTGAACCAGATCGGCGGATGTGACTACCTCAAGCCCAAAACTCCGTATGAGCTCGATCGTACCCGCATCGACCCTCGACAGATACGGCACAGCGTTGAACGGTGAATACTGCATGGCAATTTGGCGTCGGCCTCGCAATAGGGACGCCAAGACCATTCGTTGCTGTTCCCATGATACGTAGTGTTGCGTTTGACCGGGTAGTTCATCCAGCACGTGGGGTTCGATCTTATGAAGGAGTTTGACCGGTTCCCCGCTCGTAGGGATCCAATAGTACCAGCGCCGGGTGACGTGCCGAGTCGGATCAAGGAGCAACACCCGATAGGCTAACGGGTCACTCCCACGAAAGTCGTAAAAGAGCCATCCATCAACTGTCTGGGCGCCTCGAAGCGCTTCTTGGATCGCGAGGATACGCGCA
>Ga0187893_10000539_pt1 | contig 97631 bp, 69 predicted proteins | sample MA1701074metaG_FD_139574 | JGI IMG/M metagenome (GOLD analysis project Ga0187893, IMG submission 139574) | White microbial mat communities from a basaltic lava cave in the Kipuka Kanohina Cave System on the Island of Hawaii, USA - MA170107-4 metaG ...
CGCCAAGAGCTCGGCGCCGCTGATCAACAGCGTCGCCGATCTCCCCGGCCCCGGCGCCGTCTCGCTCAAGGGCGAGACCGAGCTCATCGGCTTCACGGGTTCGCCGAACGGCGCGTTCCTGGAGCTGGTGGACGGGGTGCTCTGATCGGCCCTGACGCGCCGTCTAGGCGCTCTCAACAAGGTCTCACGGTCGCCAGCCCTGATTCGCGCCGCGGTGATTCCTCAGCTGACGTCCGCACGTTCACCACGCGTCAAGCCTTGATCGCCCCCCGCGAGACGAACCGCGCCAGCTAGCAAGCGCACGGCAACCCCGGGAGGCGGAGCGGCGCCCGACTCGGGCCCCCGCTACGGTTGCACCGCGCCCGTGCGAGAGAGTAATGTCCCGCGGCTGTGCGTCACGCCCGTGGGCAGAAGCTCCGCTGGCGCGTTCGTGGCAGCGTGTGGAACCCACCGCACGATCCCATGGCTACCGGAGGTTCCCGTGCCGCAGGGCTGCTCGCGCTAGCCGTCGCCTTCGCCGTCGCCGTGTGCCCTCTGGTCCTGCATCTCACCCAGCGGCGCCACGACGTCCTGCCGTTCGACCTGGAGGCACGGTATCCCCTCTCGCAGCAGGTCCCTCACGGCGAGGTCTTCGCCGCAACCGTCATCGCCCTCATGGAGCGCGAGCTGTCGAGCACGACCGGATGGCGCCCCAACGATTTCTTTCTGTGGGGTCCTGGCGTGTGGGCCGACAACAACGCCAACCGCCAGCTCGGCATCATCCAGGCAGTCCGTGAGAGCGTGCGGGTGCTCAAGGACAACCTGACGAAGGTCTCGGCCACCCAGTTCGACCCGCACCTGGTCGAAGCCGACACGGCCTTCCGCAACGATGCGCGCAAGCTCTGGTTGCCCTCGGCCGAGAGCAGGTTTCGCAGCGGAAACGACGCGCTGCGCGCCTACATCACCGGTCTCGGCGCGACCCCGCCGACGTCCAAGCCCATCACTTTGCGCAACACCGAGCTGATCCGGCTGTTCCAGAGCTGGACGGACCTACTCGGCGACGCCCACGCCAATCTCTTCAAGCAGTGGGAAGATGACGGAAGCACGGTCGCGATGTGGCGCACCGACGACTATTTCTATCACGCCCAGGGCTTCGCCCACGTGCTCCATCACCTGATGCTGGCAGTGAAGCGCGAGTACGCGGCCTCAGTGGCCGACCGCCCGTCGGTGCTGCAGCTCTTCGACGAGGTAGCGGACGCGCTCGGCCGCGCGGCCACATTGAAACCCCTGATCGTGCTCGACGGCCAGTCCGACGGCCTGGTCGCGAACCACCGGCGCAACCTCGATGCCTATATCGTCGAGGCTCGCCAGAAAATGTATTCGATCCGCGACGAGCTGGAGAAGTAGCCGATCGCGCGCGGCACCGCGGCCGTCACCAATTTCAGCGCACGCCGGCCTCCCGCCGCGCTTCACTCGTCGGGGAGCATCTGCCCCCGCACCTCGCCACCTGGAAACTCCGTCGTGTGGACGTTGCAATAGACCAGGCCGTCACGCATAGCGAACAGGAGCGCCGCGATGTTCGACACCGGCCTTCCCACGTTGTTGGCGCCGGCGCAGCCGTTGTTGACGTCCGTGAGATCCGCGTTCGTGAGCGTGCAGCTCGTCCGCCCGTTGTCGAAGTCGCACGGTCCCGGATCGAACAGACCGAAGGCGATGGGACCGTTCTGACCGGGACGGCCGCAATGGAAGTGCGCGCGGGTCACGTCGCCGATGGTATCTCGCACACGCAGGCGGACCCGCACCTTGGTGAGGCCCTCGTCGAACTCGACCTCGCAGCTGCCGGTGGCGGGCGTCGCGATCCCGCCCGCCGGCGTCGTCACCTCTTGCGCGCCGGTGAGCTCTCCCTGGAACTCGAAGAGATCGTCATCGGCCCGGCTCTCTGCCCCGGCGATGGCCAGGACCACGGCGGCAGCGACGGCGATGTACACGCGTTTCATCGTCGATCCTCCCTATCGAGCTCTCCGCCACACGCACAGGGGCCCGCCGCCTCCGCCCCCTTGCCGCAGCCCGAGCCTCGCGTCCAAACAGAGGGGCTCGTTTCGATCGTTCCCCCGATACACAGCACGGTCCGCCGCATCGAGTCAAGTGAAAATGGCGTGGGGGGGTTGTCCCGCCGCCTGCGCGGCCGACTCGATGACGCAATGCATCCCTGGCGCCGCTATCGTGACCGTGACAGCGTACCGAACGAGCGGGCTATTCGTCTTCTTCAGGATCCGGACCTTGAGGATCGGAATCGATCGGCCAGTTCGGCCGTAGCTGCCGCAATCGCGCCGCCATTGAGGCGATGCGCCCCGCGTGCTCCGGCTCGGCGGCGACGTTCGCTTCCTCGTAGGGATCGTTCACGAGATCGTAGAGCTCGAGCTCGAAGAGCGTGAGCGGATCACCCGGCGTGATGGGGAGCTCGACGTACTTCCACCCGGCCTCGCGCACCGATGCCCACACGCGATTGTTCGGCCACCCTTCGGTCAGGAAGTCGGTCCGCCACGCCGGCGCCGTGCCGTCGAGCACCCGCACGAGGCTCAGGCCGTCCTGCGGTATCGGCGCCGTCGCGCCGGCAAGCTCGTTGAAGGTCGGCGCGAGGTCGATGTTGAGGGCCATGCGCGTCTCTGCACGCGGCAGCGGCGCGAGCTTCGGATAGTACACCAGCATCGGCGCGCGGATCGATTCCTCGTAGGGCTTGAGCTTCGCGCGCGTGCGGTGCTCGCCCCAGTGCCAGCCATTGTCCGCGAAGAACACCACCAAGGTGTCGTCATCGATCCCCAGGTTTCGCAGATGCTCCATGATGCCGACGATCCCGTACGTGGCGCTGCCCCCGACCGCCTCGTCGACCGCCTGGAGCATCTCGAGCTGATCGATACGGACCTGGTCGAGGTCCGCCACCTCTGCCGGCGTGAGTTGCGGTGTGTTCTGCAGCCACGTCGGCTTGTCGGAAACGTCGGGCTCGTTGTGACTCGGCGGCCGCCACGGCGGAATGCCCTCGAACATGCCCTCGTGCCGCGGCGCTGGAATCTGGGGCAGGTGCGGTGCCTTGAAGGACAGATAGAGGAAGAAGCGCTCCCCGAGCGCCACGGAATCACTGATGAACCCCTTGGCCTTCTCGCGCAGCACGTCGGTCGAATAATCCTCGGGCGCGCTACCGTAGGCCACTTCCGTGTAGCCGCCGAGACCGTCGGGCTCGATCATCACGTAGTCGAAGAACTTGACTTGCTTCATGCCCCGCCACTCCGTCCAGCCGGGCGGGACGTAGGGTGGCTCGGTCAGATCGTCCCACAGCCGCGGATAGCCGTTCAGGTACTTCCCGATCAGGCTGGTGCGGTACCCGGCGTCCTGCAGCCAGACGCCGATAGACTCGGCGTCGGTAAAGTCGTCGGCACCGCCGTTGTTACCGCTGTTCTTGAAGACCCCGGTACGGTGCGCATACTGCCCGGAGAGAATGCTGGAGCGGCTGGGGCAGCAGACCGGCGTGGTCATGAAGGCCTCGGTGAATTCGACACCATTGGCGGCAAGCTCCGCCCGCACCCCAGGCATGACCGCAAGCTGCATTCCCGGGTTGAGCGGGTCGTCGAGGCCGTGGACGTCGTCCGTCGTGTCCCAGCGCTGGTCGTCCGTCAGGATGAAGACGATGTTCGGTCGCAGCGGCTGCGGGTTGGGACCATTGCGATCGACCCAGACTTGGCTGAGCGCACGCAGGCAACCGCTCAAGTCGACGGCATCGACTGTCTCCCCCAGAGCGGGAAGGGCGGCGTCGCACTGCGGTCCGACGGCCGGCAGGCGGGGTCCCGCCCCGCCGCCTCCGACCGTCACGGGAACGGCACACCGGTCCGGCAACCGGTCCAGGCGCCGCCGTGCCTTCGCATCCGCCTGCGTCGCCGCGTCACCGTTGACGAGGCGGCGCAGGTAGATCCGCACGTAGGCCGACACCGCGCGCCCGATCTGGCGCTGGCAACTCAGTTGGTCGCGTTGCGTTGCCGGATCGATGGGCAGGGTGGGCGGGTTGTTCTCACCGTACGCAAGCGCCACGGCATCGGTGACGAGGCTATCGGCGCACGGCGGCGGCGCCGTCAGGTTGCACGCGATAGCCGGGTTGACCAATCGGCGGTTGTTGCAGGAGACGAGCCGGCGAATGCTGCGTGCCACCTCCCGCCGTTCCGCGCCGCTGCTGCAGCCCGCGTGCGCCCCGGCGGCCGAGAGGGAGATTGCGGCAACCGCGCCGGTCGCCATCAGCACCAAGACGAGCTTGTCGCGCTTGGCGAGCTTGGCTAGCCTGCTGAACGTCCCCATAGCTCTCCCATCCGGAGAGTCGATCCGACGCGGTCTCGCCGCCGCGAAGCCTAGTCCCCCTCACGACGCGGGACAAGAGCTGAAATCGACTCCGGTACCGTTCAGGTACCACCCTCGCCGCGGAGGACTGCCGCCGCCGCACTACCCGCCTCCGAGCCGAGCCACGCCGCCAGTAACGGATCCCCGCCACCGCCGACGATCTCCTCGAGGCGCGCCATCACGTCGGCGCGTAGCTGCCGCTTGATACGGGCGTACGTCTCGCGTGGAACCGCGGCCATGTCGCGCGCCACGGCGAGGGCCCGCTCCAGCACCCGCGCCGCCGGCACCAGCTCGTCGACGGCACCGTACGCGAGCGCCGTCGGCGGATCGACGTTGCGCGCAAAGAGCGTCAACCGCCGCGCGGCATCGGGGGCCAGCTCGGCCCGCAGGATCGTCATGGCGGCCGCCGGAAAGGGGATGCCGGCTCGCGCCTCCGTGAGCCCGAGCTTCGCCCCGGCCGCCACGGCCACACGGTAGTCACACGCGAGCGCGACGACGAAGCCGCCGGCGATGGCGTGCCCGTTGACCGCCGCGACGACGGGACGCGGACAACTGTACAGCCGCGAGAGCAACCGGTTCGCGGCCGCGATCATCGCACGCTGCTCTTCCGGCCCGTAGCGAGGGACGACCTTGAGATCGAGACCGGCCGAGAAGCATGCGCCGCCGCCCGTGAGCACGATGGCGCCGGCGTCGCTCTCCTCGACCTCCGCCAGTCGCCGTCCCAGCTCCGTCGCAATGCCGAGCTCCAGCGCGTTGACGGGAGGGCGGTCGATTCGCAGGAGGGCGACCTCTCCGTCCCGCTCCACGCACGCCTGCTCACCCATCGCCCGCGCCCTTCACGACATGAGCCGCCCGCTCAGCGGTCGCGCGGCTCGGTGCTGAAGGCGACCTCGTGGATCTCCAGCACGTTCGGACCGGCGAACATCTCGGCCGGCGGCCGGTTGCTGTGGGCGATCCGGAACGACTCGCTCTTCGTCCAATCCCAGAACGCCTGCTCGCTCTCCCAATACGTTTGCACGAGATAGTAGCCCTGCTCCTGCGTCTCCTCCCACTGGCCCGTGGCGTGGCTGAAGCGCCGGTTGACGGGGCGCATCACCAGATTCTTCACGAATCCGGGTGAGCGATCGATGAGATGGGCGCGGTTCCGAAAGCGATCCTCGAAGTCCGCCTCGTACCCCGGGGCCACGGGCACACGGTTGGTCACGACGATCACGGCAGGCCTCCTCTTGCTCTTGGCGCAATGCGCCCGCGGGCTGCGCGGGAACCTACTTCGGCGGCCGCGCTACCGCTTCTTCTGATACGTCCCGATCAGCTCGGCGCTCGCCAGCACGTGATCCGTCATCGCCGCCACGACTTCAGCCTTGGTCGCAGCGCCGCGATCGCCGAGGCTCACGTCGAGCGCATGGAGCTTGTGGAAGTAGCGGTGGCGTCCGATGGGGGGACAGGGGCCTCCGTAGCCGGTGCGCTTCCAGTCGTTCAGGCCCTCGCGCGTGCCCCGGGGCAGCGCCGCACGCTCGACTGCCTCCGGCAATCCCGTCGCCGTCGGCGGGATGTCGTAGAGCACCCAGTGTACCCAGGTCATGCGTGGGGCCTGCGGATCCGGCGCGTCCGGGTCGTCGACGATGAGGGCAAGGCTCTTCGTTCCGGCGGGCACTCCGGACCACGCGAGGGCCGGCGACACGTCCTCGCCCTCACAGGTGTACTTCGCGGGGATCTCGCCCTGCGCTTGAAAGCTCGCGGAGGTCAACGTCAACGCCATCCTGGTTTCTCCTCGCGTGGTGCCGGCGCCGACGTGGGCAACGACCGCAATCGCCGCCGCGCCCAGCACCCACCAGCCACGGCGGCGGCGGGCGAACGCACCACGGCCCGCCTCCCTCGCCGGGAAGACTCCCATCCGTCGCGCGCTGCACTCTCCTTCCCGCACGATCGCAGCTCAAGCACTAGCTAGTCCTGCGCTCCGGGCGCCGTCAAGGCGCTGCCGTCCGGTGGTGCTGTCCTGAAGGACAGCAGCCGCGCGGTCGCGCGGCTCCCGCCGCACGCCGGCACGTGATAGCATCATGGCCTCGCGAGGGAATCGACGGCGTCGACCAGCGGGCGCCCACGTGCTCACGAGAGAATCCGCGTACGAGAGCCTTGCGCGCCGCTCTGCCCTATCGCGTATCGATCGCGAACCGACGCGCCTCGCCGCGGTGGTACGGCGAGCGCTGCCCGGGCGCCCACCGGCGCCCGGCCCGCCCGCCTGCCGAGCCGCCGCTGCTGTCGGGAGTGCGTCGCAGCGTGCCCAGGGCCGCCTGGAAGGTCGCCGCGGCGCTGCTTGCGCTGCTGCTGCTGTCGTCTCGCTCCGCGGTCCGGGCGACCCCGATCGACACCCCCTTGCCGGCCAGCGTCACCGCGGCGCTCGACGCCTTGCTCGCCTGCGAGCGTCCTGACGGCGGATGGACCTACGTCTGTCAGCAGGGCGTCCGTTCCTGGGGAGCGACCGGCATCGTCAACGCCGCAGAACGCCTCGCCGGACCACTCGGGCTCGCCCGTTGGGATCTCGTCGTGATCCGCAGCCCCGGAACCGCGGCAGCCGGCGAGCTTCTCCTGCGCGGCTACCGCCGCAGCGGCCGGACCGCGTATCTCGCCGCCGCCACCCGCGCCGGAGATCTGCTCGCGAACCTGCAGCTCTCCTCGGGTGGATGGTTCTCCGAAGTGCCCGTGTACGACACGCGGCCCGCCCTCTGGTTCACGGCCGTGGTGCACTGGACCACTCTCGACGACGATGTGACCTCGGGCCCCATCCGGCTCCTGCTGGCCCTGTGGCAGGAAACCGGCATCGAACGGTACCGGGAGACCGCCGAACGCGGACTCGATTTCCTGCTGCGCGCGCAGCTGCGCTCGGGCGCCTGGCCCCTCACCTGGCGGCCGGCCTGGATGCGCGCGCTGTCCCCGAGCTTCGAGGATCTCCCCAGCCTGAACGACGCGGCGACAGCGTCGGTGATCACCGCGATGCTCGATGGAGCGGGGATCCTCGGTCGGGACGATCTGCTCGAGGCCGCCTGCCGGGGCGGCGACTGGCTCATCCGCGCGCAAGCCGGCGCGCCGCGTGCCGCCTGGGCCCAGCAGTACGGCGGCGGGGGTGAGCCGGCATCCGGCAGGCGCTTCGAGCTGCCGGCACTCGCGTCCTGGGAAACGCGGTATGCCGTGGAAGCTCTTCTCGCTCTTGCCGCCGCCACGGGCGATGCGCGCTATTGCGCACCCATCCCGGCGGCGCTCCAGTGGCTTGCCGGCGCGACGATCGGGCCCGGGTGCTGGGCCCGCTACTATGATCCGGGCTCTGGCGAGCCCTTCTTCGTCACCGCCGACGGTCGGCGGGTATCGAGTCTCGGGAAGGCGCGTCGCGGCTACGCCTGGATCGGGGATTTCGGCATCCCCGCCCTGCTGGCCGACTTCGGGATCGAGGGCACGGACGGCCGTTCGCAGCCGCTGCGCCGCTACCGGCTGCCGGGCGACTCGGGGGTGTGTGTGGACGAGCGCTCGTCCGAGGACAAGATCGACTCGTCTCTGGTGCGCTCACGGATCGCGGGCGCCGGGGTGCGCCTGGCGAGCGCCGAGTCTCACCCTCGCCGCGCCTGCTACGATGCGGTGGCTGCCGCGTGGCGCGCCCGCCCGCGAGACTAACGCCCCCGGCCGCTCGCGCGTATCCGGCGGCTCGCACGCGTTCCGCGCGAACCCATCAGCGACCGAATCTGCTGCCGGACCCGGTTGCGCTGACGACTCGGTAGGCGGCGGAAGTCATCGACGAGCTGCTGCTCGAGCCGGCTGAGTCGCTTCTGGCGCTCGGCAGGGGTACGCGGCGGCTGCATGCTCAAGCGAGGACTGCCCTGCAGCTCGCCGACCACGAAGCGTATGAACTCGTCCCGCGGTATCTTCAGCACGTCGGCGTACTGGTACATGCGCCGGAACGGGACGCGCGTGCGCCCGATCTCCACGTCGGAGATCGACACCGCACTCTTGTAGCCCAGCGCACGGACGAGATCTCGCTGCGACAGGTGGAGCTGCCGCCGCCGTTGCCGGATGAACTCACCGACCTTCTTCCGCTGGCGCCCGAACAGCGCCGCGGCTGCCCTACTCTGCTTCTTTCTCGGCATGGTCCTTTTCGAGAGAGTCCCCGCAAACTCGCGCGGAGAGATTGTTGATGTGTCGATCGAACCTTACTCTTGATACCCGTCCGCAGCCGAGTCTGCAATATGACCTAGTTTGGCCATGGAAGCCAGGTCGGATTGACCCACGGGCATCCTCGTATGCGTGATCCTGCGCAGCCAGTTGCGCGAGAGCGCCTACTCCTCGCCCTCTGGAAAAACCCGCAAGAAAGGCTTGACGTCGACGCGGCTGAACACCCCACCGGTCACGTACGGGTCCCCGGCGATCAGCCGCCACACCGCTTCGAGGGACTCTGCCTCGACCACGATCAGACTGCCGGTTCCGTCCGTGAACGGACCCGCGAGGGGAATGCGCCCCGCCCGCGCCAGCCCGTCGAGGTGAGCGAGGTGGTGCGGGCGAAGCCGAGGACGTTTCTCCTTCGCATCGGGAGCATCGTGGCCGATGATGACGAAGAGCATCGACGGACTCTACCGCCGAGCAAGGGCAATGTGAAGAGCAGGGGGCGCGATGCCGGGGGTGGAAATCTTCGCGGGCGCCGCTCAGAACGGGACCCGGGGGCGTACCCGGGTCCCGCTGCCAGTCCAGGCGTCGGCGGTCGTTGCACGCGACCGCGAAGGGTCGCCCGTCACCCGCTCAGAAGCAGGGGCCGTCGAACCACTTCGCCACGCCCGCCGCTCGCCGGTCACAGTCCGACGGGTACGTCATCATGTCGCACCCGCACACCGCCCCGCCCAGGAAGTCCGCGCACAGGTTGCACGGCTCAGCACTCGCGGGACGACACTCGCCCATCTGCCCCTCCCCACAGTCACCGACCGGGAATTCGCAGAATTGTCCCGCCGGGCACGTGGGCTGGGAGAAGCTGCAGCCCGCCGGCGGGCCTTCGCAGGCACCGGCATGTCGGAGAACCGCGGCGACCGCGACGCGATGGCAATCGGAAGCGTACGTGGTGCCGTCGCACCCGCACACGGGCTCACCCTCATCGGCGCACTCCTCGGGCGCGACGGTGCAGACACCCGCGACGCTGCTCGGGCCACACAGCGGATCCCTCCGATTGCACATCTGTCCGAGCGGACAAGCAACACCCTCCGGACCACCGCAGTAGTGCGGTTCCTCACACGCCGGCGGATCGTCGCCTGGGTCTTCACCGCCCTCGCCGTCATCGCCCTCGCACACGTCCATCGGCATGACGGTGGCGAGACCGGCGGCCGTGACGAGATCACAGGCGCCGGGATGGAGACGCGTGAGCGTGACCATGGTAGCCCCGCGCAGCCGCTGCGCCAGGCAGACGGCGAATCCGTCGAGTGAGTCCGGGGCGCAACTCTCCATGTCGGCGCCAAAGCCGAGGCCCGTGAGCGCGTCGCCGAGCGCGACGCCCGCACACTGCCCGGCGATGCGCATGCGCAGCCGCGCCTCCCAGACCGTAAGGGCCGCAGCTACCTGACTACACGCGCGCGCGCTGGCCATGCAGTCCTCGAGGCGCTGTCCCTCGAGGCGGCACATTCGCAGCTGCTCCACACAGCTCGCGACGCGCTGGTTCACTTGGTGTGTGTAGGTCAAGCCAACGTCGGCGATGGCGCGGGCGCAGCGAAGAAGCGCCCGCCTGCTGTCCCGCGACTCTCGCGAGCCATGCGCGAACGCGTCCGTCGCCGAGGTGACGACGAGCAGGGCGGCAACCACCACAGAGACTGCCGGCGCGAGCTTCGCTGCCATGGGACCTCCCTCCGGCCACAGGCGCCGGGCGAGAGGCGGAGGTAGCCGCTTTCGTGCCACCGAGGGCGCTTCGGATCCAGGCCGCCGGTGCCCTGCCCGCACGGCGAATGGAGCATCAGACGCGTGACGACCGGATGACAGCCGCCGGGGTCGTGACGGCGGCAATACACCGAACGCGAGAGACGCTGTGTTCGGCGCTGAATCGCACGCCGCAGCCGGGCGCGCACCCGCCGCCGGAGCAGGCACCATGTGAGCTCATCGAGCTCGTGTCGAACACGCCGAGCCGCGTGCCGCGCACAGCACCGCGCGGGCCGTCCCGAGCCGCTCAGACCGCGCCCGCCGCGCGCGCGGCCTGCTGGCGCCGGTTGACGGCCCAGTAGACGAGCGCAAAGCTCACCAAAAGTGTCGTGCCCAGCGCGGCGCCGAACGGCCAGTTGCGCGCGTTCCCCTTGAACTGGTTCTCGATGACGTTACCGATCATGTCGACGCGGCCGCCACCCAGGATGTCGTTGACGGCATAGAGGCCGAGCGCCGGCACGAAGACCAGGAGTACGCCGGCGGCGATGCCGGGTAGCGTGAGCGGGACGATGACACGCGCGAACGCACCCACCGGCCCGGCCCCGAGGTCGAGCGCCGCCTCGACCAGCCCGCCGTCGAGCTTCTCGACGCTCGAGTAGATCGGCAGGATCATGAACGGCAAGAAGGTGTAGACGAGCCCGAGCACCACGGCGCCGGGGGTGTAGAGCAGCTCGAGCGGCTCCGCGATCAGTCGGAGCTGCAGGAGCAGCGAGTTGAGAAGCCCCTGGCTCTTGAGAATCGTGACCCACGCGTACGTCCGGATGAGAAAGCTCGTCCAGAACGGCACCATGACCGCCATGAGGAGCAGGCCACGCCAGCGGCGGTCCGCCCGACCGATCAGGTACGCCACCGGATAGCCGGCCGCCAGACACAGCACGGTCGTGAGCCCGGCGTAGAAGATCGAGCGCAGGACGATGCGCAGGTACACCGGATCGGCGACGGCAGCGTAGTTGTCGAGCCGGAAGTCGAGAACGACCCCACCGAGCGTTCCGCGTCCCGCGAAGCTGTAGATGAGCATGATCGTGGCCGGGGTCACGACGAACGCCAGGGCCCAGAGGACGATGGGCGAGAGCAGCAGCCAGGCGGCGAGCCCCGGGGCCCGCTGCGAGCCCGCGTGCGTCGCGGCAAAACCCGTCGCCTCCTGGCGCACCGCACACCCCGCCGCCGCTCAGGTCGAGCTCTGCGCCTTGAGGTCGGTCACGAGCCTGTCGACGTCGGCCGCCACGGGGCCGATGTCCCGGAAGGTCCAGAGCTTGGGGCCGCCGGAAGGATAGCTCGCGGCGTTCCCGAGCTCCGCCTGGCTCAGCAGCTTGCGCGCCTCGACGTTCGGGTTCGTGTACGGAAACTCCGCCGAGATCTTCCGGCTCACCTCGGGCCGCAGCACGTAGTTGATCAATGCGTGCGCGGCATCGACGTGGTCGGCGCCCACCGGGATCGCCAGGTTGTCGATGAACACGTGCGCCCCTTCCTTCGGCAGCACGTAGACGAACGCGCCCGGTTGCTCCTTGAGCAGAATCGCCGCCTCACCCGACCACACGATGCCGATGTCCACGTCACCGTTGAGGAGCGGCGTCTTCGGACTGTCGGAATCGTAGACCCTGACGAGCGGGAGCCACCTGGCGAGCGTCGGCTTCACCTTCTCGAGATTCTCCCTGGTGACGGCGTCGGGCGACAGGCCATCGGCCGCGAGGGCCCAAGTCACGATCTCCAGCGCGTCGTCGAGGATCACGATGCGGCCTCTGTACTTCTCCTGGAAGACGTCGGTGTAGCCGCTGATCGGCTCCTTCACCTTCTTCGTGTTGTAGACGATTCCGACGGTGCCCTGCATGTACGGCACGCTGTACTCGAGCTTCGGATCGTGGGGCTGTCCCCAGTACTCCCGACCGACGTTCTTCAGGTTCGGCAGCCTCGCATGATCGAGCGGCACGAGTCTCTTCTCCTTCACCAGCGCCTCGATGATGTACTCCGAGGGCTGGATGAGGTCGTACGCCGCCGCACCGGAGACGAGCTTGGCGAGCATCTCCTCGTTCGAGGCGTAGGTCTCGTAGTTGACCTGGATCCCCGTCTCTTGCGTGAAGCCACCGAGAACGTCCTGCGGCACGTACTCCGACCAGGCAAAAAGGTTGAGCTCCTCGGCCGCCGCCGGACCGGCCAGGCCGATCAGCGCGACCAGCGCGATGCGAAGGTGTCGAACGAGTCGGTGCATCGCCCCTCCTGGCTCAGTGCCACCGGCGGCGCAGCGCCTCGATCGCGATCACGCTGCCCGTGGCCACGACGATGAAGACGGTCGAGATGGCGTTGAGCGACGGATCGAGGCCCTTCTTCACGCGCCCGAAGATCTCGAGCGGCAAGGTGCGTGTACCGGCGCTGGCGGTGAAGTAGGTCACGATCAGCTCGTCGAGCGAGAGCGTGAACGCCATGAGCGCCCCCGCCGCGATCGCCGGCATGAGATAGGGGAGCAGCACCTTGACGAACGCCTGGAACGGGGTCGCACCGAGGTCGAGCGCCGCCTCCTCGAGCGCCGGATCGAGCCCCGCGAGCCGCGCCTGCACGGCTGCCATGAGGAACGGGAACGCGAACGTGACGTGCGAGATCACGATCGTCACGTAGCCGAGGCGCAGGCCGACGGCGACGAAGAGAATGAGAAGGCTCACGCCGAGGATCACCTCGGGCACGATCGTCGGCAGAAACAGCACGGTCTCGAGCAACCCGCTCGCGCGGTAGCGGTAGCGGTACAGCAGCCAGCCACCAGCCGTGCCGAGCAGCACCGACAGCACGGTCGTCGCGGTGGCCACGAGCAGGCTGCTCCGCAGCGTGCGCACGAGCGCGGTGTCGCTCCAGAGCGCCGCGTACCAGTCGAACGTGAAGCCGGTCCACACGATGTTGAGCTTCGACTCATTGAAGGAGTACAGGACAAGCACGACGACCGGCACGTAGAAGAAGACGAAGATGATACCGGTCCAGGTCACGAGCAATCGTCGGACGAGGGTCATGGCTCACACACGACCGGCTAGCCGAACACGGCGCGCGCGGCCTCGAAGGTCCCGAGGTGGACGGCAACTACCTTCGAGATCTCCGGCGTGTAGCCGCCGGCAAGCACCCAGGCGAGGGGCAGCCCCACGCGCTTCGCCCATTCGAACACCCAGCGATCCCGCTCGCGCAGGTCGTCGTGATCGAGATCGAGCGGCGAATAGGGATCCTCGCGGTACGGATCGGCGCCCGCTTGGTAGAGCACGAGATCCGGCCGTCCCCAGCTGAGCAGTGCCCGCGTCCCGCGCTCGAGCGCCTCGAGGAGAATGGGCCTGCCGCTGCCGTTCGGAAGTACGAGCGACAGGTGATTCGGGCCGTCGATGTGACGCCGCACCTCGACGTCCCTGTGGGCAGTGTTGCCGTCGTAGTCATTGCCGTAGATGGAGCAGTTGAACAGCCACGGGCGCGTCGCGCACAGCGACGCGGTGCCGTTGCCGTAGTGCAGGTCGAGGTCGAGCACGGCCACGGTCCGGAGCCTGCCCGCGGCCCGCAGCGTCTCGGCGGCCACGACGAGGCCGTTGAAGGTGCAGAACCCCTCGCCGTGGTCGGCGTGCGCGTGATGGAAGCCGCTCGCGAGCGCCGCGGCGAGACCCTCCTCGCACGCCCGGCGCGCGGCCGCGACCACACCACCGCTGGTGAGCAAGACCGACGGCCAGAGGGCGCCCGACCACGGAAATTTCTGCGACTCCGCGAGCGCGCGCGGCTCGCCCGTACGGACCGCCGTGACGTATTCGGCCGTGTGAACGCGCAGCAGCTCCGTCTCCGACACCGGCAGCGGCGCCGCGACGCGGACGAATGGATTGCCGGCCAGACCGTCGGCCACCAGCTGGAACTTCCGCATCGGCATCACATGCGTGCCGATCGGCGCGGCGAAGCCCGGATGGTGGTAGGCGGTGATCACGTCGCCGGTGGTAGCAGACGGAACGACGGCTGGCGAGCCACGCGCGCCGCGATGTCGGCACGCAGCGGATCGAGCGCCGCCGCTGATACGTGGACGGCGTAGACGGCATAGATGGATTCGACGACGGCCGCCACGTCCATGGCGGACATCGCATTCTCCGTCTCCGCGCCCACTCGACGGACGACGAGCGCCAGCGGCAGCGGCGCCGGCACGGCGCCCGCAAGCGCTGCCGCCGCGCGGAAGTCGGGCTGGCGGTACTCCAGCGCCGCGGGATCGAGCGTCAGGAAGCCGGCTCGTCCGTACGAGCGCAGGCGCCCCATGCGGTCGCGATCGCCAGGGTCGGGATGCTCCATCTCCGCGACCAGGATCACCCGCGCGTCCCCGGTTCGCCCGGCCTGCGCGGCACAGCGGCGCGCACACTCGAGGGGCAGCGCGCGCAGCCAGGCCGCGAGGCCGCTGCCACGGAACGCGGGTTCGACCAGGGCGTGCGAGAGGTGAACCACCGTCGGCTCCGGCCGCGGCCGACCGCGACCGTCGAGGCGGACGATCGCCGTGTGGTCGCGCAACGCGACGATCGTCCCGCACCGGCGCAGCACGAGCAGCTCGTAGAGGAGCGCCGCGCCGGCCGCGGGACGCGCCGGCATCCACCGCAGGCGCGCGGCGATGACATCGCGGCGCTCCATTTCGCCGCGCGCGCCGAACTCCGCCCACAGGCGATCGAAGGCGGCGGCAAAATCCGGATCTTCGGGACCACTCACCGCGTGGACGCTGAGGTCGGACCAGTCGGCGGCGGCGATCCGACGGTCGCCGGGCGCAAGATCGGCGATGCGAAGCCGCGGATCCACGTTCAATCCCCTACCGCCCCACATTCCCACATCGAGGCGCTGGCACCGCGGCCACCGACTACGGCGGAACCGACAGCCGCGGCGGCGGGCTCGCGCTAGCTTGCCGCGGTGCCAGCGCGTCCCTTCGCGGCGACCATTCTCGCCGATCCCGCGCGCGTGGGCTGCCGCTTCGTTTCACCGGCGCCACCGAGCCCGGCAACGAGCACGCGGAGCATCTGGGCGAGCTGGCGCCGGTACAGCGCCGGGGTGAGATCCTCGGCGGCCGCTTCGATGCCCATGGCGGCGCTCAGGACGAGATCCGCCGCCCGGTCCGGCTTCAGACCCGCCGCGTCGAGCGCGATCTCTCCCGCGGCATCGGCGCGGCGCAGGATCCGCGCGAGCAGCTGTCGGAAGCGCTGCTTGGACCGTGTCGAGATCTCACCCCCGAGACGATTGTTCTCGTCGATCAGCTCCTCGCCGTGCTCCGAGCTCTTGAGCAACTCGTAGAACCGGACCAGCTTGGCCTCGAGCACCCGGAAGAGCCGCGCGTCGACCGTCCCCTCGGAGCTGGCCGCCGCTTCGGCGCCGGCGAGGATCTGCTCGTGGACCGACTCGGAGAGCTCGCGGAAAAGCGCTTCCTTGTTGTCGAAATGCAGATAGAGCGCGGCGCGCGAGACGTCGGCCTCGCGGGCGATCTCGTCCATCGACGTCCGCCGGTACCCGTACCGCGTGAAGCGACGCAATGCCGCCTGCAGGATGGCCTCACGGCGCCCGCCGCGCCCGCTTCCCTCGCTCGCCATGCCATACGTAGTTGACAAGACGCATCGACAGTGTCAACTAGACGATGCTGACGAACTAGACGATCAATGCCCATTTTGTCTACTGGCCGCCGTACGAGCCATGGCCGGGCGCGGCGAGGAGGACCCCATGGCAGCTTCGGAACAGAGGCCACGAGTTCTCGTGACCGGCGCGTCGGGCTTCATCGCCGGCCACTGCATTCTCGCCCTGCTCGACGAAGGCTATCCCGTCCGTGGCACCGTCCGCAGCCTCCGTGACGAGGCGAAGCTCAGGCACCTGCGCGGCCTGACGGGCAAGGATGAGGCCCGCCTCGAGCTCGTCGAGGCCGAGCTCACGCGCGACACCGGCTGGGCCGAGGCGGTCGCCGGGTGCCGGTACGTGCTGCACGTCGCCTCCCCCTTTCCGGCCACCCTCCCCGACGACGAAGCCGAGCTGATCGTACCGGCTGTCGAGGGAACCCGGCGGGTGCTCGCGGCCTGTGCCGCCACCGGCGGCGGCGTGGCGCGCGTCGTGCTCACCTCGTCCCTGGCGGCCATCGCCTACGGGCACGAGACCCACGGTGAGCGCGTCCTCACCGAGGAAGGCTGGTCGAATCCCGATCGCTGCGAGCCCTACCAGAAGAGCAAGACGCTCGCCGAGCGTGCGGCATGGGACTTCGTCGCCGCACTGCCGGCCACGCAACGGTTCGAGCTCGCCGTGATCAACCCCGGCTTCGTGCTCGGTCCGCTGCTGAGCGACGTCGGTGGGACGTCGGCCGAGCTGATCAAGCGCCTCCTCAATCGCGGCATGCCCGCCTGCCCACGCGTCGGGTTCGCGGTCGTGGACGTTCGCGACGTCGCCCGCGCGCATCTGCTGGCCATGGAGACGCCGGCCGCGGCGGGGAACCGCTACATCGCCGCCGGCGACCACATGTGGCTGGAGGAGATGGCGCAGATCCTCGCCACGGAGTTCAACCGCTACGGATACCGCGTGCCGACAGGACGTCTCCCCTACTGGCTGCTGTGGCTGGTCGCACGCTTCGACAAGACCATCCGGCTCACCCTGGCAAGCGTCGGCAAGCGCGAGCTGGTCTCGCACGACAAGGCGCGCCGCGAGCTCGGCTGGAGCACCCGTGCCCCCGAGGAGACCCTCGTCGACATGGGGTACAGCGCCATCGAGCTCGGGCTCGCGCCAGACAAGATCGGCCGCGCGGAACGGGAACGCCGCGCAGGTCGTCCACATCCCGCGCCCGCCCCTCGCCGGTCCGAGCCGACGAGCGCGCGCGCGTCCGGGCACTGAGCGCTTGTCCGCGCACCACCCGCGACGCGCGCGTTCCGGGATTGCACCGCCGAGCGCGTCGCCGGCCCCGCGCAAACGCTCCGTCGTCGCCGCGGGTCGCCGCTCGGCTGGCGATTCTCGCTCGGTTCATGCTCTCATAGGTCCATGAGCGCGTTCGACCTCGCCGAGCTTCGCCGTCTCGATCAAGCGCATCACCTGCACCCCTTCACCAACCACCGCGCGATGCACCGCGACGGCACGCACGTGATCCGCGCCGCCAAGGGTTGCACCGTGATCGACGAGGGCGGTCGGGAGCTCCTCGATGGCCTTGCCGGGCTGTGGTGCGTGAACGTCGGCTACGGGCGGGAGGAGATCGTCGGCGCGGCGGCGGAGCAGATGCGCGCGGTCGCCTTCTATCCGTCGTTCTTCAACACCACGACCGAGCCCGCGATCCGCCTCGCCACCCGACTCGCCGGGCTTGGCCCTGCGCGCCTCGGCCGCACGATCTTCAGCAACTCCGGCTCCGAGGCAAACGAGACGGCGCTCAAGCTGATCCGCGCCTACTGGAAGCTGCGCGGGCAAAGCGAGAAGACCAAGGTCCTCGCGCGCACCTTCGGCTATCACGGCGTCGGCATCGCGACGACGAGCCTCACGGGACTTTCCAGCTGCACGGAGCCCTTCGATCTGCCGCTGCCCGGCTTCCTCCACGTCCCGGGCGGCAACGCGCACGCCTCGGGCACCGGCATGAACGCCGCCGACTACGGCGCCTGGTGCCTGCGCGAGGCCGAGCGCACGATCGCCGCCGAGGGAGCGCACACGATCGCGGCGCTGTTCGCCGAGCCCGTACAAGGCGCCGGTGGCGTGTTCGTGCCGCCGCCGGGCCACCTCGCCGAGCTCCGCGCCCTCTGCCGACGCCACGACATCCTCTTCGTCGCCGACGAAGTAATCACCGGCTTCGGCCGCCTCGGGGCCTGGTTTGCCTCGGAGCTCTGGGAGCTCGATCCGGATCTTCTCACCATGGCGAAGGGCATCACCAGCGGTTACCTGCCGCTCGGGGCAACGATGGTGAGCGATGAGATCGCCGATGCGCTCGAAGACGGCGGCTACCTCGCGCACGGCTTCACCTACAGTGGCCATCCGGTTCCCTGCGCGGCGGCCCTCGCCAATCTCGACGTCCTCGAGCGCGAGCGGCTTCCCGAGCGGGTGCGTGACGACGTGGGCCCGCGGTTGCAGGCCCGGCTTGCTGAACTGGCCGGCCATCCGGCGGTAGCCGAGACGCGCGGCGTCGGTCTCATCGGCGCCATCGAGCTGCGCCGACCGCCGCACGGGCCCCACGCCGGCGCGCCGGCGAATACGCTCGGCCTCGTGGCTCACGAGCTGGCGCGCGAGGAGGGCGTGATCGTGCGCGGCATCCGGGATCTGATCGCGCTCGCCCCGCCGCTCGTCATCACGCACGAGGAGATCGTGCGCCTGTTCGCCGCCGTCAGGCGGGCGCTCGATCGGCTGTGGGCGCGCGGCTGAGAGCGCCTGCCAGCTATTCGAAATCCTCGAACCGATCCACGTCCGACTCGGCGTCCTCGTCACCGGGCAGCTCGAGCGCCCGTTGTCGGGCATCTGCCGGGCTCGGGTCGCCGGGCTTGGGCTCATTGATCCACTTGTTCCAGTGCTCGATGGCCCGCTCCTCCTGCGCGGGCGAGACCGTCTCGCCCGCGGCGGATGGGGCGTCGTCGTCACTCGCGCCTGCTGCCACCGCCGACAGCACGAGCGCCACAACCAGCGCGCAAATCGATCGCAGCATGACGATCCTCCTGTCGAGACGCCGCGCCCCGTCGAGCCGGCGCTTCCCGTCTACCGGGATACGATTTGCCCGACAAGGGAGCCCGGCCCTCCGCCGAGACGGCGCGTGCAGAGCCCGCGAGATGCCTCTCGGCAGCGACGCTCGGCACGGACGCACTGGTCGTCTCGAGCCTGGCAGGCCCGAATTGACTTCACCTTCCCCACCGGGAAAGACTTGCCGCGGCATGGCCGCGTTCGAGTACGCAGGGCTCGCGCTCCCGATCTCGCAGGCGATGCGAGACGCGCACCGGCGCGCATGGGAGCGCCTCGCCGCGCCCGGCGCGTGGTGGACTGGGGCGGAGCGCATCGCCATGGCGGCCGAGGTGCGCGCCGCGCGCGTGTGTGCATTGTGTCGCGAACGGAAGACCGCGCTGTCGCCGGCAGCGCTCAAAGGCGAGCACGCGCGCGTGACGGACCTTCCCGGTCCCGCCGTCGATGCCGTCCATCGCATCGCGGGCGATCCGGGGCGCCTCTCGCGCGCGTGGTTCGAGAACACCCTTGCCGCGGGCCTATCGGACGCGCACTACGTGGAGCTGGTGGGCGTCGTGGCCACCGTGGTGAATCTCGACGCGCTTCATCGGGCACTCGGCGTTGCGCCGGAGCCGCTGCCCGCGCCGCGTGCCGGGGCGCCCTCGCGTCACCGTCCCGCGACCCATCTCGAAGGCGCGTGGGTACCCCTGCTTGCCCCGTCCTCGCCGGAGGCCGCAGCCCTCTTCGAGGGTCGCCCGCGCGTGCCGAACGTGGCGCGCGCGCTCTCGCTCGTTCCGGACGCGGTGGTCCAGCTTCGCGAGCTCTCCGAGGTCCACTATCTGCCGATCGACGACGTGGTCGATCCGCGCGCCCGGGGCCGCATGCTGACGCGGCCGCAGATGGAGCTCCTCGCCGGGCGCGTCTCCGCGCTCAACGAGTGCTTCTACTGAACGACCGCCCATGCGGCGCTGCTCCGGGTGAGCGGCGAGATCGCGGGCGCGCGTTACGACTTGCGAGCCGTGACCGATGCGGCCGCGGCGGGATCATCGGGCGTCGCGCACGAGCGCGAGCTGCTCGCACTTGCCGAAGCGGTTGTGCGCGGCGGCGACGCCGAGCTCGGGGCCGCGCGAGCCGCGGCAGTCACCGCCCTCGGTCCCGATGCCTTCGTCGAGGCGGCCGCGGTGGCGAGCAACTTCGAGCGCATGGTGCGCATCGCCGACGCCACCGGCATCCCGCTCGACGCGCCGCTCGACGCGATGAGCGCGCCGATGCGCGCCGCGCTCGGCATCGACACCTTCGGCTCCGCCGCGAATACGCCGCAGGTCTCCCCGGGACGCCGGGCGCTCGGCCGCGTGCTGGCGCCGCTCGCGCGCTATCTGATGCCCGTGCTCGCCACGCTCTCGCGCCGTGCCGCCAGTCGGGCGGGCCGAGCGCACAGCTAGCGGGAGCTCGCCCCCCGGGACGCGCCGCCGCGCCACCGGGGCCCGTCAACGCCGCCATCCATCGAGCAGCCGCGAACGCCTCGCTCGAACAGCGGCCTCAGTACACCGTGCGCGGCGAGCGGCCGGTGAGACGCGTATAGGCCTGGTAGCCGATCCAGCGCAGCGGTTCGGGCGGCAAGGGCGGTAACCGCCGCTGGTAGAACGGCAGGTCGCGCCACGCCTCGTGGTTGCCCTCGTAGAGATCCGCGAGCACCCGCCCGGCGAGCAGCGCCAGCGCGAGCCCATGGCCGCTGTAGCCGAGGGCGTAGTACACATTGCGGTGAGCGCCGCGCACGCCCATCGAACACACGCGATCGAGCGTGATGGCGAGCGTTCCCGACCAGCGATGCTCGATCGGCGTCTCGGCGAGGCGCGGAAAGTAGCGCAGCATGGCGCGGCGGACGAAAGCAAAGGCCGGATGTCCCTCGGGGTAGGGAAAGTCCGTCGCCCCGCCGAAACGGTAGCTGTAGGCCGGATTGCCGCCGCCGCCGAACACGACGCGCCCGCCCGCCGTACGACAGGCGTAGGCGATGCGATCGAGATCGTCGGTAAAGCCGTCCCATTCCTCCCAACCGATCTCCGCCCAGCAGGCGGCCGGTAGCGGCGCGGTGGCAACCACATGCGCATGCAGGGGCAGAATGCCACGGCGGAAGTAGCCGAGGGCTGGGGTGTAGGCATTGGTGGCGAGGACCACGGCCCGTGCCCGCACCTCGCCGCCCGGGGTGGTGACAGTGATCGTTGGTCCTTCACGCAGGCGCAGGACGGGAGTGTGCTCGTACACGGCGACGCCCTGCGCCGCCAGGACGGAACGCATCGCCTGCAGCAGGGCGAATCCGTTGAGCCGGCCGGCGAGCGGATCGAGCACCGCGCCACGAGCGCCGTCGATCTTGAGGGCGTCAGGCGCGAGGAAGGACGCGGGGATACTCAGCCGCGCCAGCCGCTCCACATGCGCATGCGCAACCTCGGCCCGCCGCGGATCGGTATAGACGAGGAGACTGCCGTGGCGGCGGAACGTCCCGGGCGGAGCGTAGCGCCCGGCGAGATGCTCGGCGAGATCAATGCCCCGCCGGGTCGTTGCGTGCAGGCGTTGCAAGCGCTCCGGATCGTCGGTCGCGACGCCGTTGACCCAGTTGAGCACCTGGCCGCCGTTGCGTCCGCTCGCGCCAGCGCCGAGCACGCCGCTCTCGAGGAGAACGATGCCCACCCCGGGCATCCGCTGCGCGAGGTGCCATGCCGTTGAGACCCCAGTGAGACCACCGCCGACAATGACGATTTCCGCAGAAGTCCCTTTGGTTAGCGGCGGCGCGGGTCGAGGCACCTCACTCTCGGCGACCCACACGGGGCGGTTCGAGTCAGCGCGCTCGAGCACCATGGGTCACATCGGGGCGGCTCGGTCGCGTGTCATGATCCGAGCGACTCCGGTACCCTGGGTTTACAGGATGGGAGGGCCTTTGGCATCCTCATCGAAGGGGGCGGTTGATGAGCCTCGGCACGCGCGTTCGGCTTTGCCTCAAAGATCTCTACTCCCAAGACGTGGTCGAGATGATCGAGCGCGAGACGCGGAAGTACGAGGTCGAAGCCATCGAGCACCCCGCGCACCCGGACTTCAGGGCGGCCTACAAGATCCTGTGGGACTGCTTCGGCCCCAGCGGCGAGATGGAGCCCGACGCGGCGATCTGCAAGATGCTGCTCGCCGACCCGACGGTGCCGCTGCCGTCGGGTACCTACGCCCGCTACTTCCTGCTCGCCGCCCGCGACCGGGCGACGGGAGCGCTGCGCGGCGTGCGCGACGGCCGGGTCCTGGTGAACCCCGCGTACGCGCCGGACCTCTGCCTGGTCTACCTGTCGCACATCTTCATGCTGCCGGAGGCCCGCGGCACGGTGCTCACCTACTGGCTCCGGATCGCGCCTCTCGACCTGGCCGTGAGCTTCCTCCATGCGCTCGGCCAGGCGGGCAAGATCACCCTGCCGGCGCCCGACGCCCCGGGGCGCTACTTCGGCATGCGCATGGATCTGGCGGCCGAGATGGAATACTTCACGCCCGAGGACAAACTGTCGTTGCAGCGAATTCTCTTCTACGGCCGTGGCGGGTTCGATGCCATCGATCCGCGCCACTTTCCCTATCGGCAGCCGGATTTCCGTGACGTCGCGCTCGTGGAGCAGACGGGCGACCGGCCCACGCCTTTCATGCTGCTCTTGCGCCGCGTCGGTCGCGAGCGCGAGGCGCGCTTGCCCATCGACGAAGCGCGGGCGGCCATGCGGCTTCTCTACGACGACTTCGAGGGCTTCTGCGAGCCGACCCATCTCGCCTCGAGCCTCGACGTGGTGCTCGGCCGGCTCGAGGAGCGGCGGGCGAAGGGAAAGGAAGACGTCGCGCTCCTGCCGCTGCCGACCGGGCCGCAGGATCTCAAGCGCCTGAAGCCGCTCTTCCGCTACGACGTCTACCGCCGCTACTACGGCCCCGGGCCGGCCACCGACGCGTACCTGTCGAGCGGCATCGCCGAGACCATCGCGAAGAACCCGGCGTGGCTCGACGAGCAGCTCGCCGCCATCGCCGCCGAGCTGGCGAAGACGCCCCGCTGGGTCTACGCCAGCCGCGACAAGGGTTTCGATCCCGAGTCGCCCGAAGCACCCACACCGGTTGCCGCCACCGGCGGGAGCAAGGTGTGACCCGCGGCGACCCGACGGCGCCGGTCATTGCCGTCGAACGGATCAGCAAACGATACGGCGACGTCGTCGCGGTGGACGACGCAAGCTTCGAGGTACGCCGCGGGGAGTTCTTCTCGCTGCTCGGTCCGTCGGGTTGCGGCAAGACGACCATGGTGCGCATGATCGCCGGCTTCGAGACGGCGACGAGCGGCGTGCTGCGCCTCGACGGCGCCGACGTCTCGGCGGTGCCACCGTATCGTCGCGCCGTCAATACCGTCTTTCAGAACTATGCCCTCTTCCCGCACCTCACCGTCTTCGACAATGTCGCCTTCGGCCCACGGGTCCGTGGCACGCCGCGCCGCGATCTCGATCGACGCGTGAACCAGACGCTCGACGTCGTCCGCCTCGGCGAGCTCGCCGGCCGCAGGCCGAGCCAGCTCTCCGGCGGCCAGCGGCAGCGTGTCGCACTCGCCCGGGCGCTCGTCAACGATCCGAGCGCGCTCTTGCTCGACGAGCCTCTCTCCGCGCTCGACGTCGAGCTGCGGCGCCAGATGCAAATGGAGCTCAAGCGCATCCAGCGCGAGGTGGGGATCACGTTCGTCTTCGTGACTCACGATCGGGAGGAGGCGCTCACCATGTCCGACCGCATCGCGGTCATGCGCCACGGCCGGCTCGAGCAGGTGGGAACGCCCCCGGAGATCTACGACACGCCGGCGTCGCCATTCGTGGCCCGCTTCATCGGGACCGCAAACCTGCTGCCCGTGACGGTCGAGCACGTGGCGGGCGAGCGCACCACGGTGCGGCTTGCCGGCAACCGCCGCGGTGAGGCCGCCACGGCCGGGTGTCGTCTCGCCGCGGGAGAGCGGGCGATGCTCATGGTCCGTCCCGAACGCCTCGAGGTCGTGACCGCCGAGCCCGGGGCGGGAGCGAACCTGGTGGCGCTGCCGGTCACCTGCACTGACCTCGTCTTCCAGGGAGCGGTGCTGCGCTGCGCGTTGCGCGACGCGGAGAGTAACGAGCTCATCGCCCACGTCGAAGCAACGCGCCAAGACCCTGCCCTGCGAACCGGCGCGTCGTTGTGGCTCGCCTGGCCGCCAGAGGCAGCCCGCCTCCTCCCCTTGGAAGATAAGGGGTCTTCCTGATCAGCTCCCCTTCAACGTGCCGCGGAGCTCGGCGATGGCGGCGGGGATCACCTTGCGCTGCGTGAGCGTCTTCACCGCCGAGGCGACGACCGTCTCCGCGGCACGACGCTCGCCCTGGGACAGCAGCCACGCCGCAAAGAGCTGCGAGTAGTAGTTGAAATCGATGTTGCCGAGCGACTCGGCGGCGCGCTGCGGACTCTTTCTGAGTGCCGTGTCGAGAAGCGCGCGCGCCTCACCCGGCCTGCCCTTGACTTGCTGCAGCCGCGCGGGCGCACTCGCACGCTCGGCGGGGGCGAGAAGCTTCTGGTCTCCAGCCCGCGTCAGACCGAGGGCGACGCCCGCGTGTACCGCCGCCCGGCACGACGAGAGCGTCGGCTTGCCGACCAGCTCCTCGAGCGCGGCGCAAGCCCCGGCGAGCACGTGCGAGCCGTCGAAGGCGAGCACGCGCCCGACGTCGGGGGTGAAATAGTCTTGCCCGAAGCGTTCCTCGTCGAAGCTTCGCGGCGGTGCGATCTTGACGCGAAGCTCGTTGGAGATGACGTCCTCGCCGTTCACCTCGGCGAGCGCCTGCAGCGTGTAGGCGCCGGGCTCACCGGCCAGCCACCCCGTGCGGTCGGCCCCGGCAAAGAGAATCTCGTACAGGCTCTGGCCGGGCTTGAGCGTCGTCCGACCCGGCTCCCGGCAATAGCGGGCATACGGGATGTACTGGCGCGCCGGGCGGCCGTCGGGCTTGATGATGACGACCAGGCGTGAATGCTCCGCGAGCACGCTCGCCGGAACGTGCACGGCCTTCCGCCCGATGTTCGTGAGCTTGAGCTCGATCATCATCGGCTCGAGGAACTCGTAGGCGTCGGTGACCCGGTGGTGGCGCAGCTCGAGGCGAAAGGCGGGCACTTCCGGCAGGTCGGCGTTCCGGAACGCATGCTGATCGAACCAATCCGCGTTGCCCATCTGCACGAAGGCCTCGGGCGCGTGCCGCATGAAGAGCAGCTCGTCGTCGTCGAAGCGGAAGCGAAAGTCGCGGAAGAACCGCGACTGCCCGCCCTGCACCTCGTAGGGATAGTTCATGAAGCTGCGCGATTCGGGGCGGCTCACCAGCGGGATCCACGACGGCGGCTCGGCCTTGTCCCACGAGTGCGCCAGGTTGAAGGCGTGTCCCATCTCGTGGCAGGCGGTCCAGAACTGCATGCGATTGCGCCACGCTTGCGGCGCCGGGTCTCCGGACGGCGCTTGCGCGATGAACGAGTTGCAGAAGATCGCGGTGCCCTGCCGGTGGTTGGGGCCGACGTCGTCGAACATGATGCCGCCGAGCGACGTGCCCTCGACGTGGAGGGCGGCGTAGTAGACCCACAGTGCCCACTGCGGCTCGTCGGCGAAGCGAGACCAGTGCGCCTGCATCGCGTCGTGCATCTCGCGGTCGCTCCACCGCAGGTCGGTCCCGGCGCCACTCACCGGCACGATGTTGCCGGCGGACGAGGTGGACGCATAGAAGCCGGCGCGCTGGAACACTTCCCGGATGGACAGCGTCTCCGCCGGTAGAGTGGCAGGACGGTGGGGGTGAGCGGCCGTGTCGATCGCGGCGACCGGGCTGACGCTCGCGACCCGATCGAACTCGAAGCTCGCGGAGTGGAACGAGCGCGCGCTGCGGCGGAACTCGCGGCTCCGGGACACGCCCCCGCCCGAGAACGTCGCCCGCACCCGCCTCTCGCCGCTACTGGTTGTGGCGAGAACCTCGATCGCCACGGCGGAGAACGGGAACAGCTCCGCGCTGCCGTCCCTGAAGAAGACCGGACCGTGAAACTGGCTCGGCCCGTCCGCCGTCAAGCGCGCGATCCAATGAGTGCGCCGGCTGAGGCCGGAGCGAACCGTCCCGCTCACCACCCGCTGCGGATAGTAGTCGTCGACGTCGAGCGCCAGGCGCTCCGACGTTACGGTCGCCGGGGAACCCGGCGCCGCGGGAACGCTGCCCGTTGCGACGGGCCGATATCGGCCGCTGACGGTCGTCGCGGCCGCCTTCGGAACGGCCGTCGTGGCCGCGCCCTTCGCGGCCCCCCTGGGCGGTCGGGCGGCCTTGGCCGGCTGGACTGCCTCGTCACGCTGGACCGCCCTGTCGCGCGTGGTCTGCCGAGCCGCCGCGATCGCCTGCAGAGAGCCGCCCGATCTGGCGGATTCAGCCTGAACCGACGCGCTCGTCGGCGGCGTCGGAATCGCGCCGGCCGCCTGCGGAGCTCGGCTCGCTCGCGCGCGCTGTCGAGCTCGTCTTACGTTGCCGCCACGCGTGCCGTTGTTGGCCGTCGTCGCCGTCGCGATCGACCGGACTCGCTTGCCCTTCGCCATACCACCTCCCCTTCCTCGAACCATGTCGGAGCCGAGCGACCGCGTACCGCCTAGGCATCACCCGGCATGCCGGGGCGCTCCGCGATCTCGAGTCGGCCCGCATCGATCGATGCCAGCACCGTCGTATGGTCCTCGACGTGGACGCGGCGCTGGGCCGCGAGCGCCCGATTCGGCACCTGAACGTCGACCTCGACCGCGCCCGGGGACACCTCGCAGTCGAACGCCGCGCAGCGATCGATCTGCCTCCGCATCCGTACGTGCTCGCGATCGAAGACGACGCGCCCGTCGACACTGACGACGACGCGGTCGTCCTCGAAGCCTCGCTTCATGATGATCGTCAGCACCGCCATCAAACACATGTTGCACATGTCGCATATGTCGCGCACATCGCCGCGGCCCGGCGCTGCTTAAACGTGGCGCCGTCGAGGTTGTCAATACGAACGGGCAGTCGTCCCGGTTTCGGCGTGGATCACGACCCGCGGCCCGATCGCTCTTCCACCGGCAACTCCGACAGCCGGCGCTCGAGGAAGCGGCGCTCGGGTTCCTGGCGAGCGAGGGCCAGGGCCCTTTGGTAGGCCGCGCGTGCCGCGGCGTGCTCGCCGAGGCGCCGGCACATCTCCGCGCGCGCCGAATGCGCCAGGTGGTAGTCGGTCAGATCGCCACGCGCGAGGATGGCGTCGATCAGCGCCAGGCCCGCGCGCGGTCCGTCGCGCATGGCTACGGCGACGGCGCGGTTGAGCGCGATCACCGGTGAGGGATCCGCCCGCATCAGCACGTCGTAGAGGCCGACGATCTGCGTCCAGTCGGTGGCCGCCGCGTGCGGCGCCTCGGCATGCACCGCCGCGATCGCCGCCTGCAAGGCGTAGAGACCAAAGCGGCCCGAGGAGAGAGCCCGCTCCACCAGAGCCGCTCCCTCGGCGATCTGCTTCCGGTTCCAGAGCGACCGGTCCTGGTCGTCGAGCAGGACCAGCTCGCCCGTCGCACCGGTGCGCGCCGCGCGGCGCGACTCGTGCAGCACCATGAGCCCGAGCAGCCCCAGCACCTCCGGCTCCGGCAGCAGCGCCGCGAGCAGCCTGCCGAGCCGGATCGCCTCGCCCGACAGGTCGGCACGGACCAGCGCCGGGCCGAACGACGCCGAGTATCCCTCGTTGAAGACGAGGTAGATGACGCGCAGCACGCTATCGAGGCGATCGGGCAGCTCGACGCGTGAGGGCACCTGGTAGGGGATGCCCGCATCGCGGATCTTCGTCTTGGCGCGCACGATACGCTGGGCGACGGTCGGCGCCGCGGTGAGAAACGCGCGCGCGATCTCCTCGGTGGTGAGGCCGCAGACCTCGCGCAGCGTGAGCGCGATCTGCGCGTCCGACGGCAGTGCCGGGTGGCAGCAGGTGAAGATCAGGCGCAGGCAGTCGTCCTCGACGCTGTCGCGCTCGCTCTCCGCCGCGTCGTCGGTGGCGATCTCGATCGGGTCGGCGGCGGCACCCCCGACCTCGAAGCGCGCGCGGCGGCGGAGGCGGTCGATGGCCTTGAAGCGGCCCGCCGACACCAGCCACGCGCGCGGATTGCCAGGCACCCCCTCCTGTGCCCACTGCTCGACGGCGGCGGCGAAGGCGTCGTGCAGCGCCTCTTCCGCCAGGTCGAAATCTCCGAGCAACCGGATCAGGGTGGCAAGGACGCGGCGCGACTCGGCGCGGTAGACGGCGTCCACCGTCTCGCGCAGCCCTTGCGCCGTGTCCCGATCGACCATTGCGCGATCTACGCGGTGGGTGGCGCGCCCCGGCCGAGGAACCAAGCCGGTGCGGGCGTCAGAGGTCGACGATGGTCTTGAATCCGCCGTAGATCATCCGTTTGGTGTCGAACGGCATGCGCTTCGCATCCATCATCGCCGCCACACGCGGATCCTTCATCACCTTCGCGTTCACGCGATCGCGCTGGCGGCGCGACGTGTACACGATCCACGAGAAGACCACCGTCTCGCCCGCCTTGAGCTTGACGCTCTGGGGGAACGACGTCAGCTTGCCCAGCTTCACATCGTCGCCGACGCATTCGATGTACTCGAGGGCGCCGTGCTCGCGCCAGACCTTCCCCGCCGTGCGCGCGATCTGGCGGTACGCGCCGAGATTCTTCTTCGGCACCGGCACCACGAAGCCGTCTACGTAGCGAGTCATATCACATCTCCTTGGCGGTCGTGAGGTGACGTCGGGGCGTCAGGGTCTGCTCATGGCATCGTTCCCGGCTTCACAGCGCGCGCCGCTGCCCGCGGCTGTCGATCAGCTCCCGCACCGGCCTGACCTCGATGCTCCCGAGCCGCGCCGGCGGAATCTTGGCGGCGATCTGGATCGCCTCGTTCAGGTCGCGCGCCTCGATCAGGTAGAAGCCTGCCAGCTGCTCCTTGGTCTCGGCAAACGGCCCGTCGGTGACCGAGGTCTTCCCGTTACGCACCCGCACCGTGGTGGCGGTCTGCACCGGCTGGAGCGCCTCCGAGGCGATGCAGTGGCGCCGCGCGCGCAGGTCCGCATCGTAGGCCATGCATTCGTCGTCGCTCAAGCGGTCGTCCGACTCGCCGGCGAGCGCGGCCGCCAGCTTCTTCTCGTCCATGTAGACCAAGCATAGGTATTTCATGTTCCCTCCGGGCTACCGTGGCTGGGCCTCGGTCACCCCTAGTCGTCTGGCGCGGTCGCAAATCGACAACGGGCCCGCCGGCATCTTGCCGCGCTGGGAGGCCGGTAAGAACCCAGCCGCTAAAGTCCAGGCCCCCGCACGCCGAGAGTAGGACCGGAGCACCGTGCCGCCAGGAACGGGTGTGCCGGAGCCGACCTCCGATGCGCGCAAGCCGCCCCTCCACGCTCGATCCGGCCGATCGCCTCACCCTGATCCTCGTCTTCGCCGCCGCGCGGCTCCACGGCTGGTTCTTCACCCAGGGCCTGCCCCTCTGGGACGACGACTTCAACTGGCTCACCGGCCGCTCGGCCGGAGAGATCCTGTGGCGCTGGATCTCTCCGGTATCGACCCAGCCGGAGCATTGGGGCTTCAACGAGCGCCCCGGACGTCGCCCTTGATCCGGTAGTCGATGAAGGTCACGAAGACGAAGCCGCCCCATTCCAGCAACCAGCGCCCAAGGCCGGCGATCCCCGGCCGCGGCAGCCCCGACCATTGGCGCGGCATTCGCTCGACCGCGGATGGTCCCGGCGGTGTTCGCGCTCTATGTGTTACTCACTCGCCCGTGGCAACTCGGCTACTTTGCGATACCGCTGCTGGCAATGGGCCTGCTGGCGATCCCCTGGGGCCCGGAGATCCTCGCTGAGCTCCGGCCGTGGCTTCCAGGCTCCGGCGGGAGCGAGATCTCATGGATGTACGCTGCCAGCGACTGGGGAACCTGATGCGCTGGGTCGAGCGCACGGCGCTTCCCGAATGGATCGCCATCGGGCTCATCGCATACGCCGCATCGGTCGGCGTCAACGTCAGCCGCAGCATCGAATACCGTCGAGACCTCGGCGGGGTCATCGTCTCCCTCGATGCCGCCTACACGCATATCCGGGATCACGTCGGCGTCGATAACAAGCTGGTCCTGCTCCCCGGCTTTCTCCGGTACGGATACCCGCAGGGGATCAGCCCGGTCATCGACCAGCGAGTGTCCCTCGTCGATGCCGAGGACATCAGAACGATGCCCACCGGTTCCACCTATGCGCTCAGCTGGGCGCCGAGCCTGGCGGAGCATCTCGAGGTCGTCCGCGTCTTTCCCGGCTGCGATCGCCGCGCGCTCACGCGGCGGAGATCCTCGCGTTGCTCAGGAAGCACTACCCGGGGGATCCTCAGGTGGAGCAGCTACCGGCGCCCGCTTCCAAGGGAACGTGATGGTTAGGCCTCGTGCGGACCGCGCTTGCATCGCCACTGCTATCAATGATAGCAGTTGGCCATGGCGCAGCTCATCGTCCGGAACCTTGAAGAGAAGGTGGTGGCCAAGCTGCGACAGCGCGCCGCGCGACACGGCGTATCGACGGAGGAGGAGCACCGCCGCATCTTGCGCGCCGCGTTGACCCAGCACGGCAGCGGAGGACGACGCTCGTTCAAGGACCACTTGGCGAGCATGCCCGACACGGGCAACGACGCACTGTTCGAGCGCCCGTCCGCTCGCATGCGCCGCGTCCGGTTCTGATGGCGTTCCTGCTCGATACCAATGTCCTCTCCGAGGTCCGCAAGCGCGAGCGCTGCAACGCATCCGTGCGCCGGTGGTTCTCGACGGTTTGCGACGAAGACCTCTACCTGAGCGTACTCGTCATCGGAGAGATCCGCCGCGGCGTCGAGATGCTCCGTCGCCGCGACACACGTGGCGCGGCGGCGCTGGAGCGCTGGGTACATGACCTCGAACACCACTACGAGGATCGGATCCTGCCCATCACACTCGAGGTCTGTCGCATCTGGGGCGGGCTGAGCGTCAATCGGCCGCTCGCGCCGATCGACGGGCTCCTGGCGGCAACCGCCCTCCACCATGGGCTCACCATGGTGACGCGCAACGTCGAGGACGTCAGGAGATCCGGCGTCGACATCCTCGATCCCTTCGCGCGAGAGTAACCTCTGCCATCGAAAAGCCTGCACGGAGGTCCAGATCGTGCGTGGACGCAACACGGTCGGCGGCGACCACCCTCGCCCTCTCACTCTGCGCTGGGCACAGAGTTTGCTCATGTTCCAGCCGTGCGGTTGCTCCATAGGCTCGTTCTTCCACGGATACGCTCGTCCGCTCTGCTTCACGGCGCCGTGCTCCTCGCCACGGTGGTCGCGCTCACCCCGAGTCCGTCTGCCGGCGGGACTGTGCAGCTCCTGGCCGACGTCAACCCCAGCCTCGTCGACTCGTGCGTCGAAGAAGTGCAGGTGGTGAGCGGAGGCTGCCGTTCAGGATGGCTGCCGTCCTGACCGTCACCTGATTCTTCCCACTCGTCGAGATCTCCCCAGGGGTCGAACTCCCCGTACGACGGAAGGACCGGCGGCGGGTCGCATCCACCTCATGGACGACTGCAGCTGGGACGAGGACGCGATCACCTGGAAGACTCGCCCGACCTTCGCAAGCGATCCGCTCGATACCCAGGAGCGCCCGGTCGCGCGAGGGGAGACAGTGGACTTCGATGTCACCGAGGCGATCGCTGGCGATGGCGTGTACTGCTTCGCGATAGACAGCCCGTCATCCGACGGTGTCTAGTACCACTCTCGCGAGGCGGGTGCTGTCGGACCCGAGCTGCTCATCGCCCCGCCGGACCGCGCCGCTCGGGCGGGCGTCGTCGTGGCCGACGCGTCCGTGTCCGAGGCCGCGCCCGCCCGGAACTTTGGCCGAAGCCCGCTGCTCTGGGCCGACCGGAGCTCGGTCAAACGTACGTTCTTTCGCGTGCAGGTCCACGGTTTCGACGGAGACTCGGTGCCCGACGTGCGGCTCCGTCTCGAGGTCGATGACGCACGCGCCGCCGGCGGCCCGTCGGGGCGCCTCTATCAGATCAGTGACTGCTCGTGGAGCGAGGTGGGCGTAACGTATGCCACGCAGCCCAAGATCGATGGGCCGCTGCTGGATGAACCGAACAAGATAGTGGAACCGGGTACCGCCATCGAGTTCAACATCACTCGAGCCATCACAGGGGATGGTCTCTACTGCTTCGCCCTCGAAGGGTCGTCTCGGAATGGAGTGAGCTATCGGTCGCGTGAAGCTGCGGAAAACAGCCCCGAGGTCGTGATGACACCGTAGCCCGGCATGCGAGTCCCCGCGCCCGGCGACATCTTGGTGGTCGAAGGCGGCGGCTGCGCTGTACCTTCCGTGATCGCGGTCGATCCTGTTTCTGGGGCCACGATCGTCTCCGGCGGCCTCATGACAGATACGCAAGCCGCGGTCGTTGTTCACTTGACCGCCGCGCAAGCCCTTCCAACAGCAGCGAACATCGTTCCATAACTGCGGTTCCTCGACTACGCCGTCGAGCCGGCCTGCCCCGGGTACCCTGGCGGGGAATCGGCGGGCGTGTCGATTCGGAGGGGGCTCGTTCGACCAGGGTGAGAAGACAGCACGGCGAGGGCGCCCGCGTCGGTGGGGGACCGGGAAGCCGAAAAGATGAGGAGGATCTACATGGCTCAGAAGGCGAAGACGGCAGCGGAACGAGCCGCCACACACGGCGTCCACGCGGTCACCCCGCACCTGGTCTGCGCCGGCGCGGCGGAGGCCATTCAGTTCTACAAGCAGGCGTTCGGCGCGGCCGAGATGATGCGGCTGCCCGGTCCGGACGGCAAGCTCATGCATGGCTGTGTGAGCATCAACGGATCCTCGGTCATGCTGGTCGACGAGTTTCCCGAGATGGGGAGCACCAGTCCACGGACGCTCAACGGCACGCCGGTCACCATCCACTTGATCGTCGACGACGTCGATGCGTTCGTCGAGCGCGCGGTCGCGGCCGGAGCGCAGGTCGTCATGCCGGTCGCGGACCAATTCTGGGGTGACCGCTACGGCCTGATCGAGGACCCGTTCGGGCACCGCTGGTCGGTGGCCACGCCGAAGCGCGAGATGACGATGGACGAGATCCGCGAGGCCGCACGCGCGCTGAGCGCACGCTGAACGGGAAGCGTTGACCGACCGCATCGCAAAGGAGCACCTCCCATGATCACGATCTCCGCATTCAAGTGGGTTCCCGACTTCGCCCGCGGCCAGGTCCGCGACCTGCGCGTGCGCTGGGCGCTCGAGGAAGCCGGCCTACCCTACACGACGCGTCTCCTCGAACAGGGCGACCAGGACAAGCCGGCGTATCGCGCGCTGCAGCCCTTCGGGCAGGTGCCGATTTTCGAGGAGGACGGCTTCGTCCTCTTCGAATCCGGCGCCATCGTGCTCCACATCGGCGAACGGAGCGAAACGCTTCTGCCACGGGACGCCGGCGCGCGCGCCCGCGCGACGCAATGGCTGATCGCGGCGCTCAACTCCATCGAGCCCTTCGTCATGAACGTCGCCGTGATCGATCTCTTCTACGCGCACGAGGAATGGGCGAAGCTCCGCCGCCCGGGAGCGGTGGAGTTCGTGCAGCGGCGCCTCTCCGCCCTCTCCAGGTCGCTCGGCGACAGGCCCTATCTCGATGGCGATCGCTTCACGGCCGGCGATCTGATGATGACGACCGTGCTGCGAATCCTGAAGCACACCGACATCGTCACGAGCGACACGCGCCTCGCCACCTACATCGACCGCTGCACCGCGCGCCCCGCCTTCCGGCGCGCGCTCGATGCGCAAATTGGAGACTTCACGGAAGCTGCGTAGCCCCGGGCGGCCGGCGCCCTGAGCGCCGCCGCTGGGGCGGGCGCGCATGCACTACCGCGCGGCTACACCGGGTAGGTGACGCCTGTAAGCCTCTCCGAGGCCTGCCAGAGGCGGCGTTGGAGATCCTCGTCGTGGGATCGCTTGCTGGATTGAACCACTACCGGGTGACCCATGATCTCGCCGATGCCGCGCGGGCCGTAGTACTGGCCGCCGACCGCGCTCGGGTCCGTCGCGGCCCGAAGTGTCGCCAGGGCGCCCATCAGCGGTGACTGCAAGAGCGGGCTCGTGACGCCGGCGAGCAGTCGCAAAACCCCCGGCGAGTTCCGCGTGAGCTCTGTCGCGGCTACGCCCGGATGAGCAGCCAAGGCGCTCGTAGCGGCGCCGGCCTTCCGGAGCCGGCGCTCGAGCTCGTACGTGAAGAGGAGATTCGCGAGCTTCGATCGCCCGTAGGCGGCGACGCGGTTGTATCCGCTCCGGAACTCGAGATCGTCGAAATCGATCGCCGATAGGATCCGGTGGCCGACGCTGCTGACCGCGACGACGCGCGAGCGTTCCACCGCAAGCATGCGCTCGAGGACAAGCCCCGTGAGGGCGAAGTGGCCGACGTGGTTCGTGCCGAACTGAAGCTCAAGGCCGTCGGCCGTCGAGCTCTGTGGCGTGTACATGACACCGGCGTTGTTCACGAGGAGGTCGATCCGGTCATAGTCGGATCGGAGGCGAGCGGCGGCCTCGCGAACGGATGCCAGCGACGACAAGTCGAGCTGGAGCAGGGTGACGTTGACGCCTGGGTGTGCACGGACGATGGTCGCGACGGCGGCCCGGCCCTTGTCGAGGTCACGGACCGCCAGGACGACCGCGGCTCTCCGTGCGGCCAGGACCCTCGCCGTTTCGAGTCCGAGTCCCGTGTTGGCGCCGGTCACGACGGCGACTCGACCCGTCAAGTTGGGGACGCTCTGTTCGGTCCACTTTTCGCTCATGACCGCTGCTCGCATTTCCGCCCCCTTTCGCGTCGCCTGGGCGCGCGACGTCATCTACCACACCGTTACCACACCGTCCGCGTAGCCTCGCTACAACTCCCCGCCATCGCCTTCGTGATCCGAGTTCAGCGGCGGCGCACCAACGTGTACGGAAGGGCGTGATTCTCGATCCAGATACGGATCTCGTCCTTGCGGTGCCTTCCTGAGGCTACCTCGAGCATGAAAGCGACCGCGTCGTCGGCTTCGGCCTCGAGAAGCCACCCGTTCTGCTGGAGAAACAGCCCGGTTGCGGCATACGCGACGCGCTTGTTCCCATCGACGAATGGATGGTTCTGGCACAGGGACTCCAGGAGCGCCGCCGCCTTTTCGAACACGCCGGGATAGAGATCCTGACCGCCGAACGTTGCCCGCGGCCGGGCCGCCGCTGCCAAGAGCGCACGCTCGTCGCGCACGGCCCGAATGCCCCCGAACTGTCGGATCAGCTCATCGTGGAGGAACAGGATCGCGGTTGCGGGGAGGTAGGTCGCGGACACCACTACGCCAGTCGTTCGAGAATCTTCCGGTTTCGCCGGATGAATTCCTCCACCTGCCGCGCGAACCTGCCTTCGATCTTTACATCGCGACTCCTCGTCTCCGGCAGGACGACGATACGCTGCTCCGTCACCTCGATCCGAACCTTCGCGCCGGGCCTGAGCCCCTTGCGGGCGAGCCAATCCGCCGGAAGGAGAATCCCGGCGCTGTTGCCCACCTTCTGGATCTTCTGCAGACGATGCGCCATCGTAATAACAGAGTTATAACGACGATCCCCCTCTGTCAAGTCAACACGGGGCGCCCTTCGCTGCGGGTCAGTCAAGGCGGTCTTTCTTTCGGTCGATCCGGAGTGATTCCGCACGCAGGCACCGGCGGCAGCCGTTGCAGCGACGGCGCGAATAGGTGAGTTGCCGAGCGCGCCCGGAGGGAGTCGAACCCCCGACCCGCAGGTTCGAAGCCTGCTGCTCTGTCCAGCTGAGCTACGGGCGCGTGTTGCGAAATCAGCGACTTAGCAGTGGTGCGTGCGTGGGCGCAAGGGCCACTGTGCGGAAAACGTGCGGTCCAATGGCAACGGCGCGGATGGAGCACGGCAACCACGAGGATGGACGGGAAGGGTTTCGCTCCGCGAAATGCACCTCGCGCGGCTGGCCGTACAGGTACAGAGGTTTAGGCCTTGCTTCGGTGAGCAACGATGGTCTACGTCGTGGCCGCGCCCGACCGGGCCTGGTCTCGACGCACCGTCACCACCCGCATGGACGCGTCAGGTAGGCCGGGGCGAAAGACCAGGAAATGCGTTTCGCAATCCTCGTGGCCATGGTCGGCCGGCGAGCCGGCGGCCCGGAAACCTACGAGCGACACCTGATCCGGAGCCTGGCGGCGCTCGATCACCACAACGAGTACGACATCTTGTGTCCGGATACTGCGGCGAAGGAGGCGCTGCAGTTGTCGCAGGACAATGTACACGTCCGGGTCCTGTGGCCGCGGATCCGGCAACTCAGCGTCGCCCTGAGCCTTCCCGTACATCTGCTCACCCGGCGCGTCGATCTGCTGCATGCCACGTTCATCCCCCCGCCCTTCTCGCCCATCCCCTACGTATTCACGATGCACGACACGAGCATGTTCGACCATCCCGAATTCTATCATCCGGCGCACGTTCGGCGCCTGCACGCCCTGATCTCGATAGCCCTGCGACGCGCCCGCCGCGTCGTGTGCGTGTCGAAGCAGACCCTCACCATGGTCGCCGAGCGATTTCGACTACCGCACGATCGGCTGCGCGTCGTGTATCACGGTGTCGAGTCGCGCTTTCAGCCGATTGCTCGTGACGAGGTGCGTCGCAGGTTGCAGGAGGAGCTCGGCATCGAGTGGCCCTACGTGCTCTTCGTTGGCCAGCTCAAGACGCGGTCGAAGAACCTCGTGCGGCTCATGGAGGCGTTCGATCGCGTGCGACGCCAGGGGCATCCGGACCTCCGTCTGGTACTCGTGGGCAGGCGAGGAGCGACGTCGGAACGGCTCGACGAAACGATTCACCGTCTCGGCATCCGAAACGTCCTGCACGAGGTAGGGCATGTCCCCACCGAGCACCTCCCCCTGCTCTACAATGGGGCCGCGTTGCTGTGCCTGCCCTCACTCGTCGAGGGGTTCGGTTTGCCCGTACTCGAAGCCATGGCGTGCGCGACACCGGTCGTGACCTCCAACCTTTCCTGCCTACCCGAAATCGCGGGGGGGGCCGCCGTCCTCGTCGATCCCCACTCGGTGGACGCGATCGCCGACGGTATCCACCGCGCCCTCATCGATTCCACGCTCCGCGAGACGTTGCGCGAGAAAGGCCTCCAGCGCGCCAGCCTGTTCACCTGGGAGCGGACGGCTCAGCAAACGCTGGAGGTGTACCGCGAGGTCATCGGCTCCTAGCGGGCAACGACGATCGTGCCAGGGACTTGGCTCTGCGCGACGCGTACGGTCACCACGGCGTCGTCGGCGCTATAGAACCACCCCGCCTCGGCGTCCTCGAGCGCCGCCCGTGTCGGCGCCTCGTCCAGGAGCACGCCCGACACGCTCACCGCCGCCGGCGGGTCCCGAACGTCGTGGAAGTAGACCCACCACGGGCGCTCCGGCGGCTGCCACCCACCCTCCCCGGCGGCCACGCTCACGGTTCGCGTCTCGCCGCTGCTCGTGGCCGTAATGCGCGTCCGCAAGCTCATCCCGCGTGTAAAGTCGAACGTGATGCCGTCATCCTCGTAGAGCTCGAACTCCCCATTTGGACCGGGATAGACGTCGACCTCCACCCGCGGCGGTACCGCCTCGGTCACATGCTGCACGACCGGTCCGGCCGGAACGACCGCGCCGGCCCGGACGAAGATCGGGATCCGATCCAGGGGTGCGGCGACCGTGATCTCCTGTCCCCCGCCGAACGGCGTGCCCGAATGCCACTCGTACCAGTCGGCCCCCTCGGGCAAGTACAGCGTACGCGTCATCGCCTGCTCCACGAACACGGGGGCCACGAGCAAGAACTCCCCGAGCATGAATTCGGTGTCCTGCTCGAAGGTTCGGGTGTCCTCTGGGAAATGAAAAAACGTCGGCGCCAGCACTGGCTCGGCGGTGCGGCTCGCCCGCTCCACCAGCGAATACAGATACGGCATCCAGCGATACCGCTGGTTGATCGCGTCGCGGATGATGCTGGTGTAGGGCTCTCCGTACACCCACGGCTCCCTCGGCGCCGTGGTGTTCACCGCATGATTGCGCATGAACGGCGTCAGGCTCGCGAACTGCATCCAGCGCGTGAAGAGCTCCGCGTTCGGTGCGCCGAGGAATCCGCCGATGTCGTGACCGAAGAGCACCATCCCGCTCAGCGCCATGTGCTGGCTCAGCTGGATGCTCACCCGGAGACTGTCGAAGCTGCTGAGCGAATCGCCGCTCCAGTTCGCATTGTACCGTTGGCTGCCCGCGTACCCCGACCTGGACAGGATGAACGGCCGCTCGTTCGGTCGGGTCTCCAGCATCGCCTCCTGCGTCAAGGCCACCTCGGTCAGTGCGTACAGGTTCCGCGCTTCGCGATCGGTACGGCGCTCACCAGCGAAATCATGAATCGCCTGCGGCATGAAGTTGCTCGCGGGCTCGTTGATGTCGTTCCAGATACCCGAGACCCCTGTTCCGAGGAACTCCCGGAGGCGGGCAACGTACCACCGCGCCGCGGCCGGATTGCTGAAGTCGAGCCAGCTCACGTCACCGAACGGCTCGAAGATGCGGCCGGTCACGGGCGCCCCCTGGGCATCGCGCAGGAAAAAGCCCGCCTGATTCAAGAACCCGTAGAGCGGGTCGTCCGGCTGAATCGACGGATCGACGATGTTGACCCGCTTGAACCCCATCGCCTCCAGGGTCTCGTTGTTCGTGACCGGGTCGGGGAAGCCTACTGGATTCCAGCTGAACACGTCCAAATCGTTCATGTAATCGAGATCGAGATAGACGGCATCGGCGGGGATCTCGAGCTGACGAAACGTCGTCGCGATGTCGAGGATCTCCTCCCAGGACGTGTACCCGAACCGCGATTGATGGAACCCGAGCGCCCACTTCGGCGGCAGCGGGATGAGACCAGTGAGCCCGGCATACTGTCGCGCCACGTCCTGCGGCCGAGGCCCGGCCAGCAGATAGTAATCCAGCTCCTTCTGATGCGCGGCCAGAAGCAGCGTTCCTTCCCCGCTCGAGTCCATGTCGAAAGCGGGCTCCGCCGGACTGTCCACGAAAAGCCCGTAGAAGTCACCATCGCGGGCGCCGTAGAAGAACGGAGTGCTCGAATACAACGGTTGGGTGAACTCCCCATAGCCGAAGTTGTCCGTGTTGCGCATGAAGAACGCGTCGCCGCGCCGATTGAGAGGCCCCCCGCGCAATCCCAGTCCGAAGTAGGCCTCGTCCTCCAAGGCGAACTTCCTGTCGAATATGACTCCTCCGAGCTCGTCCCATCCGATCCCGCTCGGCTGGTCAGCGGTGACGACGCGCCCGTCGGGCCGCAGGACCGAGACCCCGATCGGCGCCTTACTCACCACCACCGAGAGCTCGTCGCTCACCAGGAACGTTGTCGTCGCCGTGTCTGCAATGGCAACCTCCGGCGGCGGTTCGCCGTTCGCAACGATGGCACCGCTCACTCGGTCGCTCAGTGCACCGCCGGCATTCACGCGCACCCGAACGACATCCTCGGCGACGACCTCCACCCGGGCGACGAAGCCGTTCTCCAACTCATAGTCGACCCGGCCCTGCCCGACCATGGTCGCGCGGACCGCGCCGGCCGTCCGCAGCCCACCCTCTGCTACGGTCGGTCGCCTCGGCAGGTCGAAGACTCCGTCCCACTCATCCAGCGCCGCTTTGAGGCTGCCGTCCTCGTTCAACAGCCCGGTATAGGCCCATGTGAGCGTAGTCGGATGGGTGCCGAAGTTCGTCCCGTAGTCCAAGGCCACGAAGTTGTTGAGGAACTCGAAGTCGTGCCGCAGCGCTTCGCGCAGCACGAAGCGGAGAAAATTCCGCTGCAGCTCCTCGGAACCCACCAGCGTGATCCCAAACGGCTCGAAGAACACCGGCTGGGACAGGTAACCGACTTGATCGATCGCAATCCGGAGCCCCAGATCTCGCGCGATGGCGTACGCGCGCTCGTAGTAGTCGTCCGTGACCACATTGGCCCCACCGACGAGAAATGGGTTCCCGAATACCATGTACGGATAGGTGCTGATCGCCATGAGGTCGCTATGCCGGAGCAGTGCCCGCACCTCCTGCTCCAGCACGTCCGGATAGACGTCGTGCAACTGCTCCGCGAGCCGCGCCGACTCAGCGTGCAGCCCCAGCATGTGCTCGTAGTGGATCGTGGGAAAGACCACGAGGTCGGGGTATCGCGCCTTGATGGCATCGTATACGAAGGCGTTGAATTCCTTGAACGCCTGCCACTGCAGAGGCTGCTTGGCGAGGAAGATGTTCCCCTCCACACTCGTCGCCAGGTACCGGGGCTGGAAACACTCGATGGCGGCGATCAAAAAATTGACGTACGCCGTCCTGACGTCCGGATGGCTGAGATCGTACTGGTTCCACGGCGCGGGCAAAGGTAAGCCCTCGCCGGTCTCTCCCCAGTACGGCGCGAGTCGATCGAAGCTCGTCTGGATGGGGCTCACCATCAGATAGACGGCGTGGTCGGGGATCACGGTCTGGTTCGCCGTGCGCAGCAACTCCCACATGGCGCGGAGGTGCGTCGGATAGCTCCGGTAGTCGGCGCTGCGGAGCGCCTCCGGCCAGGGCACTCCGGTTTGGAACGTGTGGGCGACGAGATCGGTGTGGTCGCGTAGCGCACCGTAGACCGCCATCCAGCCGGCATCGGTGTTCGCCGGCGGAATGTGCGTGAACCCCATGCGGAAGCTTCGGGTTTCGTCGACGTGCGGCGTGAACCTCCCCACGAAGCCGCCGCCCGGCAGCAGATCCACATCCAGCTCGTAGCCGGCATCCATCTCCGGAACGTCGGTGCGCTCGAATGATGTCGCCGTCTCATCATTGATCAGTACGGCGTCGTACCTCCCGGTGCCGAGGAAGGTGAGATCGAGGTCGTTCAGGGCCCGGCGCCCGCCTGCGTCGCCGTTGACGATGAACAGGTACCAGTCGTCACCGGCGCGGCGAGCCATACCGGCCAGCTGCCCGATCACGGTTTCCTTGATGACGAGGGTTTCGTCCCAGACGACCGGCAACGCCCTCAGAACGTCCACCACCGTCTGCTGTTCCAGGAGCCGCGCCGGGTCACCCGCGAGGTGAATCAGGGGCGACGTGAAGAGCCCCGCCGTCGCCAGCTGATGCGTGAAGGTCGTATGGCCGATCTTCCGGGGATCGAAGGTCACGGGCGTGTAGTCACCGGGACCAGCAATGAAGCGCGTGAACGGCAGGACTGCGTTGTGATGCGGCGGGATGAACTGGCCGAACTCCCACCCGAGCCCGTTGAGCTCCAGACCGGCCAAGCCCTCCCTGGTGATTTCATTCGGATAGGTGCGACTGAGCCCGGTCGGCTTGTTGCTGCCGTGGAAGTTCACCATCAGCTGCGCAGCCGCTGCGTCACGCAGCATCTCTTCCGTCACCTGGAGGCTGAGGACGGACTCGTTCTGCCCCGGAACGTTGTTGTCGATCTTGACACCGACCGCCCCCGCATCCTTGACGGACTGAAAGAAACCACGGCGTTCTTCCGGTGCCAGCAGCGCCCACCAGCTGCGCCAGACCCAGATGTCGACGCTACGCCCATCGCTGTGCGCATACTCGACGAGCTCCGCCAGCCGCTGAAACTGGTCACGACCGTCAACTGGGAAACCCTCCTCCCACCACGCATCGACGACGACGTACTCGACACCGAGGGCCGCAGCGGCATCCACGTACTGGCGCTGCACGTCGAAGGAGAAGCCCGACCGGAAGTCGTTCCAGAAGGACCACACCGCCTTGCCCGGGCGGATCCAGCTCGTGAACACACCGTCGGGAAATAGGACGGGGTCCGGAGGGCTGCTCACATTGGACACCATGTCCGAGTTGACGAGCCCCGTGAGGTCCCCGGTGACGATGGCGAGCCGCCAGGGACCGACGGCACCCCCTGAGACAGTCCAAGAAAAATCGTCGAGAAACTCGGACGCGACGAGGCGCGAGCCAAGATCAGCGTCGAGGGTCATGCCGCTATAGTTCCGAAGGTCGGCTTCCGTGAGCGTCAAGATGCCGGCGCCGCCGGGGAGCTCCACGGTGATCGGGCCGCCCATGTCATCGTCGAACCCACCGATGGTTCCGAGAAACATGACCGATTCGTAATTGCCGGTGTTGGTGTGGTACCAGACCTCCGCGCCCTCGGGCAGCGTCCACCCCGACGCTTCCCCCGAGACCGTCCGCTCCCCACTCCCGGGCACGATGTATCGGTACGCGACGCCGTCGTCGTACAGCCGTATCACGAGGTCGAACGCGGCATCCCCGGAACCGGTCCGTCCCACGGTCACGGTCGCCTCGTTGTAATGGTTTCGCGCCTGGTCATGGACGCCCCGAACCGCATACGTTTCGTCGACGGTCCGCGTCGCTGAGGTCGTGAGCCGCACGACGCCCTGGCCGAGGTCGACACCGTCCACCGTCACCCCGAGCGGCGATGCCTCCAGAACCGGTAAGCCGTCCCGCGTCACCGAGTAGAAGAGTCGCCCCGCACCGTCGGCGCCGATCGTCGCGACCACGTTTTCAGCAGGACTGACCAGCACCACCGGCGGAACGGTCGACGGCGGGTCATCGAGCGGAAGCGCCTTGGTCTCGCGAAACAGATCCCGCGCCTCCCTGGGCGTTCCATCCGCCGCGTAGACGCCGATGAACTCGAACCCCTTGAGAAACTCGACCAGGTTCGGGCTGATGAACGGGGGATCCTCGAGAGCCCGTTCACGCAGCCGATCCATGTGGGGCGTCAGATCGCGCGTCGTGAAGTTGACGATGAATTCCGCACCACCATGCTTCTCCACCTCCGAGAACAACAACCGCAGGAAACGCGCTTGCTTTCGGGGGTCGCTTTCGAACGTGAAGCCGGCCGCCGCGAACGTCGCGGCGGGATAGCCGGTTTCGGTGATCGCTAGGGGTTTGTCCGTCATGGCGCGCAGCTTCCCGAAGAGGTCGTCGTAGGCGGACGCGACCGTCAGGTTGGTTCCGAAGCGCGTCTTGACGGGATAGATGGAAAGCCCGACGACATCCGTGTACGGCAACAGCGCTTGGAGCGCCTGCAGGTGTCGCGCTTCGAGGTTCTGCTGCCGGATGCCATCGAACAGCAGCGGAACTCCGAACTCATCGGTCATGAGATGCTCTGCGACGAAGGAAACCACGATCTTCACGTGGTCGTAGGCGGGGTCGGCTCGCAGGCCCTCGTACACGAAACGTTGCAGATCCACGTACTGCTGGAACACCGCCGGATCGCCGGAGTCGAGGGCGAGATTCACCTCCAAGCCGCTGATCAGGTATGCAGGGTTGAAGTAGTCGATCGTTCGGCGGGCGTAGTTCAGAAACGCCGCCTTGACTTCCGGAGCGCCCAGGTCGAGCCGATCGAAGGGGGGCGGCCGCAGGCGCTCCTGATAGTCCTGGAAGACACCCGTACCCACGAGCCGGAAAAACCCATCATGATAGAAGCCCTCCCCGAAGCCCCAGTACGGAGCAAGGGCGGTACGCGGAATTCCGAGAGGATTGATCGAAACAGCCAGCGCCATACCGGCAGGTCGGCGGGTCCGATGTTTCTCCCACACCTCCCGGACGTGGTCGCTGTACGGTGGGGCGTGCGAGGTGAACGTATCTCCCAAGGCCTCTACCCAGGGAACGCCACCATCGAAATGATAGGCAAGGAGATCACCGTCCGAGACGGCGGTCGCGAAAATGTCGTCCAACACCTCGTCGATCAGCGGCCCGCCGGGATTGTGATCGTAGGGATGCGTCGTAAAGCCGAGCAGAAAGGAACGCGAGTCGCGTGGCGCCACGCGCCACCAGTCGCGGTCGAAGGCCAGGTTCCGGAGCGTGTGGTACGCGGACTTCGCTTCACCGCCGACGCTGAAGGTCCGTAAACCGAGGCTCTCGAAATACGCCGCCGCCCTGGGAGTCGAATCCTCGGTCGCTTCGTGCACCGGGCGCTCCGCCTCGGCCCGGGCCCGATCGGGCGGGTGGTCGTGCAACCGCGCAAAGGACACAAAGGGAATTCGACTCGCGTGGGCATCCCACGTGTCGAAGAATGCCCACAAGAACTGGCTCTGCATGGTGCGGGAACTGCGCGTCGCGGGCGCCGAAGGAAACGCCACGGTCTGAAACGAGATCCGCCGACCCGGATACCTGTTGAGCAGTTGCACCACCTGGCCGCGCACATCCTCAGGTTCAACTACCGTGAAGTCGTCGTTGCGCGGCAGATAGGTGGCGCTGACGATGTCGGTCGAGCTGTTCAGGGCGCTCATCAACGACGCGGTGGGCTCGGTAACCAACCCGCGGCGCGTCGCCGTAATGCCGACCGGCACGTCCGCCCCCCACAGCGAGCGCGCGTGCTCGCGCACCGCGAGGAAGAACCGGAAGTATCCCTCCCAGAATTGGGGACTCGGTTCGACGGCGAGGTGACGGTCGATCTCGTGGCCAATCTGGAGAGATACGACGGCGACATCCGGCAGTTGCCCATGGACGAAGTCCAGGAGTGCCCGGAAGCGGTCAACGATCTCCGGGGCATCGAAGCGAAGGCCCCCATTCTTCAGCAGGTCCTCGAGGTCGCCGGGCACGGTGAGCTGGTCCTGCACGACCGGGCTCACCGTCAGGTTGAGGGCGAAGCCATCGGTAGCGAGCAGATCGTTGATGCCCGGAAGCAGACCCGCCTGAGCGCCGTCGAACACCCCGGGTGCGGTCTCGAGCAGAGACCAGAGCAGATGCACCGTGGTCGCCTCCGCGCCAAGTTCGCGGGCGAGGTCCGTGCCCGCGGCGCCGTCCTCGGCCGCATCGCCGAAATCGACGCCGAGCATGCGGTCCCCTTTTGGCACGATCCTCGGGAACACCGCGTTGTCGGTGGGGTTCGGGTCGCGCCCCCACACGACCGTGCCCGGAAACGGCGAGACGCTACAGAGGACGACCCGTGCGTTCGGATCGCCGAACCCGTCGCCGTCGGCCTCGATGTAGTAGGTGTGCAAGGAGGACACGTCCGGGTCGGTGGGAGCACAATCCTCCTCATCGACGACGCCGTCGCCGTCGGCATCGTCGGGTGTGGCGGCCGCCACGCCAGACGTCGGACCTCCCGAACCCGGTCCGGTGGGCTCCGCATCGCCACTCGGCACCCCGCCCGTCCCAGGAGTGCCGTCTTCCCCGCTGCTCGTTTCGACCGGACTACCCGCGTCACCCGTTGAACCACCGGACGGCGGGCTACCGGCGCCAGTGCCGGCGTCAACGCCACCCGCCGATTGCCCCGGCCCCGGCTGTTCCCCGGATGCGAGGCCGGCCGGGGTGAACATCCCGACGAAGCCGCCGCCGGCGAGCATCCGCACGTCCAGATCGAAGCTGCGATCGATGCCCGGAGCCGCCACCCGGAGGAAGGCGTCGCGTGCACCGTCGCCGAGAAAGGCCGCGTCGTAGCGATCGGCGCCGAGGAACGACAGGTCGAGGTCGTTCACATCTCTTCCGGCCGTGGAATCCCCGTTCAAGACGAAGAGAAACCAGCGCCCGCCGTTGCGTCGAGCCATCACCACCAGCTCGCCGATGGCGCTCTCGGGCAGCACGCGGGTCTCGTCCCACACCGACGGAATGGCGCGCAGCACGTCCCCGGCGGCACTCTGGGCGCTCAGGTGAAGTGGATTGCCCGCCCAGATCTGCAGCGGCGACGTGAATACGCCCGCCGTGGCCAGCTGGTGTGCCACGGTCGTCGCGCCGAGCGTCGACGGATCAAACGTCACGGGAGTGACGGCCGCCGGTCCCGCGAGCAATCGGGTGAATGGCAGTGTGGTGTCGTGTTCCGGGCTTGGCGGCATGCCGAGTCGGCTGTACTCGAGCCCTCGAACCGCCTCGCGTGTCACCTCGTTCGGAAAGGTTCGCTCGCCCCCCGTGGGCTTGGCGACGTTGTTGAACATCACGACCAGCTGCCGGGCCGCCGCCTCCTGCAGAATATGCGCGGTGAAATCCACGGTGGCCTGAGATTCCGGCAGGACGAAGTCGACCTTCACGCCGGCGGCGCCGGCCTGAGCGGCCGCCGCGAGAAACGTCCGCCGCGTATCCGGGTCCTGCAGCTCGGCGGACGACTTCCAGACGAGAAGGTCGACGTTGCGACCGTCGCTGTGCGCGTAGGTCGCCAGCGAGGCCAGGGCTTGGAACTGATCCCCCATGCCGAAGAAGGGAAAGCCGATCTCCCAACCCGGTCCCACGATGACGTACTCAAATCCCAGCGCCGCTGCGGCGTCCACGAACTGCAGCTGAGCATGGAGGTCGAACGGAGAGGCCGGGTCGCTCCACTCGGACCAAACCGCCCGCCCGGGGCGGATCCACGCCGTGTGAGGTCCTGCGGGGAACAACGTCGGATCGGGCGGCTCGTTGAGAGCCGTGATCAAGTCTGCGTTGACCAGTCCGTCGAGATCCGGGCTCACCGCGAGCACTCGCCAGGGCGACTTCGAGCCCCCGGGGACGGTCCACGCTACATCGCCCAAGAACTCCGCCTGGATGAGCCGCGCAGCCGTACCGGCAGTGGAGAAGCTCAACCCGCTGTATCCCTGTAACCCCGCCTCGGTGATCATCAGGTAGGTCCCGCTGGCCGAGCGCGCCGTGAGCGGGGCTGCCATCCGACCCGCGAACTCTCCGATGACCCCATTGCCGTACTCGCCTTCGTGTATGACGGCGTCCGGCTGGTGCCACACGCGACTGCCGGCCGGGAGCCGCCAGCCGGAAGCCTCCCCCTCGATCTGCCGCAGCCCCGCGCCCGGGATCACGTACCGGTAGGCGAGTCCATCATCGTGGACACGCACCTCGATGCCCAAGGCTTCGTCGGAGGCCGCTCGTCGCGCGTGTATCTGCGCCTCGCTGTAAGTCACGTTCGCCGCTGCGTGCACACCAAGCGTCGGGTAACTGTCCTCGACGGTAACCTCTCCGGACAGTTGGATGCCTCGGATACCTCGGCCCAGGTCTTCGCCATCCACCGTCAGTCCGAGGGGCGAGCTCGAGATGATCACCTCGTGATCGCGCCGAAGCGTATACTGAAGGTCGCCAACGGGGCTCACGGAGAAGGTCGCCTCCAGGCGTCCGTCGGGACTCCGGAGGGCGGCGGCATCGTCGGAATCTCCCCGGCGGAGGTAGGGCAGATCCAGTTCGCGGTGCCACGTCTCACCGGCTGGCCGCAGGTTGCCGTCACCGTCGTAGATCCCGATGTCTCGGAAGAACTGCAGAAACTCCACGAACTCGGCATCGCCGATCGGGGTGTCGGGTTGGAGCGCCTCGACCTGGCGCTGCCACGCCCGATCGCTGTCGCGAACCTTGAACGTCACGACGAACTCGACCGGATTCGCCTGCCGTGCGAGCTCACGGAAGAGGAGCTTGTAATGCGCGTCCTGCTTCTCGGGCGTGCCCGTGTAGAGAAATCCGTCGAGGATGTCCCACTCCTCGGCAGTGTAGCCGCTCTCGGTGACAGCAATGGGCTTGTTTGCGGCCCCCGCTCGCTCGAGGATGGCGAACAGCTCGTCGTACAACATCGCGGGCTGCGAGTAGGCGTTGTACTTCCCAAAATGCGGGTACAGCGATAGCCCGACAACATCCGTATAGGGCAGAAAACGCACCAGGGCATCGAGCTGGGCGTCGCGCAGGCCGGGCGCCTGCTCGTCGAACTTGTAGGCGACGCCGAACTCGTCGACCATGTAGCTCGTCGCCGAGAACGAGACCATGATCGGAACGTCGTGAAACTCCGGATCGGCCTTGAGACTTTCGTACACGAAGCGGTGCAGTTCGAAGTAGTCCTCGTACGCGTCGCGATCGTGGACCAGCGCGGCGCTCACCTCGATGCCGACCACGAGGTAGTCGGGCCGAAAGAACTGGAGCACGCGCTTGCAATAGTTGAGGTAGGCGATCTTGACTGCGTCGTCGTTCAAGCGGAGCGTGTCCCACGGCGGCGGTGGGTAGCGTTTCTCTGCGTCGGCAATCTGCCCATTGGGCACCCGACGGAAGGTCTCGTCGAAGCTGAACCCCTGGCCCACACCCCAGTACGGCGCCAGGTAGTCACGCGGAACGCCCAGGGGATTGATGGCCACGGCGAGACGGGCTCCCTCCGGGACGAGGGAACGATTGTTGATGAAGCTGCCGCGCAGGTCCGCACTGTAGGGAAGCTCCGCGGACGAGAAATCGTCGGCGTAGGCCTCGACCCAGGGGACACCTCCGTCGAAGTGCAGCAGCACCATGTCGCCGTCGGTTCGTAAGTGCTCCCGGAGCCACGCCGACACCGCCACCTGCTCCGTAGGATCGGGGGGAAAGTCGAAATGTGCGGTCGTGAACCCCATGAGGAACGGCCGTGAGGTTCGCTCAACGTCCCGGAACCACCCGCGATCGAAGGCGTGGTTGCGTAGGGTGTCGTATGCAGGCTTGCGCTCGCCTGTCCCGGCATAGTTGCGAAGCCCGGCCGAGCTCAGGAACCCGGCGACACGGGCCCGTGCTCCTGGGTCCTCGTCGACGCCCACGTCGTCATACACACCGGTGTTGAGCTGCGCCTCGGTCTGCGCGGGACTGCTATCGTGGAGCTGCCCGAAGGAGACGAAGGGCACGCTTGCCCCGGCCTGATCCCAATACGTGAAGAAGGCCCGCACGAACTGGCTCTGTTTCGTCGTGGAGCTGCCGGTCACCGGGGCCGACGGATAGCCCACGGCCTGAAAGTGAATCGGCTTTGGAAAGGCCTTCTCGCTCAGTTGCCGCAGGATGTCCGGCACCCGCTCCGGCTCCACCACCGTGAAGTCCGGCTGCGCGGGGAAGAAGGTCAGGCTGACGACGTCATCCACGCCCTCGATGAGGCCCCGCAGCGGCGCGAAGGCTGGATTTAGATAGCTCTGGTACGTCCACACGGAGCTCACGGGCACGTGCTCGCCCCAGAGCGCCCGGGCATGGCTCGCCGCAGCGTCATGGAAAGCGGCATACGCTTGCCAGAAGCCACCGTCGGTGTTCTGGCTCAAGTAGCGGTCGACCTCGTATCCGACCTGCACGGATACGACCTCCAGACCCGCAAGGGCACCGTGCACGAAGGTGAGGAGTCGCGCGAAACGATCGATGATCTCCGGATCATCAAAGCGGATGCGGCCCGCGAGAAGGTCCGTCCGAACGTCGGCAGGCACGACGAGAAACGGACCGACGATCGGGCTGACGGTCAGGCTCACTTTCAGGTCGCTCGCGCCGTACCTCTCACGCGCGTTCGCGAGCGCGGGGACCTGGGATCCATCGTAGACACCGGGCGCCGTCTCGAGATCCTGCCAGAACAGATGCAGCACGGTGGCGTCTATCCCGAGATCGATGATCGCTCCGTCCGGGAAGGAGCCGTCCTCGGCCAGGTACGTCAGATCCGCGCCGAGCAGCCGGCCGCCCTTCTCCACCGTCGGCGGGAATCGAAAACCGTCGAAGTCCCACGGATCGCCCGGCCATGCCACGACTCCACGACCCACCTCCGGCCCCTGAACGGGGATGAGCTCACATGTGTCGACCGCGGTCTCGATCTCGAATTCCGGCGGCAGGTCCGGAACCACCCGCTCGGTTCCATAGCTGTCTCCATCGTAGTCGTGGTAGAACGTGTGCGCCGTGGCGAGGCGAGGATCCCGTGGCGCGCAGTCGTCCTCATCCGTCACCCCGTCGCCGTCCCGATCTCTGCGATCGAGGCGAAAGACACCCCCACCCTCCGTGCCGACATACACGATCCGCGGATCGACCGAATCGGTCACCAACGAGGTGACGTTGACATTGAAAAGCCCGTCGTTGAGCGGCGTCCACGAGGCTCCGTCGTCCTCGGTAGCGTAGACGCCACCTCCGGCGGTGCCCACATAGACCGTTGCAGGCTCGCGGGGGTCGACGGCGATGGCCAGAATGAACGACGACCCAATCTCGCGGCCGACGAGCTGCCAGGTGAGCCCGCCGTCGGTGGTCTTCAGGAGCCCGGCGCCGGCAGCGGCAGCGTACAGCACCTGCGGATCGTGCGGATTCACCGCCAGCGCGAGGACGATGGGCTGGGCGTATCCTTCCTCCACACCACCGGTCCAGACGTCACCACGGTTCGAGCTGCGCAGGAGACCAGTCTCGAGCGTCGCTGCGTACAACTGACCCGCCGCAACGCCCGGCGCGAGCTCCGTAGGCGTGACCGCGTCGAACGGCGTTGCAGTGGGCGACCAGGTTCTGCCGCCGTCTGTGCTCTTGAAGATGCCTCGGCCGCGCGTTCCCGCGAAGACGACGTGGTCCTCGTGCGTGTCAACGAGTAGGGTTCGAACTTCGACACCTTCCAGTCCACCTTCCGAGGCATGCCAGGTCGCCCCGCCGTCGCTCGATCGATAGACGGCACCAAACGTCGCTGCGTACAACATCGCCGAATCGTGTGGAGAGACGGTGAGATCGAGGACGCGGCTCGAGCCGACGCCAGTGCTACGGGGCGCCCAGGTCACTCCGCTGTCGAAGGAAACATAGACGGCGCGATCGTCCTCGCTCGCACTCTCCGTGGACGCGTACACCGCGCCCAGTGGATGCACGTCGACCGAGGAGACGATCGGACTGTCGAACTCCGTCCCGACACGTTCCCAAGTCACTCCTCGATCGGCGCTCCTGAACAGTCCGCTGCCATTGCTGGCGGCGAAGACGAGTCCGGTCACGGGCTGCACCACGAGATCGGTGATCGCCGCAGTGCCGATCAGCGTACCGTCGGTAGACTCCCATGTCTCGCCCCCATCGGCACTCCGGAAGACCCCTTGCCGCTCCGCCGAGGCGTAGAGCGTGCCGGCGGGATCCAGCGCCAGCGCAATGATGTTCGTGGGCGGAAGCTCTCCGCTGGCAAGCGTCCACGTCAGACCCCCATCAGTGCTCCTGAACATCCGTCCAGCGCTGCTGCCCACGTAGACGGAGTTCCGGTCGGCAGGATCGACCACTAGCGAGAAGGCAAACGCCGTCCGCTGGCCCAGGTCGACCCACGTCTCCCCGGCGTCCGTGCTGCGCGCAACGCCCACGGATGTCGCGGCGTAGACGATCTCGCCATCGAGAGGGTTGCTGGCGATGCCGAACAGGTTGCGTCGGTCATCTAGCCCTTGCTGGGTCCACGTCTGCCCGCCGTCGAGGCTGCGAAAGACGCCCTCTGAAAGCGACGCCGCAAATAACCGGTCGGGGTTCCCCGGGCTGACCGATAGTCCGCGAACGAACAGGGTCATCCCCTCGCTTGCTGGTGTATACGTCGCCCCACCGTCGGTCGAGGTGAAAATGCCCTCCCGTGCCGATCCAGCGAACAGCTTCTGAGCGGTCGATTCACTGAGTGCGATCGGGACGTTGCCGTCGAAAGGCGGGCCTCCGACGCTCTGCTCCCAGGAAAGACCCCGGTCGCTCGACTTGTAGATCCCGGCTCCAATGACCGACGCGTACACTGCATCGGCGTCGACCGGATCGGTAGCGATCTGATACACGAAGCCCGCCGGCAAGCCCGCTCCGCTCTCCGTCCAGGTGTCTCCGCCGTCGAGGCTTTTGAACACCGTATCGACGGAACCAGCATAGAGCACCTGGGCGTCGTGGCGGTCGATTGCGAGCGAGAACACGATGGGGACGCGTAAGCAGTCGTTCACCGCTTCCCAGCTGAGACCGTCGGTCTCCGTCCGATAAACGCCACCGAAACTGGTACCCAGGTAGGCCACGAAGGGTCGCTCCCGATCAGCCGATACGGCGATGATCGGCTCATCGACCTCCGCGGCGGCCGGAAACCACGTGGCTCCGCCGTCCGAGGAGATGAACAGCTTGCCGGCGCTGGTGAGCGCATAGAGATTCCCGAACGGGGCCGCGGCCATGTCGAGAATCGGATCGCCGGGCAAGCCGACGCTGATCGGCTGAAAGCTCGCGCCATCGTCGATGGACCGAAACACCCTGCCATCGTCGGTCGTAAAGTACGCCACCCCCGGGAGGGCTGGATCGGCAAGCACTTCGAGGATCTGCGCGGAGATCGCGAGGGTCGTCGCCAGCGCCCAAGCGCCACCGTCGTCGCGACTGATGTAGACACCGGCGCTGGTGCCGGCATAGAGCGTTCGTGCGCCCACGGGGGATTGCGAGACGGCGAAGATGCGGGTGGGCACTATCCCGCTCGATGATTGCTCCCACGTCACGCCCCAGTCGCCGGACCTCCACACGCCGGCTCCCTCGGTCCCCGCGAAGACGACCCCGAGCTGGGTCGGATGTGCCGCCAGGCCGAACACGGCCTGGGGCAGGCCAGCCCCCTGAGTCCACGGCAGCTGGTTGCCCTGACGGAAAAATTCCGACGTCAGGTGAGCACCGAGATCCGAACCCGCAAGCACAACGGAGGTCTCTCCCACCGGCATGCTGGCCAGCGCGCCGGCAAAGAGGTTCTGGATGCCCTGCTGAATTGGAAAGAACGTCGCGCCGTCATCGAGCGTGGCGACGAGCTTGGAAGCCACCGCCGCAAGATAAATGAGATCGCCGCCGCTCTCGAAGACAACCAGCCGCGAGGGCACCGGTGCCCACTCCACCCACGCCTGAGCGCCCGCGCGTCGATCGAGCGTGAAGGTGGCATGTTCCGTCGCCGCGAAGAGTCGCCCGTCCTGCGGATGCTCGGCGACGTGATGGATCGGCGCCGGCGGCAAGCCGAAGGTGATGTCCTGCCACCTTGCGCTTCCCGATGAGAGGCAGAAAGCCCCCGTGCCCGTCGCCGCGTATAGGGTGCCGTCGGTGCCGAAATCGAGCGCGCTGACATCGCTTGCGGTCAGCCCGTCGTTGAACGCCCTCCAGGTGATCCCCGCATCGTCGCTACGATACACACCGCTCCGCAGGGTCCCCAGGTAGACAACGCCCGTGCGCTCGGGGTCGAAAACGAGGGATCGCGCCACCACGCCGAGGTCCCCGCTCGAATCGCGCCACGTCTCGGCTCCGTCGGTCGACCTGAAAACACCGGCGTCCGTTGCCGCGAGGACAACGCGCGGATCGTTGCGGTCTATCGCCATGGCGGAGACCGTGTCGTTCGTCAGGCCGTCGCTCCGGGACACCCAGCTACGACCGCCGTCGATCGACTTGAACGCTCCCGCACCAAAGGTGCCCGCATAAATCGTCCCTCGCATCACCGGATCGTAGGCAACCGAGAAGACCGGGAAGGTCGAGAACGGCGACGAGAGGTGTGCCCACGACACGCCGCGGTCGAGGGTCCGGTAGAGTCCACCGAACAGAGTCGCAGCGACCAGCTCCGCGGGATCGTGAGGAGAGGGAACAAGGGCCAGTACCGACGCCGCGGCGGGTCCGACCGGTGCCCATCGTTCCTCGGCCCCCGCGGTGAGCGGCCGCGACGCGAGCATGATGAGCACGCCGATCAGCGCCCCGCGAAGACCCGGGCGGGTGCTTCGGTCGACGTGATCAGTAGCCGACAGGATCCGCGAACCTGCAGACCGTAGTCCGCGCGCGCCCGCGCGGCGGCGGCGATATTCAAGCATTGACAGGCAGTGTCCCGGGACTCGTTCCCGGATCTTCTTCGTCGTCACGCGACCACCGGCGCATCGGCCGCTCCGCGCACCGATGCACGAGAAGGACCGCCTACGGGACATCCAGACCCCGCAACCCTTGGGCGTCGTGCGCAGTCGCCTCGCACGACCCACCCCACCTCCGATGCCGATTCTCCGAGGAGATCGCTGCCCAGATGCGGTCGACCCGAGCCTGGGCACTCCGTTCGTCGCTCAGGTTCGTCCCGGCGCGGAGCCTAGTTCAACGCTCGTCGAGCTGGCAACCCCCTCGTCGTTGCCGGCCGGGCGACCCCAGACCCGGTCCGGGCTGCTCCGTCCGGGGAGCCCCGCGGCGCGTGTCCGTTCCTGAACGAGTGGGGTGCAAAAAATACCGGTCGCCGGACGAGGGAACCGCCCCGCCCTTGAGGTCGCGGCCCCGCGACGACGGCATACCACTTGCTGCGGAAAACCCGAGATCCCGGGCTGGAAGATGGCAGATGGCACCGAGCGGCCGCATTCCCCGCCTGTCGACCGCGAGGTCACTCCTCGGCACCGTTCTGCTATCGCACAGCGTGATCCTCGCCGCCTCGGTCGCCGGGGCGAGCCTGACTCCCGATCGCGCCAGCTTCGGGGTCCCGGATGCACTCTGCGACGATGGAGATCCGTGCACGGCCGATGCAGGGCCTCCTTCCGCCGGCTGTACGCACACGCCCGTCACCGGGCTGGAGTCGATCGCGTGCACCTTTGCGCGTGGCCTTCCCGTTTGCTTGGGCGAACCTACGCCAGCAAAGATCGAGCGGCGGTTCGCCAAGGCGTGGACTCGGACGGCCCGCGCCGGTACGTCGGCAACTCCTAGACAGCAAGCTTTCCACCTCAAAAAGGCCGCACGGCATATCCGCAAGGCAGCTCGCGCGAACAGCCGCGCGGGCGATCGCGGGATCCTTCCCGGCGAGTGTACCGCCTCCCTTGGAGCCGCGCTCGAGCTGGTAAGCGCCAGTATCCAGCGATTTCTGCCGGCGACGCGTCCGTTCTACATGGGATTCACTGGCTTTCCGCACGATGATACCGCCGCGGCGCTGTTGGAGACACGGGAGTTCGTGCGCGCCAATGCCGACATCGTCGCGCACCACATCGAAGGCACCCCCTGGGCAGAAGCGCTCTACGACCTTCCCTTCAGCGCGACCCTGCAGGCCGACTGGAGCAGCAAGACATTGAGCTCCCCCGAGGGCGGCAGGACGTACCTCGCGCTATCCCCAGGCCGCGACCGCCCGGAGTCCCACGGGCTCGCGCTCCCCCTGCCGGCAGAACTGGAGGGTAAGCCTTTCGATGACCCGCGCATCATGAGCGCCTTTCTGAACTACTGCCGACGAGCCGTGGAGTACTTTCAGCCCGACTACCTGGCGATCGGCATCGAGGTCAATGAGAAGTACACTGCGGCGCCGTCGATCTGGGCGGCCTACGCTCGCCTGCACATCAAGACGTACCAAGCGCTCAAACGTGACTACCCAGAGCTTCCCATCTTTGCGTCCTTCTCACTGCACAACCTCTTTCACGGCGGTGCGGGGATGCTCAGAGCGTTTCTGGACCTCATGCCGTACAACGACGTCGTGGCGATCAGCTTCTATCCCTTTCTTGCGGGGGCACCGCCAGCGGATGTGCTCGCCTGGGCGGGAACGCAGTTCGATCGCTTCGAGAAGCCCTACGCCATCGCCGAGACCAACGATAGCGGTGACATAGTGGTCTTTCCCGTGAGCGGGTTCGTCATCGACGGCAATCCCACGAAGCAGCAAGCTTACTACGACACGCTGCTGTCGTTCGCACACCGCCGGCACTTCGAGTTCCTCATCAGCTTCATTCACCGCGACTACGATCCACTCTGGGAAAAGATCAAGTATGAGGCCCCTGAGGCCTTCATCGCGTGGCGGGACTGCGGGCTGATCGATGAGGACGGCCTGCCGCGGCCTGCCTACGCCATTTGGAAGCAGTATCTCCAGCGGGCTCGAAGCCGCTGACCGCCTATCGCGGCAGCGGCCTTCTCCCATCGCCACCTCTCGCCCCCGTATCTGCCCGCGCCTGACCGCCTAACGGCGCGCGCCTGCGCCCGCTGCCGCACCGCGTCTTTGCCCGCCCGCGGGGAACCGGGCCTGCGTCAGATACCCACTTTTCCTTCCTGGCGTAGTTTGCTAGGAGGCATGCATTGCTAGCGACGCTGGGCGCTGTCTAGCTCGGTGGCCACGGGCACGCGTAGCCGACGGCAGCGCGGTGGACCCCCGACGCCCCGCGTGGTAACGGAGACCCACGCTCGTGCAACCGATCGGCGATCAAGGCTTCCGCGCACCGCAGCTCAGCCGGACTCCGGTGCTCCAGGTGCGCGCGGCTGCGTTCGTCCTGCTCGCCGTGCTCCTCGTCGCGTGTACGAGCAAGGTCGCTACTCAGAACCAGCAACGGGCTCGGCTGCGTGCCCTGCATGCGCTGCGTGCCCAGCGTGTCGAGGCCCCCACCGAATACATCCTGTATCCAGGGGACGTCGTCGCCGTGAAATTCTTCTATCACCCCCAGCTCAACGAACAGCTGCCCATTCGTCCGGACGGCAAGATCACCCTTCAGCTGGTTGGCGATGTGCAGGCTGCTGGTCGAACCCTGCCGGAACTGCGCGCCGCGCTGCGGGAGCATTACTCTTCACTGCTGTCACGCCCCGAAGTCGCAGTCATGGTCACCGCGGTCGACTCCCAGCGAGTATACGTGGGCGGGGAAGTCACAACTCCCGGGGCCTTCCCGATCGCCGCTGGGATGACGGCCATGCAGGCCATCCTGACCGCCGGAGGTCAGCTCAAGACGGCCGAATTGCGCAACGTCGTCATCCTGCGCGATCAGGGCAGTGATACACCCGCCGTTCTGCTCGTTGACCTGAAGGAGGGACTGCAACGGTTGGGCCGGAACAGGGATATCGCCGTGGCGCCTCGGGACATCGTCTTCGTTCCCAAGACAAAGATCGCAGAGGCGAACCAGTTTGTTGAACAGTACGTCGACAAACTAATCCCCATCTCCCGTGCTTTCAATCTTCAGTACAACTTCGGCTCAATCGGCGTGAGCCCCTGAGCTGCAGGCGGATGTCCTCGTCGTGACGCAATGACTCGACCGTCCCCCATGCCGTCCGGTCCGGACCTGCCGACTGCGGCCGACCTGACGGCGGTGCTGCGACACCACTGGATGCTCATCCTCCTGGTGTTCGCTGCGACTCTCTCCGGGGTCTATCTCACGCTGTGGCTCCTTGCGGAGCAGTACGAGGCCGAAGCGCGCCTGCTGGTCAAGCTCGGTCGGGAGAACACCGAGGTGCCAATCACGGTGGAGAAGGGCGGCGTCTATGTCACCGGCGTCCAGAAGGAGGAAATCAACTCCTACATTCAGCTCCTGTCCTCTCGTGGCTTGATCGAACGGACGGTAGATACGCTTGGGGTCGAGCGCTTTGCCTTTCGGCCAACACCGCCCGAGACGTTTTTTCAGGCCGTCAAGTACTACCTCAAGCAGATCGTGCGCGGGGTGAAGGGGCTGCTACAGAACTGCCTCATCATCCTTGACCTCAAGAAGGCGCTGACCGACCGGGAAAAGGCGATCAAGCTCGTCACCGAGGCGACAGACGCGGTGCGCGAGCGGGATTCCAACGTCATCCGGCTCGCGTTGCGTCTTCCCGACCCGGCGTTGGCGCGGGAGACCGTTGCCACCATGCTGGACTTTTACCAGCAGCGGCACGTTGACGTACGTCGGGATGCGAACATTCGTGAAGTATTCGAGGTGCAAGCCACCCAGTACGATCGTCAACTCGAGGACCTGCAGAAAGCCATTCTGGAGATCAAGAACCATTGGAATCTCACCTCGGTGCCGGAACAGCGCGTGAAGCTGCTGGAGCGGCTAAATGATCTGCGACGCGCGATCGACAAGGAGCAAGGACAGTTCGCCATGCTCCAGCGACGAAAGGCGACGCTCGACGATCGCCTCGCTCGCCTGCCCCGTCCGGGTGATGACAGCGGCGCCGCGGATGCCGAACCATCGGCGCCCGGCCGGGGCGCTGGATACCTGACGCCGTCGCTGGCAGAGGAATTCGAAGCGGAACGGGAACGAATCGGGGTGACGCTGGCAGGACTCAACGCCTCGCTCGCTACGCATCAGCGGCATGTCGCGGCGGTGGAGGAGGAGTTGGCAAGGCTGAACGTCGGCGAGGATGAGCTCTACGTCGCCGAACTCCAGCGAGACGTCGTCGAAGAGAAGTACGTGACCTACGCCAAGCGGCGAGAAGAGGCCCGTATCGCCGAAGAACTCGACGTCCGACGCGTGGCGAACGTCGTGATACTCAGCCCGCCTACGGTCGGCGCGGAGCCGGTCTACCCGCGCAAGATGTTGATCATGGGCGTGGGAACGGTCGCGGCACTGATCATCGCCATAGGGGTCGCGCTGCTCGTCGACTGGTATACGGGCACGATCTATGGACCGCGCGAGCTTGCCCGCATCGACGGCTCACCTCCGCTGCTCGGGACGATCCGCGTGGACCCGCTGGTCGAGCCGGCCGTCGAAGCGCACCAGGAAGAAGCGCACCAGGAAGAAGCGCACCAGAAAGATGCGGGCCGAACCCTTGGCGGGGGAGCCGGACTCGCCCTCAGCCTCCTTCTGGGGATCACCCTGGTCCTGTGGCGCGGATCGATCACGCCCTGGCTCGGGTCGCGCTCGCCTGAGGAGGTCCGACGGCTCCAGCCCGCGCGACTCGCACCTGTACTGGCGCTGCGCCCGGGCGAGCCGGCATCGGGCAGCGAACCTGCAGATGCCGCAAACGGCGCAAAGCCGCCCCTCCAGGCCACTAGGGTGAACACCGCCATTGCTGCCACCGAAACACCAATGCAGGTGCAGGACCCGGTCGTGCTCGGCGAACCAGCCGCCGGAAGTCACGCGCCTGCCTCCGGAACGACCGCTGCCGCCGACGAACCTCGAGTCCCACAGGCATCCGCGGCGGTCGTGTCCACGGCCACTTCATCGCGTCGCGATTCCCTGACACCCGGGTACTCGATACAGCTGGCGGCGCTGCGGTCAGCCCAAGCGGCGGAAACCTTGCGAGAACGGATCGCTACCGAGCGCGCCGGTGTTCTCGAGGGATTGAACCCCCACGTGGTCCCCGGGGACCCCGAACCCGGCGGCGGGACGCTCTACCGGGTGCGCATCGGGCCGCTACCCAGCCGAGCGGCGGCAAGGAACCTCTGCGCCGCGCTCGCGCTCCAGCCGGAGGGCTGCTGGATCGTCCGGTCACTTCAAGAGCCTCACCCGGACATGCCGGTGAGCACGGCCGCCACCGGTCGCCACGTAGATGATCCCCTGCACTAGAACGGCACTCTGGGCGTGACCAGCGGGCGCTGATCACATGGAACGAACTGGGATCCCTCGTGTGTTGATACCGGTGCCCGCGCCTCGGCGCCGCATCGCGGATCCGACCGACGTTCGGCTGAGCTGTGGCACGACACGTTGAGTCCGAAGCCATCGGCCGGTCTCCGAACCGGTTGGCGGTGCTTTTGACCGGGGTGTCCGTCGGAATGGCGAGCGGAGCTGCGCTGGTCGTCCTCGCCACGCAATCGTCCCCGGTTCTGGCACTCGGCGCCCTGGTAGCGGTCTGCCTGTTTGCCCTCCTCGTGCGTTACCCGAGCGTCGGCCTGTTCATCACGGCAGCCGTCATCCCTCTGGAGCGCATGGGGCGCCTTACGGAGGACGCAAGCGCCTACACGGTGTCGGTGATGCGGGTAGTCGGCATGCTGGCGCTGGCCGCCCTGGTGGTCCATCACCTGCTCAACCGACTCAGGTTCAAGGTGGATCTGCCGCTTGTCCTGTACGCCGGGTACTTCGGCTTCGCAGCTCTCACCATCGCGTACACCACCGATCAGTCGGGAACCATTCGAGCCTGCGGGGCGATCCTCGCGAACCTGTTGTTCTTCTTTCTCGTGACCAATCTCACCCAGACAAAGCGCCATGCCGACACGGCCATCATGGTCTGGCTGGCGGCGTCCGTGCTCGCCGGCATCTATACGATCTACGATTGGCACATCGGCTCCCACGACCTCGCCAGCGTGGACTTCGGCCAGGTCGATCCCGGCCGCGGCGAACAGGAGACTGGGTACCGTTTCACCACGATCTGGGAGGACCGGGCGGAATGGGAGACCACGTCGAGCGTCAGACGCGCCATGGGACCGACCTCCCACTCGGCCGTCTACGGTATCAATCTGATCCTCACCTTACCCTTCTTCGCCTACCTGCTCCGTCGAGCGCGCAACGGTCTGGCGCGAACGCTTCTCACGATGGGGGCGTTGATCATCTCCTACAATCTCCTCCTCACCAACACCCGCGCAGCCATACTCGTGGGGATCGGCGTGATGGCCCTGTGCGTTGCCCGCGGGCTGCTGCGCCCGACCATCCCGCAGCTCGCGGGGGCGATGGTCGTCGGGGCTCTCCTGTTCTTCGTCATCCCCTCCGATATCTACGCTCGGATGCTGGACCTCTCGAGCTACACCTCGGATCGTTCGGCCACCCTTCGGATTCGGCTCGACTACTGGGCGGCCGGGTGGCGTCTCATCGAAGATCACTGGCTTACCGGGGTCGGGGTGGGGAACCAGAACGCCGTACCCGAATACGCCGCGACTATCGGACCCAGCCGCACCACGGTGCACAACGAGTACATCCAGACGGCGCTCGAGGTCGGAGTCGGCGGCTGGCTTCTCTTCATCGGATTCGTCGGGGTTCTCCTATGGTATGGGGTCGCTGCTTCCACGATGTTCCGCCAACGACGAGACACGCAGGAGGAATACTGGCTCATGGTCGCCTGCCAGATCGCCATGGTTGGCGTGCTCGTGTACGGCCTGACCGTGGACGTGTTCCACTTTCCCCTCAAGGGCTGGTGGTTGGTTGCGGCTATCACGGCAGTGATGTACCGGACAGGACGACAATTGAGCGCGCCCGGCTGACCGCACCAAGCGTCACCCCTGCCCTGCCTGGGATGTCCGGGTAAGGGCGAGATTGGATCGGGTGACGCTGGTGCACCGATCCTTCCTCGCTGGAGGGAACAGCCGGGCCGGCGGCGAATTGTGTATGTCAAACGCTGGTACCCCTGACGTCGCCATCATCCTCGTCGGCCTGAACGCTCGGGACTACGTCACCGGTTGTCTCGACTCGATCGTGGCTGCCGAATGGCGCGGCTATACGTACCAGATCGTCTATGTGGACAACGGTTCAACCGATGGGAGTCTCGCCATGGTCGCGGAGCGTTTCCCCGAGGCGCTGACCATTGGCAATCCGACCAATCTCGGTTTTTGCAAAGCAGCGAACCAGGGCGCCCGGCGTGCGAACGGCCGGTACTACTACTTCATCAACGACGATACTATCGTTCTCGCCGATGCGCTCGCGGTGCTCGTGGAGTATATGGACGACCACCCGGAGGCTGGGACCGTGGGCAGCCGCCTGCTCTACCCAGACGGGAGTGAGCAGTGGTCCGGGCGGCGCTTCCCGACACTCTTGCAAGGCCTCTTCGGCCGACGATCACCTCTCAGCCGGTGGTTTCCACGGGCCCCGTGGGTAAATGCATACCTGTGCAAAGCCCAACTGTATGCCGGGGAACCCTTCGAGGTGGATTGGGTCTCCGCCGCCGGCCAGATCGTTCGCCCGGATGCGTTTCACGAGGTGAGCGGTTTCGCGGAAGACTACTACTACTGGCACGAGGCAGTGTTCTGCAGCCGCTTGCGCGCCGCCGGGAGGATGATTCTCCTCCATCCGCGCTCGCGGGTCATCCACTACGAGGGGAAGGGCAGCGGGACACGATCGATTCCAGTCCAGCGTTTTCACATCGTCGATTTCCATCGCGGTGCGTACCGTTTCTACTGCGCGCACAAGCGACTCGGGCGTGCGCATCCCCTGCGGTGGACGGCCGCCGCCGCGCTTGCGACGCGCGCCAGCGCACTCCTGCTCGCCGCGAGCTTCCGATCGCTGCGCTCGCGGCCGCGCGCTGCTTGAATCTCAGGATTCATCCCGTCGCCACGCCGAACCACCGCCATGCCGAATGAGGCTCCCCGCACCCCGCCGTCACCGCAGCAGTCGCCGCCCCTCCATTTTCCGGTCCCGCTCGTCTGTCCCGTCTGCCACCGCGCCCTCGAGCGACAGGATCGCCGATTCCAGTGCCCGCCGTGTGATCGATCCGACTGCCCGCGAACCTTCGCCGACGAGAACGGATTCCCGAACTTGGTCGTGGGCGGCCGCTTCGAGGATCCGACCGACGAGTCGTGCATGCGCTATGAGGAGTCCAGCAACGAGCACACCGCGCGTTCCTTCTGGGTGCCGCTATTCCGGCGGCTGTTTCGGAGCCACGCCGGGGTCCCGCGGCTTCTCGCCGTAGGGTGCGGAACGGGGATCGAAGTAGACCACCTGAACGAAGCGGGGTTCGCATGTGTCGGCATCGATTGCGGCAACCGGACTCGCGTGTGGCCAGGACGCGCGGCACATTCCTGGCTCCTCATGGCCAACGCGTTGTACCTGCCGTTCGAGGATGAGGCGTTCGACGGCATCTTCTGCGGATGCGTGTTTCCCCATGTGGGAGTCCACGGCGATAGCTCCATCGTCACCGAACACTACCAGCACGACCGCGTCGCCATGGCTCGGGAACTCACGCGAGTTCTCAAGCCCGGCGGCCATGTCGTTGCGAGCAGTCCGAACCGGCGCTTCCCCTTCGACATCTTCCACGGTAGGCGGCCGGGCAGCTACCGGCCCCGCTTCAACCACCCTCGCAACCCATTTCTCCTGTCCGCTGCGGATTACCGCACCCTGTTCGCACAGGCGGGATGTCGCGCCGTGGCGACCGAACCGATCGGCAGCTACTGGGGATTCGTCCGCAGCAAGCGGTCGGTCAAGGGTCGCCTGCTGGGCGTACCGGTCCGCCTGATCTTCTGGCTCGTCTCTAGAGATGCGTTCCCGTTCCTGCGTGCGTCGGTGCTTGCACCGTGGATCGTGGTCGTCGCCACGAAGTAGCCGTCCATCCCGAGGGGTAGTCGACATGTCGAGAGCGGCATCCGGAGCCGCACGGGTCCTCACCGATCTCGCTTGGGTTGCCTCGGGGAAGCTTCTCGGCCTGATCTCCCTTCTGATCTGCAGCGTGCTCGTGGCCCGCGTCGCCGGCCCAACTGAGTATGGTGTCTACGCGGCCGGGCTGTCTCTCGTGATGCTGGTCGATGCGCTCATCGGCGCGGCGGTGGATCACGGGATCGTTCGCTTCGGTGCCCTGCATCGGGACGATCGGGAGCGTTGCGAACGGATGCAGGCCGCCGCCGTGCGCCTGAAGGCAGCGGCAGGCATCGCGCTGCTCCCGGTCGGAGCTCTCGGCGGCCAGTGGCTCGGTGCCCTGCTATTCGGCGACTCGGGACGGCACCAGTTGGTCCTCGTCGCGCTGGGAAGCGCCTGCGCCCTTCTCCTCGTCCGCGGGACAGGCGCATGCCTGCAGGTGGATCTGCGGTTCCACGCATATGCCGTTCTCGACACCTTGCTCGCCATTCTCCGCGTGCTCGCCATGGGGGTACTCGTGCTGGCCGGGGTCCGCTCCGCGTCGCTGTTCTTGGGCGCCTACGGGACGAGTGCTGCGCTGACATTCGTGCTGACGTCGAGATGGCTTCCCTACCGCTATCTTCTCGCGCGTCCGGCCGGTCACCACGACGGGCTAGCCCTCCTAGCCTTCGTGGGTGCAGCCGCGGGCGTGGTCGCTCTTGGCACTATTACTGCACGTGGCGACATTCTCCTCGTGTCCGCCCTTCGGTCGGCCGCCGAGACCGGATACTATGGCGTTGCGGCCCAGCTCTCGACAATCGCCACGATGGCCGCGGGCTACGCGGGGGTCATCACGCAACCCCGCATCATCCCGATGGCCCGGCAGGGCCGGTTGAGGGAGCTTCTGTGGTGGAGCGGGATCGGGGCTGCGGTGGCTGGGGCCGTCCTCATCACGATCGCGTTTCCTCTGGTTGGGGCCCTGATTTCGAACCTGTTCGGCGCCGACTACACGCCGGCGGTGCCCATCTTCAGGGTGCTGCTCATCGGGGCCTGCGCCGATCTACTTGCGCTGCCGGTCCTCGTTCCGTTCGTCATCCAGTTCTTTCCGCGAGTCGCTCTGGCTGCCGAGGCAACGATCACCCTCGCTTTTCTCATTCTCGGGCCCGTTGTCGGCGCGACCGGACCCTTAGCCGTCGCCTGGTTGGCAAGCGTCATCCGCGTGGTAAAACTGGGCTTCTACGCGTGGCTCACGCTCATGAATACGGGCCGCGCGGCACAACTCACCACGGAGATCGCTCCAGACGTTCCACGAGAGCTCGGCCACAACGCATCCGGCTGATGGTCGTCCGACTCTCGGTGCCTCCGACCGCGGACCCTCCTCGCGGCACCACCCCCCTACCGCTCTCGCACGATCCGCGACCCCACCGCCGAATCGCCAGCAAGCCCGTGATAGATCTCCTCCAGCCGACCCACCGTGGTCGCAAGGCTATACTCGCTCTCGATGAACGCCCGCGCCGCCAGCCCCAGTTGCCTCCGCCGCGCCGGATCGCGGATCATCCCCACGACCGCCTCGACGAACGCCGCTTCGTCATCCGAGCGTACCAGCACACCACGATCACCCTCGAGAATCTCGGGCAGCCCTCCGACGGCGGAGGCAACGATCGGAAGGCCCACGCCCATTCCTGCACACACCGCCAGTGGAACACCCTCGTCACGGGCTGGATGCACCTGCACGTCTGCGAGCATGAGCTGTGCAACGAGATCCTCCGCGAATCCGGCGAAGCGTACCGAGTCCTCCAACCCCAAGCTCCGGCACATCGCCCTGAGCGGGCCATCGAGCGGACCGATACCGAGGATCCACAGTCGCGCCTCCGCGCACTGATCTCGGATCCGGCGAAAACACCGCAGCAGGAAGTCCTGCGCCTTCTCCGGGTACAGACGTGCAGCGTTGATCAAGAGGACCTCATCGTCGGCGACACCGGCCGCCCGCCGCCGCTCTTTACGCTCGCCGGCCGTCATCATGCAGACCGGCTCGAGACCGGCAGGTAACACCTTCACCCGCGCGGCTGGGAGCCCGCCCGCCAATGTGCGGCGCCGGGTGGCCTCACACTGCGTCGTGATGACATCGAAATAGGGAAGCGCTCTGCGATCGACCGCCTGCAGCAGGTTGCGCTTCCACCCGAAATCCGACCACACGTACAACGACGCGACGGATGCCACCTTCGCCAGCCGCGCCGCGAGGACACCGACGAGGTTGGCATACACGTTGTGTGTGTGGAGGATGTCGGCCCGGACGGTCCGCAGGATACCCGCCAACCGCCGGGCTGCCCCAAGAACCGGCTTGCGCCGCCCCCAGGGAATCGTCGTCACGTCTAGCCCGACCCGACGTGCGACGGTAACGAAAGCGGCTTCCGTGTTGTCGGGATTCGCGAAACACACGACGTGCGCCTGGAAACGGGATCGGTCGAGCGCACGGAACCAGTTGATGACGATGGTTTCCACACCACCGTATGCCATCGTGTGGATCAGATGGACCACGGTGATCCGGCGACGAGCGATCGCTGGTGGTGGAAGCCTGGGTGCGGCGACGTCGAGGGCGAGACGGCTCATCGCCGCCAGTACGCCCAGTTCGAGGAAAGCCCCCGCCGTACGGTCTCGGTCAGGACCATCCCGAGCACATTGACTCCGAGCCCGTCGAGCAACCGCTTCATCTCGACCACATCGGCCCGCTGGCAGCGACCCGATGCCATGACGAGGACCACTCCATCGACACGAGAAGCGAGGGGGGCACTCTCAGGAAACTGGAGCATAGGGGGCGCGTCCACTATCGTCAGCCGAAATCGATCGCGCACGCCTCTGAGCACCGAGTCACAGCGCTCGGACAACAACAGAACCGGCGATCTCGCCTCACGGCGGCCGCTGGGCATGAGCGAGAGACCAGCCACCCCGGTCTCGACAATGATGTCATCGACGCCAACGCGATCGACCATCGCGTCAGCGAGTCCAGGTTCCTGCTGTACGCCGAAGACCTGGTGGAGTGACGGTGAGCGCAAGTTGGCATCGAGCAGTAGGATCGGCCCTTGATCCATGAGGGCCAAGGCGATCCCGACATCTGCGGCAACGGTCGACACGCCGTGCCGCGGCATGACCCCCGTTACCATGATAGTCTTCGGTCCACTCCCCACGACACTGTTCAGCGTGGCCGCCACCTGCACCGCGTCCGCGCCCACATATGGATCACGTTCTACAGAGCGCGGTGCCCGACCGTTTTCAGCGGCCACATGCAGCGGCTGATTCGCCGGTGCCTTCCGATCCCGGCGTACACCCGCTTCCGACCCCTCGTCGCGGATCGGTCCCTGGCTCGAGCGTTCTTCTGGCGCCCCGGGCACGGCGGCCTCGCTTCTTCGCACGTCCGCTCGCGCTTCGAGGATCTGCGGTCCAGACGACCGCGGCCTGCTAGCCGGCCATGCCATTGCTCGAGAACTCCCAGTCAGCGAACCAGATCGAACGTTGTCCTGTCGCCCCGGCCGACCGGCCAGTCCAATCGGCCACGATGATCTTCACCACCTCACCCACGTCCAACCGACCGTCGCGTTTCTTTTCCGGATCCACGGAAAGATTTGCCACCGCTATCTCGGCCCGTTCCCACGCAGTGCCCACCTGCAGGACCGCAAAGAACGCCTCTCCGCTTTCCTCTTCCAGCTGAACCACGATCGGGCCGTTCCGAGTGCTCCGCACCCAGAATCGAAAGTACGTGCTACCGGTGAGCGCACCCGGCGGCACCTGGCGCGCACACCATTGCCAGCGGCCCTGGACGTACCCGAAGGACCAGCGCATCGACTTGCCATGTCCAGGGGGACCGCGCTCCTCGATGAGGAACTCGTCATGGTCAGGCCCTTCGAACAGATCGGATTTTCCTTCGAATCCGATCTTGACCACAACTGACGGCGAGGCAAGACCACCTTCTACCGCGTTGCGTCGATCCCCGGGAGCCCGGACGACCGGCGGCGGCGTCCTATCGTGCAGGAGCTTCTTCCACGCCTCCCACGCGGCCTTGGGTCGACGGTTGGCATCGAAGAACCCGATGTTGCGCCAGATCCGGTTGCTACCGTCTCCCTCGGGAAGCTTCTCGTAGAGGGCGTCATAGTCGCTCGCGAGAAACCAGACGACGAACAGATACCCGTCGCGGCGAGCGATGCGCGCGAGATCCTCCACGTATTCCCGCTGCCGTCCACCGCTCCCCTCGAGATTCACACCATACTTCGGCAGGCTGACATCCCGCGTGGTGTAGCCTGTCTCGCAGACGGCAACCGGCTTGGCGGTGAATTCACGGAGCCACTGCAGAGGGCGGCGCCACTGCTCCGGAGGAGCGGGAAGGGGGTGCGCACCGAACTTCTCATGAAAGCCGGACATGAACGGGTAGAAGCTCACACCCAGATAATCGCTCTCGTCGAGGACCGCGTGCGCGAGCTGCGCGACCGGCCGCTCCATCAAGGACTGCAGGCCGAACGAGATCCCGATCTGCAACTGGGGATGGGCAGCCTTCAGGGCCGCCCTCGTCTTGACGTACAGGGACACGAAATCCGGCCACACGGTCGGTGCGCGCTGCGCCAACTCGCCGGCTTCGATCCCGAGATTCACATAGTCGGGATTGAACGTCGCCACAGCTCGTCGAGCGTAATTCAGGTAGGCACGTTCGACCGCTGGATCGCTCAACCGCGCACCGCGGATCGCACGAGGGACCGACGACCCCTCGCTGGCAGGCGCCAGCGCCTTCCGATCCTTGGCAAGTGGGGACAGGGCCACGTAGACACGATGGCCGGTCGGTCGGCGCCGCGCAGCCTCCGCCCACTCCCGCTGGACCTTTGCGGGCCACGGCTCATCGCCGAGCGCTTCCTTCCACGGCACGCCGTTGTCGAAATGGAGCGCGTAGAGCGTGCCGTACTCCGCAACGATCTGATAGGCGCGGTCCACAGCCTCGAGGGTCGCATCGGCCGGAAACGGCGTGAAGCCGAAGGCAGGTACCAGACGCCTTTCGGCGGGGACATTCGCCCCTCGCCCCGTCGGGCCACCGAACGCCATGTCTTGCCAGGCACTGAACCCGGCCATCAGGACCAGCCCGACCGTGGCCGCATGTCTCAGCCGCCGCCCTGGGACCTGGACCGTCACGTCGCACCCATCGCGCGGATCACGAGCCCGTCCGCAGTCTCCTCGCCCGGCTGGCCGTGACGTATGCGATCGTTCGCTCGAGCCCCTGCCGCAAGAGGGTTTTCGGCGTCCAGCCCAGGAGTGCTGTTGCCTCAGTGTTGTCACAGGTGCTGCGCCACAGCTCGGTGGGACGCGCTTGGTCAGGGCAGGAGACGATCGCGGCACGGGCCCCCATGAGCTCGGCGATCATGACGGCCAACTCCCGCACGCTGATCTCTCGGCCACCACCGAGGTTGACCACTCGCCCGTGGAGCGCCGTGCCCAGGCGCGCGGCCATCAGAAAAGCCTCGACCGCATCGTCGATGAACTGTGGGTCGCGTGTTTGCTCGCCGCCGTCCAGGCGGATCTCGGAAGCCCCATCCAGCAGATTCGTAATCACAAAATCGATGATATTGCCGCTTTGGCCCGGACCGTAGATCAGCGTGGGGCGAAGTGAGATCACCGTAAGGCCGTGGAGGCGCCCGTACAGCTCGCACAGATGCCATGCAGCAGCCTTGGTGATCGCATACGAGCTGTTCGGTCCGAGCGCCAGCGTCTCGCGATACGGAACTCGAGCGTCGCCGTACACTTTGCACGAGTCGCCGTAGAGAAAAACTTTGCCACCGCACGAGCGAAACGCTTCCAGCGCGTTCAGTGTTCCCACCAGGTTCACCTGAATCGCGCGGTACGCCTGGCCTACCGCTTCCCGGCCGTCGGGGTGGGACGCGAAGTGAAACAGGACCTCCGGGGCGAATTCCCGCAGCACGCGCCGCGTTCGCTCCCGTTGGCGCAGGTCACAGGCGATGAACGTGCACCTCCGACTCCACTCACCAAGCAGGCCCTCCGTACGCGCGCGCGACAGGGCGCCCACTTGCGCCCCCTCGTGAACCAACTGCCGAACGAGGTGCCCACCGACGAATCCACTGGCACCGGTCACGACGATGCGCCGCCCTGCCAGGGACGCACTCTCACGTGGGAATCGCGTCATCCGTTTTGCACTGCGCGGCGCCGCTCCATGCTGCCGAGCATCCGACCTATCCCCTCGCGAAACGAGAGCTGAGGAGGCAGCCGGATGGCCCGTTCGAGCTTGGAGAGGTCGGTTTGGTAGTCGCCAGTTTCAACGCCGCGGTAATCCTCGGGCCATGGAGCAAAGCGAATTGGGGGAGCCGCGAAGGCCCGTGCCACCTCGACGGCAGCCTCGCGCACGCTGATGACGGCCCGGCCACCCAGATTGAACGTGTGCCCGGCGCAGGCTTCGGTAACGGCGCACATCAGAAACGCCACGATTGCATCGTCGACATAGACGTAGTCGCGGCGCTGGCTGCCATCGCCATACACGGTTATGGGCGTGCCTAGCGCCGCCAGTCGTACGAACTCGTTGATGATCCCGTAGCCTTTCCATTCATCCGGCGCGTTGGGTCCGTAGGCGTTGGACAGGCGAAGAACGCAGAATCGAAGCCCATCCGTGGATGCCAGGACGCGTAGATAGTGCTCCAGGGTGACCTTGTGCACCGCGTAGATGCTCTGCGGCGATATCGGATGGACCTCATCCACGGGAAGGTATCGGGGCCTGCCGTAGACGAGGCGCGTGCTGCAGAAGACCACCATGGGTGCCGAGGCGGTGGTGGCGCAGGCGTGGAACAGATTCAGATGGGGCCGGCACTCGTCTTCAAGGCTTCGATGCGGATCGCGATTGCTCGCGACGGCCCCGAACGATCCCGCGAAGTCGAAAACGATGTCCTGTGCCTGCACGGCAGCGCGGACGACGCCCTCGTCGCCAAGACTCCCGCGAACGAGGTGCGAGCAAACGCCTGCGGCACGGGGCGTTGGACGTCGCGAGAGGACGGATACGTCGGCACCCAGCTCGCGCAGAGCGTAGACGCAGTTCAGGCCGAGAAAGCCGTCGCCCCCGACCACCAGGACGCGCCGACCCGAATATGCCTCACGCAGCGCTTGATGGGCCCGGACATCGGGCGTCCCGCGTACGGCCGTCACGGGAGACGCCCCCCTCGGCTCGTACGACCCGCACGGCGGCTTCGGCCAGGACCAGCCCCTGATACTGCGGGGTGACGGAACGGATTACGGCACGGATCAAAGTCGAGATCTGAGGTCGGCCTACGGCGTGCGGCCGGCGCGGCAAACGCGATCATGCAACATCGGCGCACCACAGACACGATTCCCGCCTCGGTACCGCGCCCCGAGAGGTGGCATCACGAAATCCCGGCATGCACACGCTCTCGACCCGCTCACCACCCAACCTCCGCCTCGCGCGGCACAGCGCCGGCCGGGCAGTACTAACGCCGCGACGGCCGATCCGTCAACCCGGCCGCGATACTCGGAAGGTGGCCATTGCGCAGGACTACGGGAACGGAATTCCCTCAGGTACCCCCACAAGGGCTGGGTAGTGGGTCTGTTGACCCACTACCCAGGGCGGACGAGCCCTTGAAGCGTCGCGCAAATCCGTGCTAATCGCCTGCCCGGGTAGCAAAAGGGGTGTTGTGAGGAATCACGGCAGTTGCGGGCCCATGCCGCATCTGCGAGGCCGTCCTTGTTGCCGCGCAGGTTCTGCGATCTCTCGACAGTCGCTGTTCCCGTAGATCTCCCAGGGCGCGCCAGGTACGCTCGCGTCCGATCTCCTGAAGCGGACCGCACCGCGTGTCCCTCCCCTGTCTTTCCAAGTCGCAACACCATCACGTCATGACACGCGGAGGCCCCAGCCCCGAGATCGATCCGCGTGCCGGCAACGCCGTGCTCAACGTTGTTCAGGATATCTCATCGCTGCGCCCCGACCCGGCTTCAGGACATCGCGAGGAAAGCTCGCAGTCGGTGCGAGCGACTGAACCCAGCCCGGCTCCTCTCCGCCCAGGGGGAGCAACGAAGCGGGGGCCGGCGCACGGGCGCATGTACCACGGAGGGATGGAAGAGTTCGCCGAAGCGATCAGCCCGTCACTTGCTCGACCCCATCGGCAAGCAGACACTCGCGTCGGCACGTCCCCTCTGCTGCGGGCCGTCGAGATCGTCATCGCCGCCACGGTGCTCATCCTCACCTTGCCGCTCACGCTCTTGATCGCCGCGATCATCACTGCTGGTTCGCCGGGCCGAGCCCTGTTCTTTCAGACGCGAATCGGACGGAACGGACGGCGCTTCACCTTCGTCAAATTCCGCACCCTGTACGCAGACGCGCAACGCCGGTTTCCCGAGTTGTACGCCTACCGCTACAGCGCGGATGACCTTCAAACCCTGCGCTTCAAGATCGATAACGACCCTCGAGTCACTCCGCAGGGCCGCTGGTTACGCAAGAGCAGCCTCGATGAGCTTCCCAACTTCTGGAACGTCCTGACCGGCGACATGGCTCTCGTCGGACCCAGGCCGGAGATACCCGAGATGCTGCCGTACTACACCGGCGACATGCTGTCGAAGTTCTCGGTTCGGCCCGGCATTACCGGGCTCGCGCAGATATCGGGTCGTGGGCGATTGACCTTTCTGGAAACCGTTGCCTGTGACGTTGAATACGTGCGCACCCGGAGCCCCACCCGGGACGCCAAGATTCTCTTCAAGACGGCAAAGATGATTCTCCTGCGTGACGGAGCCTTCTGACCGCGACTCCCTCGCGCGGTTCCCGATCATGGCGGATAGCTCGCCCGAGGTGCAGAGACACGAGCCCACGCAGGAAGGCGCCGCCCTCGGCGCGCCGACACCGCATTCGTCCGGAGCCGTGCCCGACCTTGAGCATGGTGACTATGGTACGAGTCGCTTGGGCTGGCGGGGCGGGCTCGGGCGCGCGCAGCGGTATCTGAAGCGAATCCCACAGTACACGCGCCATGCTCGCCACTTCCGCTCGGTCGTCCAGCACGGTACGCCCAGAAAATGGGCCAATCTCGTATGGGCGGAGGTCGAGCGAAAGCGACGCCGTGTCACGCTCACCTCGCACCCCTACCTGCTGATCATCGATCCCTGCAACTATTGCAACCTGCGCTGCCCGCTGTGCCCGACGGGCATGAACGATCTGGGGCGCCCCCAGGCCATGCTGTCGTTCGAACACTTCGGCCGGTACTTCGATCCGTTCGTCCCGTTCATTTTCGAGGTCTATCTCCACAACTGGGGGGAGTCTCTACTGAACCCGGACATCTACCGGATGATTGCTTATGCCCAGGCACGTAACGTCGGAACGAACCTCAGTTCGAACTTCTCGGATCTAACCTCCAGCGACCTCGACAACATTCTCGACTCGGGGCTCGAGTACCTGATCGTCTCTCTGGACGGAACGAGCCAGGATACGTACGGCACGTACCGGATCCGCGGGCGCTACGAGCAAGTGCTCGCGAACCTCGCGGAGCTGCTCCGGCGCCGGCGCGCCCGCCGCATGACGACGCCCGCGGTCGAGTGGCAATTCATCGTGATGCGGCAGAACGAGCACCAGCTGGACGAGGCGCAGGTGCTGGCGCGAAAGCTCGGTGTGGACCTGCTCCGCTTCATCCCGGTCGGCATGCCGTTCGAAACTCGCGACCGGCAACGCATCGCCGAGCGATGGTATCCCGTCACTCTCACGGGACGGAACGTCAGCAACTTCCGGGAGCAGCAGTTCGGTCAGGCGGAGAAGCCGGGCCCCTGCTTCTACCTCTATCGATCCATGGTGGTGAATCCCGACGGGGGAGTGTCACCATGTTGCGTCGTGTACCGGAAGAATCGAGATTTCGCCGACCTTCACACTCGCGATATCGACGTGATGAGCATATGGAACAACGCCAAATACCGGTCGGCGCGGGCCCTGTTTTCCACGAACACCGACCACGAGCGTGTTCCGACGGTCTGTGACGGTTGCGATCTGTTCGCCCGCCCCGGGCTCCGGTGACGGGTCGCGGGTCCAGTCCCTCGCACCCGGTTCAGAGCCCCGCTGCCCCTGACGTGCGTAACCGACTTGCCCCTCAGCGTCCGAAGCTTCCGTCATGCGCGCGAATGGTCGAGGTGCAAAAAGGTGCAACAGCTGCACGAAGTGTGTCCGGAGTAGCCGCCAGAGAGGCGCCGATCGACGCGTCGGCTGCGGCGCGAGTCTGGCGAGCGCGGATAGGTCGCGACGCTCGACCGCGAGGCCGACGAGGAGCACTCCGACGGTCACAATCGCCGCCAGCAGGCTCATCCCCGCCGCCGGCTCGAGAAGCACCCCCACGGCTCCGGCTACTGCTTGCGCGAGGAGGGTGGCATCGAAGGCTGACATGGCTTCGACCTCCTGGCCGTTGCAGCATAGGGCGTGCCAGGAGGCCTCGGGTCCAAAAAGCCATGGAAGACCGCGGTGCCGATGCCGCGCCGCTGCTGCCACGCCGCCACACTGCAGTGGCCATTGTGCAGCGACCGAATGTCGGAGCATGCACTGCAACGGATCGGGCCCCCGGGGCGGGATGCGGTTTACAGCCGCGGGCGACTGTCGGGACGCTACCGCGGTGCGCCGAGGAACTCACGGATCAGGGCATGCGTGCGGACCGGGTGCTCGAACTGCGGGACGTGGCCGCAGTCCTCGAGCACGATCGAGCGGGCGTGCGGCAGCGCCGCCTCGACGTGGCGGGCGAACTTGACCGGCACGAGGCGGTCGCGCTCGCCCCAGATGAAGAGCGCCGGTCGGGCCAGACGCGGCAAGCGCTCCCAGAAACCGCGGGCGCCGTAGGCTTCCTCGAGATAGATCTCGCGCGCCGCGGAGAACATCGCGATGCGCCCGCGGCGTGTCGCGAAGACGCGCCGGAACTCGTCGATGGCGCTCTCGTGCCACGGGTCGGGAACACGGCCGGCGCGCGCGAAGACGCTCTTCAGCACGGTGAGCACGTAGCCGCGCGGGACGACCATCGGCAGGGCGCCCATCTCCGCCGCGAGCAGGCGGACGATGGGCGTGAAGAGCCGCAGGCGCCGGAACGCCATGGACGGCGCCAGCAGCACGAGGCGATCCACGCGCTCCGGTGTACGCAAGCCGACCTCGATCGCGGCCCGTCCGCCCATGGAGTTGCCGATCACGTGGGCACGCGGGATCCCCACGGCATCGAGAAGGGCGGCGAGCCAGCGGGCGAAGAACGCCGCGTGATACGCGCGCACCGGCTTGCCGGAGTCGCCGAAGCCGGGCAGATCGGGCGCGAGCACACGATGGTCGTGGGACAGGTCGGCGAGCGTCGGCAGCATCGAGGCGTTGGTCGCGCCGAGACCGTGCAGCAACACGACCGCCGGACCGCGACCGGCTTCGAGATAGAACGTGTCGATACCGAGCGGGCGCGCCGTGCGGGCGCGCGGCAATCGGATTGGTTTGGCGGGATGATCGAAGCCGTCGAGCTTGAGGGCGAGGGCCATGTTGCCGCGGATGCGCAGCCGGCCGCCGAGAAAGGCATCGACACCCGACTGCGTGCCCTCGGCGACGGCCGCGAGCATGTCGGCGCCGGCCAGGATGGTGCTGGTGGCACTGGGCGCCCGCCCGCGCGCCAGGCCCATGCGCGAACCGTCGAGCACCGCGGTCCAGGCCTCCTCGCCGGCGTCGAAGACGACGAGCGCCCGCTCGCCCGGTGGCAAGGGCGAGCCCGCGGAAAGCCGCGCCCTCAGGGCACGCTCGAGGCGGCTCGGCCCCTCCCTCGCGACGGGCGCCGCACTCCTCCCCCGGTCGTTGACGGCAATCGCTAGGTTCGCCACGACTCCCCCGGTCGCCCTCCCCGCCGATCTCGCGCCGCCGTGCCTCCGCACGAAGCGGCGGGAGTATACCACAGCCGACGGAAAACCTGAGCGCTGAGGCTCCTGGGAGTGAACCAGTGGTGCCGTACTAGTTCCGCCACTGGCTGCTCGCGACCCTGAAATGTGCAGCAACGTCCCGCCTTCTCTAATGGCGAACTCTCAGCTACCATCGCCCGGCGGTCGACCTGAAGGCCGACGGTCCCGACGAACGCCGGCGCTCCGGCCCCGGAGTAGCCATCGGCCGCGCCCGCGGTCGGATTGATTCCCGGATTGATCCATGGGTACCGCGGCAAAGCTAATGCAAGAACCCGTGCACGCGCTCCCCCCCGAGGACGAGAGCCCGGCCGATGCCGGCACCCCCGCCGATCGCCTCTCGTTCCTCGACGCATCGTTTCTCTACCTCGAGGAGCCGACCGGCCTGCTGCACGTGGGCGCGGTGTGCCTGCTCGACGGGCCGCTGGCGTTCGAGGATTTCGCGGCGCTCATCGCCTCGCGTCTGGCCACGGTCCACCGCTACCGCCAGCGGCCGGTCCGGCCGGCGCTCGATCTGAACCCGCCGGCGTGGGAAGAGGCCCCCGGCTTCGACCCGACCCGCCACACGCATCGCATCCGTCTCGCACCACCCGCGGACGCCGCCGCCCTGCACCGGGCCGTCGATGATCTCTTCGCGCGCCCCTTCGATCACCGGCATCCGCTCTGGGAGAGCTACCTGATCGAGGGCCTGCGCGACGGCACTGCGGTGATCTTCACCAAGGTCCACCACTGCATGATCGACGGCGTGAGCGGAACGCAGGTGCTCGAGCTGTTGACCGATGCCGCGCCCGACGCCGTCGCGGAGGCGCCGGCGCCGGCGCCGGCAGCGCCTGCACGGGCGGACGCCGCGCCAGCGAATCGCTCCGTCGTGGCGGCACTCGGCGCGGGAGCGCTCGCGGGCGTGCGCGGCCTGCTCGCGGCGGCGGGCAATCCCGGCGCCGCGCTGTCGCGCATACGCGAGACGTGGACCGCGGCCGAGCTCGTGGCGCGGCTGTCGCGCTGGCCGGTGCGGGCCATGCCGTTCAATGGCCCGTTGACCGGCGGGCGGTCTGTTCGCTGGGTGCGCTTGCCGCTCGACGACGTGCTGGCGCTACGCGGAGCGGCGGGATGCAAGGTCAACGACGTCGCGCTCGCGGTCATCGCCGGCGCCCTGCGGGCTTATCTCCCCGCCGGCGCCGTGGCCGGCTACGGCGCGACGGTGCGCGCGCTCGTCCCGGTGAGCATCCGCCGGCCGGAGGAGCGCCTCGCCCTCGGCAATCCGGTGTCCGCGATGCTCGTGGATCTGCCGATCGGCATCGCCGATCCGGCGCAGCGGCTCGCCGCCGTCGCCCAGGAGATGCGCCACCTCAAGGAGACCGGGCAGCGGCACGCGTTCGATCTCGTGCTCGGCACCGTCTCGGCACTGCCGTCGCCGGTGAGCGCCGTGCTCGCCCGCCTGAGCGCGCTCCGGCCCGCCATCCACACGGTCTGCACCAACGTCCCGGGGGCGCGCGAGCCGCGCTACGTCCTCGGGCGGCGTGTGCGTGAGATCCATCCGGTCGTACCCATCGGCCTCAACGTCGGCCTCGGCTTCGCCATTCTCAGTTACGACCGCATGCTCTCCCTCAGCGTGACCGCGGACTCCGGGCTCGTCGACGACGTCGAACGCCTCTGCCACGCGCTACGCGCTTCGGCGGAGGAGCTGCGGGTGAGCCTCGGCGTGGCGCCGGCCGCGCCGCGCCCCGGCGCCCCGGCACCCGTCACGGACGGCCCTAGCGTCGCCGCTCTCATGACCACCGACGTGCTCAGCGTCGACCAGCACGCCACGCTCGCTCGCGCCTGGGAGACGATGCGCGTCCACCGCATCCGGCATCTGCCGGTGGTCGATCGGCGCGGCCGTCTGGTCGGGCTGGTGACTCATCGTGACCTGCTCGCCGCATCCAACAGCTCCCTCGCCTTTCCGACCGAGCCGGAGCGCGCGGGCGCGCTACGTGTCGCCCGCGTGCACGACCTGATGGAAACCCACCTCAGCACGGTCAGTCCGGATGAGCCGGCGGCAGAGGCCGGGCGGCGGATGGTCCGGCACAAGATCGGCTGTCTGCCGGTCGTCGACGCGAACGGCCGGCTGGTGGGAATCGTCACGGAGGAGGACTTCCTCCGCTGGGCGACCGCTCACATGGAGACGGAAGCGCGCTGAGTCGCGACCAGGCAGCGCTGCCGCAGGGGCTGGCCACGGCCGCGCTCCTTCGAACCTGAGCATCCCGCAAGGCGATTGCCATGTCGCGGTCGCGCAGCCGCGGCAGCTACGTGCGCCACACGCAGCCTGAACGTCGTGTCATCGACCTGCGTCAAGCGGGCGGCGTCGGCTTTCTGTTTTATCGTCGCGAATGCCCCCGGTATACTGGATGCCTACCGCATGAGCATCCAGCGGAGCACCATTTTACTGCTGGTTCTGCTCCTGTTCGCCGTATTCCTGGCCTACTCGAACCACTTTTCGAACCAGCTTCATTTCGACGATTTCCATACGATCACGGACAATTCCTACCTGCGTAGGCTGTCCAACGTACCGCGCTTCTTCACGGACGCCACCACCTTCAGCGCCCTACCCGCCAACCGTAGCTACCGGCCGCTGCTTTCCACCAGCCTTGCCGTCGACTACCGGCTGGCTGGAGGGCTCGAGCCGGCGGCGTTTCACCGGCAATCCTTCCTGTGGTTCGTGGTGCAGCTCGTCCTGATGTTCGCGCTGTTCGTGGCGCTGCTCGAACGGCTGCGCCCACAACCTGCCGGCAGATACATCGCCCTGTTCGCCGTCGGCTGGTACGGACTGCATCCGGTCAACGCGGAGACCGTCAACTACATCATCCAGCGGGGGGACCTGCTCTCCACGCTCGGGGTCGTGGCCGGCATGTGGGCGTACATCAAGTTTCCGGCGAAGCGCAGATACGCCCTGTATCTCATCCCCGTGGTTCTCGGATGCCTGGCCAAACCGCCCGCGCTCGTGTTCCCGCTGCTGCTGCTGGCCCATCTGATGCTGTTCGAGGAGCGGCCGCGCTGGCTCGACCTGGCCGCCACCGTCGCGCTCAGCGCCGCGATGTTCGGGCTGATTGAGGCGATGACGCCCCCTACGTACACGCCCGCAATCATCTCCGGCACCGCGTACCGCCTGGCACAACCCGTTGCCGCGCTGCACTACTTCAGGTCATTCTTCCTGCCACTGTGGCTCACCGCGGACACGGACCAGCCCGCGCGCAACGCCGTCGACGGCGCGGTATTGCTCGGTGTGCTGTTCCTCGTCCTGTTGACCGTCGCCATCGCCCACACGGCGCGCCGTAGAGAGCTCCGCCCCATAGCCTTCGGTCTCATCTGGTTTGTCGTCGCGCTGTTGCCCGCGTCGCTCACCACCCTGTCGGAGGTGCAGAATGACCACCGCATGTTCTTTCCGTTCGTGGGCCTTGCGCTCGCGGTCTCCTCGGCGCTGGCACTGACCGTCCGGAGAGTACCGCTGCGGTACCTCGCGGTGGGGGCCGCGTGTCTGCTCGGCGCCTACGGATTTGGAACGCACCAGCGCAACGAGGTGTGGCGCACCGAGGAAACCCTGTGGAGGGACGTCAGCATCAAGAGCCCTCGGAACGGCCGCGGGCTGATGAACTACGGCCTCGCCCTCATGCGCCGCGGCGACCACCCGGGCGCGCTGAGCCACTTCGAGCGAGCCCTCGAGTTCACCCCGAACTACGCGTTGCTGGAGGTCAATCTCGGCATAGTCACGGGCGCCTTGCATCGGCACGAAGAGGCGGAGCGCCACTTCCGGCGCGCCATCAGCCTGGCGCCGGCGGACGATCGCGCGCTCACTCCCTACGCCCGCTGGCTCCGGGCGCGCGATCGCACCGCCGAAGCCATCCAGCACGCCCAGCTCGCCGCGAAGCACAACGCTTCCGCGCTCGCGCCGCGCCATCTGCTGATGGAGATGTATCTCGAGCAGGGTGACCCGGAGCTGGCCAGAGTGATCGCCGAGGATACGCTCGAGGTCGCGCCGGACGATCGAGCCGCGCTCGACTGCCTGGCGCGCGCGGGGGCCCTGTCCTCCGAGCCCGCCGATGCCGACGATCTCGTGAATCTATCCCTGCACCACTTCCAGCGCGGTCGCTATGCAGCCTCCATCGATGCGGCCCGTCGCGCGCTCCGTCTACGCCCCGATTACGCCGAGGCGTACAACAACCTGGCTGCGGCACATGCGGCGCTCGGTAACTGGGACGATGCCATTCAGGCCGCCCGCGAAGCGTTGCGCATCAATCCCGCCTTTCAGCTCGCGCGCAACAACCTCGCCTGGGCGGAAGACGAGAAGGCGGCGGCGCGGACGCGCGAGTGAGTGGACCGCGGTCTCATGGAACGGTCTGGATACACACGCCCCAGACCTGAAAGTTGATCGGGACCGTGCCGTTGTTCTTCAGCCGGACCAGCCACCCATCCCCCACGATGATGCTCCTGAAGGGCTGACTGACGAGAAGCTGGAGGCCGGTGGTTGGCCCTCCCATGCCGCCGTCGACCCCGCCACCCGCGATCCGCCATCCGGCAGGACAAAGGACCAAGCCAGCGCAGGGCGGGTTGGTATTGACGGGGCAGGATACGGCTTGAGACCACTCGAGCTTGATCGAAGAATCCGCGATTCCCAATCCCGGCAGTCCGGGTTCTCCCATGGGGCCGGGAGCGCCCGTCGCGCCCGTAGGTCCAGTGGCCCCCATCGAGCCTGTGGCGCCGGTAGAGCCCATCGGCCCAGGCGTGCCGGTCGCGCCGGTTGCACCCATGGGTCCGGTTGCCCCGGCTGCACCCGTCGCACCCGTCGGCCCGGTCGCTCCAATCGCGCCCGTCGCACCGGCCGCGCCCGTCGCTCCCGTCGCACCAGTTGCGCCCGTGCTGCCGGTCGCCCCCGTGGCACCGGGCTCACCCGTCTCGCCCGTGGCCCCCGTCGCACCGGTCTCACCTGTCGCGCCGGTCTCACCTGTCGCGCCGGTCTCGCCGGTGGCGCCCGTGGCACCAGTCGCACCGGTGGCGCCCGTCTCGCCGGTGGCACCTGTCTCGCCGGTGGCGCCCGTCTCGCCGGTGGCGCCCGTCTCGCCGGTGGCGCCCGTCTCGCCGGTGGCACCCGCCTCGCCGGTGGCACCCGCCTCGCCCGTTGCGCCGGTCGCGCCGGTTTCACCGGTTGCACCTGCCGCGCCCGTCTCACCCGTCGCCCCTGTGGCGCCGGTCTCGCCCGTTGCGCCGGTTTCACCCGTCGCGCCCGTCGCGCCGGTCTCACCGGTGGCGCCGGTAGCGCCCGTGGCACCAGTCGCACCGGTGGCACCCGCCTCGCCCGTTGCGCCGGTCGCGCCGGTTTCACCGGTTGCACCTGCCGCGCCCGTCTCACCCGTTGCCCCTGTGGCGCCGGTCGCACCCGTTGCGCCCGTTTCACCCGTCGCCCCCGCCGCACCGGTCTCACCGGTTGCGCCGGTAGCGCCCGTCGCCCCCGTGGCGCCCGTCTCGCCCGTGGCACCCGCCTCGCCTGTGGCACCCGTCTCGCCCGTTGCGCCGGTCGCGCCGGTTTCACCGGTTGCACCTGCCGCGCCCGTCTCACCCGTTGCCCCTGTGGCGCCGGCCGCACCCGTTGCGCCCGTTTCACCCGTCGCCCCCGCCGCACCGGTCTCACCGGTTGCGCCGGTAGCGCCCGTGGCACCAGTCGAGCCGGTGGCGCCCGTCGCGCCCGTCGCCCCTGTGGCACCGGTCTCGCCTGTTGCGCCGGTCGCACCGGTTGCACCCGTGGCACCGGCTGCTCCCGTCGCACCGGCCGCGGCGATCCTCACTTCCATCTCGGGCCCGTGGGAGGTCTTCTCATTCTCCTTGCTGTCGAGCTCGACCGAGAAGCTCGGTCCCGCCATTGCACACGCCGAGCCGCCCGGGCACAGCGCGATCCCGAAGTTCCCCGTCGGATCGTCCACCCAATCCTGCACCAGCACCGTGAACGCCAGGATGTCCGCAGGATCCGTGATGGTCACGTACTTGCGCTCGTCTGCCGCGGTGACATCGATGGTCGCGAGCGGCGTCGGATCAATACTGGGAAACGGAACGCTGGCGAACTTCAGCGTGCTCTCGATCCACGGGCTCCCCACCATCTCCACCATGTGCACATCTATACTGCCCGGAACATCCACATCGGACACAAACAGCCGCAGATTGGCCTCCTCGATCGCGTCGGGATCCTCCCCGAGCATCGACACATCGAATCGCAGGAAACCGATCTCGATATGGCTCGACTTCCGCTCCACCTCGATCTTCAGGTCCGCCCCGAAGATCGTGGTGGGCTTTCGGGAGCTGACATAGGTGTCGCTGGTGGTGTGCGCGGTATCAGCGACCGCGATAGACAGATAGTTAGCGACCAAGCTCACTATCAGGGTACTAACTAGACTCGCTCTCTTCATCGTCACATAGCGCCTTCCTTAGGGATTCAACTGCCCGTCTAGACTGGAAGGCACGCGACCGCACTCTAGGCTGCGCTCCCTTCTGCATACAAGCGCCATTTCGGATTCCGCCTGACGCCACGCGCCACACTGCATCGTCCCATCGGCGCTCTCGGCGCGTCGACCCGCCGGCGAGGTTGCCACGGCGATCGCGTCGCGCCCGGACGCGCAAAACCAATCCGTGCGGAATCGTTAGCCACGGAACTCGGCGCGACCCTGGGGACTTCCTGGGCTCGAATTCAACCCGCGAAGCCGCCCGACGAGCCGCGCGTACGGGCTCAGAGCACGGGCTTCCCCCGCAGGATGCGCCGCAGCGCCAGGAGGCTCGAGATGTTGTGCTGCACGTAGTCGATGCGGATCTCGTAGTCGGTGAGGGTGTTGTGAAAGCCGCCGAGCGCACGACCGGGCTGCGGTAGGTTGATGGCCGTCGCTGCCCCGAGCTGGGTGCGAAGCTGGAAGCCCGCACCGAGCTGCAGCACCTCGAGGATGCGCCCGACGTCGGCGTCTTCCTCCGCCGTGCCTGCGGCGGTGGCGCTACCACGCGCGCCGGCGCGGTGGTCCCGCAGCAGGGCATACGCCGCAGCCAGTCCCTCCGAGCGCGTCGCCGTGGGCGTGGTGCGTGGCGGCTCGTAGTACCCGCCCCGCCACTCCGGAATCGCCGGCTCGCGATGCTGGCTCGCCATGATGACGCGCGCGAGCCGGCGGGTGTGGGCGAGGAAGATCGGATCTGGCCGCAGCCGATGGAGCTCGTTGAGGGCGTAGAGAAGCCAGTGATCGTGCGGGAGCGCCTCGTCGGGCGCGTCGCCGTCGCGGACCGTGATCAACCAGCGCGCGCCTCGCTCGGCGGCGTCGAGCCAGCTTCGCTGGCCCTGCCGCGGCACGAGCGCGTGCAGTCGCACGAGCGCGAGAATCGCTTCGCCCGGATAGTACTCGGACTCGAAGCCTGAGGCGCGTCCGCCCGGATACGTCTGCTGATGGATGGCGAACCGGCCGTCCGGATCCTGCGATGCGAGGATCCATTCGGCGAGTGTGACCGCGGTCGGCAGGTGCTCGCGCCGTCCGGTCACCGCCGCGTGCTTGGCAAGCGCCACCACCGCCAGCGCGTTGCCGCCGAGCTTCACCTCGCCGTCCTCGACGACGCCGGCGCAGCCGGCCTCGGCTCCGCCTGCGGCGGGCGGCACAGGACTGCCTGCGTTCCCCATCCCTGCGGGCGTCTCCGGCTCTGCCGCCTCGCCGGACTTTACCGGCTTGACCGGTTTTGCTGGCTTCACCTGAGCCAGCAGGAACGCCTGCGCTCGCTCGGCGGCGTCGAGGGTGTGCGCATCATCGGTTGCCTCGTACAGCTCGAGCAGCGAGTACACGGTGCCCGCGTGGCGGACGATGTTGTACCCGGAGCGCACCGTTCCGGTGTCGGCCCGGTAGCGGTAGGTGAAGCGCCCATCGGCATCCAGCGCGCCGGTGAGATAGCGACCGCCGAGACGGGCCGCCTCGAGGAGCGCCGCGGGATCCGCGGGGCGCACCGGCGGCAGCCCACGCTCGAGCGCCACCACGCGCGCACCGTCGGTGGCAGCGCTCACGGTGGTGAATCGATAGGCGGGCCGCAACCGCCTCGCTCCTCCGGTGGGCTGACGCCCACGGAGATACTGCAGCACCCGCATCCAGTCGAGAACGCCCGCGGGGTCGATGAGCCGCTGACCGACGAGCTCGCCCGGAGACAGCGCCACGCCCGAGCCGGCTTCGAAAGCGATCCCTTCGAGGCGGTGCCGCAGGCGCAGGCGCGCGGTGGCCCGCTCCTCTGGCGGCACGGCGTTGACGGTGGCGACGACGTCGAGCCGACGCCAGGGCATCGACCCGCCTGCTCCGGCCTCTGCCGAGGTCGCGGTCGACTGGCGCCCGGCATCCGCGACGGCGGCGAGCACCCCCGCCCCCCGCCCGACATAGACCGAGGCTTCGGTCAGGCCATTCCCGACCGCGAGAATGACCACGCGTGGTGCGCGGTCGTCACGAAGGCCCTGCGGGAGCCCTTTCGCGGCGGCGTCGGGCGATGCGAGCGCCCACTCCAGCAGCCGTTCGATTCCCGACGCGCCGCCGGCAAGAAGCTCCTGCGGCAAGGGGCGCTCGAGATCGGCGAACCAGATACCGTTGTCGCCTGCCACCGGCGTGGTGCCAACGGACTGCTCGGCTTCCTTCTCGCGGCGCGTCGGGCTCGATGGCGCCGCCGGGCGGTCTGCGCGTTCTCCCGCGACGCCAGAACCCGTGGCGCCCGCGCGCGGCGGGTCGTCGACTCTGAGCGTCGTGTCCTCCGGCGCGCCGGCGAGGCGGGCCCCCTCGAGCGCGAGCCGCACCAGGCGCGGCAGCGGCGCGCCGCTCTCGGCAAGCCGGCCGGCGAAGGCATAGATCGTCGCGGCGGAGATCAGGAGCAAGGCGCTGATGGCGCCGAGAGCCTCGAGCGCTCGCGCACCGAAGAGCGGCGCCGCCGCGATGGCTCGGCGTCGCGCCGGCGTGAGGCCCTCGGCAATCGCCGTGACATGGAACGCAATGGCGCTGGTGAGCAGGATCGCACCCAGCATCTCGAGCTCTTCTTCGACGAGGATCGCGACCGCGGCGGCGCTGCTCCCCCTGAGGCCCTCCCGGATCCCCTCCAGGAACATCGCGCCGACCCAGCATGCGACGCCGGCGAACGCCGTGGCGCGCGCCCGCTGATTGATTTGCAGGCGCCCGGCACAGAACGTGGCGAGAAACCCCAGGCCGAGAACGAGGCCGGGCGCGTATACGAGCTGCCACTGCGTCACGTAGCGCCACGGCGCGTCGAGACCGGCGGAGACCTCACGCACCTCACGCCAGAGCAGGTTCTCATGCAGCACGGTGACCTCATCGAGCGACACGCCAAACCCCACCGCCGCCACCACGAGCCACAGTCCCGGCAGACGAAAGCACGGGTCGCCGGCTCCGTTGCATCGGCGCTCCGCGTAGTGCGCCGCCAGCGCCGCCGTGCCGAGCAGCGCGAACAGCACGCCCGAGAACCAGGTCGGAACGTTGCGTTCCTTGTCGAGATTGAACCAGTGGATGCCGCCAACCTGCACGTCACCGTAGATCCAGTGCAGGGCGCCGAGCAGGATCGCCACGGCGCCGAGGCTGCCGAGCGCGACCACGAGCTCGCGCGGGGGTTCGGGGCCGCTATTCACCGGTGTCCACCAGCCGTGCCACCCGTGCCCGCGCCGTCACCTCGACGACGCCCGGGGCAACCCGTGGGAACCAGGTCTCGATGTCCGGATCGTGTCCAGGCACGATCAGGAAGAGCGAGGCAGCGCGCGTCTGCATGCGGCGCAAAGTGGCCAGGTTCGCCGCCGGGTCGGCAGTCTGGGCAATGGCTCGGCGCCAGGCGTTGTTCTCGTCCTGCGTGACGGCATCACCGGCGATCACCACGGCGCCATCGATGGTCTCGACCTCCACCCACTGCGAGCCGGGCGTATGTCCACCGCCGGCCACGAGCCGCACGCCGGGGAACAGCTCCGTATCGCCGGCAACGCGCACGAGCCGGCCCTCCGCCTCCGCCGCGCGCAGCGCGCGCACGTCCTGCCAGCGAATGCCGTGCCGCCGCGGCCGCCCGGCCCCGACACTGTCGAGCGCGTGGCGGTACTCGGCCTCCTGGATGTGGATGCGTGCCCGCGGATAGGCGCCGATGCCACCCATATGATCCCAGTGGGCATGCGTGAGCACGATGTCCGTGACGTCCTCGGGCTCGATCCCGAGCGCCGCCAGGCGCTCCGCCGGGCGCACATACCCGGTGATGTCCCAGTCCCGCGCCTGGCGCGCGTCGTCGAACCCCGTATCCACCAGGATCGTCCGCCCGCCGCCGCGCACGATCCAGTAGAACCACCCGAACGGTCGCACCTCCTCCGCCCGTCCGTCCGCGAAGATGCGGTCGGCGCCCACCCGGGAGCGGCCGTAGCGCGCGGCATACACCCTCCACAGCGCCGCGCCCTGCCGCGCCCGCACGCCGGAGGACGCCTCGGCGATGGGCATGGCCGCGGAGTCCGGGGCAGGCGGCGGAATGAGCGGAATGGACGGAACGCGAACCACCGGGCTCGCGAGCAGCAGCACGATGAGCGCGGCCGCCGCGACGCTGGCAGCGCGGCGCAGTCTTACGCCCCCGCCCGCGCCGATCAGTACGCCGACCACGGCGTAGGTGATCGCGGCGACCGCGAGCACGGCGCCGAGGCCCCATCGTGTGCCGAGACTCATTGCGAGGGGCACAGCGATGGCGCCGGCCGCGGCGTTGAGGGCGAAGAGCAGCGCCGCCGCCGCTCGACCCGCGGGCCCTTGGACTGCGCGCATGGCGTACGGAAACGGAACGCCCATGGCCAGCGCGAGCGGCGCCAGCGCGGCGGCCGCGACGATCACCCTGGCGGAGAACGATAGCGCCGCGGCCGCCGTGAACACCCGCGGCACGATCAACGCCTGGGCCCCGATCAGGACGATGATCGCCACCGCGGCCCGCCCTGCCCCCCTGGCGCCCAGACGCCCGCTCCACAGGCTGCCGATGCCGGAGCACGTGAGCATCGTCCCGAGGACGGTGGCGAAGGTCGCCAGCGGTGAGCCGAGAAAGATCGTGTAACGCTGTAGTAGCACGGTCTCGAGGAGCAGATAGCCGATTCCCGAGAGGACGGCGATCTGCGCGTGCGGTAGCGCCGCGAGCAGGACGCGCCTGCGGGGCGTCTCCTCCGAGTGCGTCTCCTGCGCCGTTGCACCGCTCGGGTGCACGCTGTCCCGCCGCGCACGTTCCGGTTGCGCGCCCTCGGTGGCCCTCATCACACAGACGAGACCCGCCGGCAGCAGCACGACGAGGAGCAGCAGTCCGGTCCGCGCATACGCGCCGCGCACCGCGGACCGCTCCGGATCGACGTCGAAGTAGAACGGACGATCGTCGGTAATCACCTCGAGACCCCGTGCGCGCAGAAACCAGTCGCCCACGTCGCCGCGGATCACACGGGACACGTTGCTCGCGGTCGCTTCATCGGGGGCGTGGAGCAGCGTCGTTCGGGTCGTGATGGGACCGAGGCGCTGCCCGGCCGCTGCTTCGAGCTCGCCGCGCCGGTCGCACTCGTCGAGCCAGCCGCGCAGACGCCCGATCTCGTCGGCGGCGAACGGGGTCTTCCTCATCAGGATCTGCAGATATCTGTTGGTCGGGGTGCGCCATTGAAAGACGACGACGTGGCGCGCAGGGTCGGCAGCGCCGCGTTCGAGCAGGACCGCACGCATCGTCCACAGCAGCTTCCACACCGGCACCTCCCGCCAGGGCGCGCCCACCGGTTCCTCGACGATCACCACCCCGCGCTCGGTGAGATGGTCGAGATAGGCAGCGAAGGCCTCGCGCGTGTGCAGGTACTCCGGGCTCGGCGCCCGTCCCTCGGCCCGGCCGCGTGCCGCGTGCGCGTTCAGGAGGGTAATGATGTCGTAGCGCCCCGTGCTCGTCTCGACGAACGTCCGGCCGTCCCCGACGCTGACCTCGATGCCGTCGTAGGCCGCGCCGTTGTGCTCGACGAGCGCGCCCGTCTGTAACGCCACCACGGCCGGATTGATCTCGACGCCGTAGACCTTCGTACCGATCGCGCGCGCCGTCTTCGTGATCCCGTCACCCGAGAGGCCGAGAATCAGGATCACCGGATCCTCGATCAGATTGTGCGGCAGGCGCGGATCGATCCGGTACTCGGCCGGCGGGCGCGGGCGGATCGTGTCGGTGACCCAGCCGTTCTCGAACGCGGAGATCGACCGGGCGGCACGCCAGCGTCGGATCACGTCGTAGCGCCCGGCGAGGCTCGAGCGCGAGTAGAGCACGGCGGCCTCGGGGTAGCGATACCGGACCTGCTCGCGACCGAGATTGAACCAGTCGCGCTCGCCGTTGGCGATCCCGAGCCAGCCGACGAGCCCCGCCCCAGTCACGCACACGGCAGCCGCCGCCCTGCGGACGCGCCGCGCGGGGTGTGCCCTGGCGAACGCCCACGCCGGCAGAAAGGCGACCGCAGCGAGCAGCAACAGGCTGCCCTCCTCGCGGAACCGGCCGAGGGCCGGGCCAACCATCAGAGCACCGACGGCGGCGCCGAGTAGATCGGCACAATAGACCCGGTGGGCCGCGTCGAGGGCGAGCACCGCCGACACGGCCACGCTCGCCAGCAGAAAGGGCATGGCGAGGAGGAGCGCCGTCGCCAGCGAGGTGTCGCCGAGGACCACGATCGCGCCGTAGGTGGTGAGGATCGAGACGGGAAGGAGCAAGCTCGCCCCGAGGGCGGCGGCCTGGGCGAACCCCCGCGTCGCCGCGCCGTAGCCGAGAAGCGCCCCGGCCGCCACGCCGAGCAGCGCGATCGAGAGGACGCCGTGGGCTGTCACGTAGTCGCCGAAGATGCCGAGCGCGCGCAGCAGCAGGGACTGCAGCACGATCACGGCGAAGGTGCTGCCGAAGATCCCGGCAAGCAGCCACGCCCGTGCCGCCGACGGCGCCGCCCGCACATCCACCGCGCCGACGGCAGTGGCGTCCACGCCGCCGCTGTCCTCGACGGTCGGCGCAATGGCGTGGCCCCCGAAGGCCGCGAGAAGCGCCGTCGTGCCAGTGAGAAACCCGAGGCCGGTGAGGAAGTCGATGGTGAGGCGCATCGAGTCCGTCACCGGCGGATCGACCGCGGCCGCCACGGCGACGACGAGCGCGCCGCCCCAGAGGGAGAGCCACGCTGCGGCCCACCGCCGCGCGGCGCCGAGCGCTGAGACCTTGACGAGAACGAGCCAGCCGAGGCTAGCGAGCGCCGCGGTGGCGAGCGCCGTCACGAGCAAGAGGTGGAACGGATCGGCCGCCGCCAGCGTCACCCACCCGCGTCGCCCCGGATCGCGCGCCACCTCGCTGAGCGATCCGAGCAAAATGAGGGCCGCGATGCCGATCCAGCCCCAGCCACCATGCCCGCGGCGCCGGCGCTCACGGCGAAATGCTACCGCGGCGAAGCCGGCGGCAGCCGCGAGCTGCATGCTCGCGAGCCACGATGCGGGCGTCTGTCCCTGCTGCAGGTTGAAATACGAGCGGCGTGCTTGGGCCCATTCGTACTCGGACCACAAGAGGTACGCGACACCGAGCAGGATGTCGGCCGCGAGCAGCAACCAGCAGCAGCGGAAGAGCCACGCCCGGGGGGATGGGCCTTCCTCCATCGGGATCGGTCAGGCGCGGCGGGTGCGACGGCGCGTCATGGCAATTCCCGCCAGCCCGCGGGAGCCTTGCCGCCGTGCTGCGCGGCAACCTGGCTGCGCAGGCTGGCATAGCGGCCGCGGATGTCGTCCAGACGCCCGATGAGCGCTTCGCGCTCCTTCTCCAGGGCGAGCTCCTCCTCCGAGCGCACGTCGGGCGCATCCACCGCCGGAAGGCCACCGACCGCTTCGGGCCCCTCTACCGCAAAGCGCGTGCGCGCTGCCGCCAGATCGGTGAGCTCGCGGTCGATTTCCGTGAGACGCCTGCGCGCCTGCCGGTAGTCGCGCTCCATGGATATGCGCGCGAGCGTGTTCTGGGCCGGCGTGCCCAGCGGTTGCACCGCGCTCGGCACCGCGCCGGTGGACGCCGCATCCGGGGCAGCCGGGGCGATCGTATCGGATACCGGCGCATCCGGCGGGGGCATCATCACCGGCGCTTCGCCCTCGACCGGCGCTTCGCCCTCGCCTTCCTGCGGCACGATCTCTTCGCTCGGCGGGGGCGTCTCCGACGGCAACGGCACGACCACCGGCTCCTCCCGCGACTGCATGCGCGACGGCACGTTCGAGTAGTGCACCCGCCCGTCCTCGTCGACCCAGCGATAGATGTCCCCGCTCGCGCCCACCGCCGGCACGGCGACTACGACTGCCAGCGACGCCGCCAGCACAATCACGCGCCCGCACCCCCGTCCCCGATCCGACTTCTTCACGCGTGCTCCGCCCGCCATGTGGTCCCCCCGGGGCCGTCCTCGAGGACGATGCCGCGCCCCTTCAGCGTGGCGCGAATTTCGTCGGCCCGCTTGAAATCCCGCCGCCCCCGCGCCGCGTTCCGCTCGGCGATGAGTCCCTCGATCTCGGCGACGTCGACGCCGCCCCGCGCCGCGCCGCGCTGTCGCGATTCCTCGAGAAAGCGCACCGGATCGGCCTGCATGATACCGAGGAGCTCCCCGACCGCCGCCAGCTCCGCGCGCGCCCGTCCCACGTCGAGACCGCCGCCGTCGGCGTCCCCGTCGACCTTCCCCTCGTCGAGGGCGCGGTTGAGCTCCCGCACGTGCTCGAACACGTGGCCGAGGGCACGCGCGGTGTTGAGGTCATCGTCCATCGCCTCGGTCACCGCCGCGACGAGCGGGCCGGCATCGGCTTCCGCGGCCGTGGTCGGCCGCCCACCTCGCGCGCGCAGCAGCGCGTCCGCCCGCGCCAGTGCCTCGTAGATCCGCTCGAGACGTTTCTCCTCCTCGACGAGGCGCTCGCGGGAGAAGTCGAGCGGGGTGCGGTAGTGGGCGCCGAGGAAGAAGAGTCGCAGCGCCTCGGGCGCGGCGAGGGTCACCGCCTCGCGGATGGTGAGGAAGTTGCCGAGAGACTTCGACATCTTCTCCTGCTCGCGCGTCACCATCTCGTTGTGAATCCAGTAGCGCGCGAACGGCCGGTCGCTCGCGCCCTCGGACTGGGCGATCTCGTTCTCGTGGTGCGGGAAGATCAGATCGCTGCCGCCGCCGTGAATGTCGAAGGGTTGCCCGAGGAACCGGCTGCTCATGGCCGAGCATTCGATGTGCCACCCCGGCCGGCCCGCACCCCACGGGCTCTCCCAGCTCGGCTCGCCGGGCTTGCTCGCCTTCCACAGCGCAAAGTCCATCGGATGGCGTTTGCGCGGATCGACCTCCACCCGCGCGCCCGCCTCCATGTCTTCGAGGCACCGGCGGGCGAGCTTGCCGTAGGTGGCGAACCGCTCGACGGCGAAGAAGACGTCGCCCTCGGCCGCGTAGGCGAGCCCGCGGGTCTCGAGACTCTCGATGAGCGCGATCATGTCGTCGATATGGTGGGTCGCGCGCGGCTCGTGCGTCGGCGCGAGACACCCGAGGGAAGCGACGTCGCGCTGGAAGCCCGCGATCTCGTCGTCGGCCAGGGCCAGCGGCTCGATGCCGAGCGTGTGGGCCCGATTGATGATCTTGTCGTCGATGTCGGTGAAGTTGCGCACGAAGGTCACGTCGTACCCACACGAGCGCAGATAGCGAAAGAGCACGTCGAAGGTGATGAGCGCCCGCGCGTGACCGATGTGCGACGGCGCATAGACCGTCACCCCGCACACGTACATGCCCACCCGCGGCGGCGCGAGCGGCACGAACGGCTCCTTGGCGCCGCTGAGCGTGTTGTGGAGCTTGAGCACCCCGGCCGTCCTCATCCCGTCCTCGTCCTCGCCCCCGTCCCCGGGCGCCAGGGTCGCCCGCCGCCCCCGGAGAGAGCCAACCGCCGTCGCCGGCGGCTCACTCCTCGTCGTCGCGCAGGCGCGCGAGCACTGCGTAATCCTCGAGTGTCGTCGTGTCCCCGATCGTCTCCCGGCCGCTCGCGATGTCGCGCAGCAGCCGGCGCATGATCTTTCCGCTCCGCGTCTTCGGCAGCGCGTCGGTGAAGCGAATGTCGTCCGGACGGGCGAAGGCGCCGATCTCCTTGGCCACGTGCTCTCGGAGCGCCCCCTTGAGCGCGTCATTCGGAGCCTTGCCCTGCACCAGCGTGACGAACGCGCAGATGGCCTGGCCCGTGATCTCGTGCGGACGGCCCACCACCGCGGCCTCGACCACGAACTCGTGCGACACCAGCGCGCTCTCGACCTCCATCGTGCCCAGGCGATGCCCGGAGACGTTCACCACGTCGTCGATGCGACCCATGATCCAGAAATAGCCGTCGGGATCGCGGCGCGCGCCGTCGCCGGTGAAGTACGTGTTCTCGATCTGGCTCCAGTACTGCTGCTCGTAGCGCTCGGGGTCGCCGTAGACGGTGCGCAGCATTCCCGGCCAGGGGCGGCGGAGCACCAGGTAGCCGCCCTCGTTGTCCCCGACCGGCTTGCCCTCGCGGGTGACCACCTCGGGAACGATGCCGAAGAGCGGCCGCGTTGCCGAGCCCGGTTTCGTCGGCGTCGCCCCGGGCAGCGGCGAGATGAGGATGCCGCCGGTCTCGGTCTGCCACCACGTGTCGACGATCGGGCAGCGCTCGCCGCCGATCAGGCGACGGTACCACATCCACGCCTCGGGATTGATGGGCTCGCCGACGGTGCCGAGAAGGCGGAGGCTCGAGAGATCGTGCCCCCGCGGCCACTCGTCGCCCCAGCGCATGAAGCTCCGGATCGCCGTCGGCGCGGTGTAGAAAATCGTGGCGCGATGGCGCCCGATCATGTCCCATAGGCGGTCGGGCTTCGGGTGGTTCGGAGTGCCCTCGTACATGACGGTCGTCGTGCCATTGGCGAGAATGCCGTAGACGACGTAGCTGTGGCCCGTCACCCAGCCGATGTCGGCGGTACACCAGAACACGTCCTCCTCGCGCAGGTCGAAGACGAGCCGGCTGGTGAGCTGGGTGTAGACGAGATACCCGCCGGTCGTGTGCACGACGCCCTTGGGCTTTCCCGTGGTACCGCTCGTGTACAGGATGAAGAGCGGGTGCTCGGCGTCGAGCGCCTCGGCCGGACACTCGGCGGGCGCGGTAGCCGTGACCTCGTGCCACCAGTGGTCGCGCCCCGCCACCATGGGCACCGCCTCGCCCGTGCGCCGGCACACGACCACGTGCTTCACGCTCGGCACACTCCCGAGCGCCGCATCGACGTTGGCCTTGAGCGGCACGATGCCGCCGCGCCGGTAGCCGCCGTCCGCGGTGATCACGGCGACGGCCGCCGCGTCGTTCATCCGGTCGCGCAGCGCCTCGGCGCTGAAGCCGCCGAAGACGACGCTGTGCGTCGCCCCGATCCGCGTGCACGCGAGCATCGCCACTGCCGCTTCGGGGATCATCGGCATGTAGATGCCGACGCGATCGCCGGCCTTCACGCCGAGCGCCCGCAGCGCGTTGGCGAACCGGCAGACTTCGCGGTGGAGCTCCTCGAAGGTGAGCACCCGGGTGTCGCCGGGCTCTCCTTCCCAGATGATCGCCGGCTTGGTCCGGCGCGGCCCCGCCAGGTGCCGGTCGAGGCAATTTTCCGAGACGTTGAGCGCGCCACCGACGAACCATTTCGCGAAGGGCGGCGTCCACTCGAGCACCCGCGTCCATCGCCGCCGCCACGTGATGTCCTCGGCGATCCCCGCCCAAAAACCCTCGGGATCCTCGATCGAGCGCCGGTACAGTCGCTCGTACTCGGCGATGCTCTTGATGTGGGCGCGGGCGGAGAATTCGGTGGGGGGCGGGAAGACGCGGTCCTCCTGCAAGCGCGACTCGATCGATTGCTCACCCATGGGGCAAGGGTACGAATTCGGTCCAGCTGGCGCAAGCATGGCGGCGTGCGACCCGCCCAGCTCGGCCCGTATCCTGGATCGGGCTCCGCGGCCGCGGGCATCGCTCTGCTCGCCCGGCCGGTCGCACCCGAAGACGCGCATTGGGGCTTTGGCCCCCCTGGTGTATAAGGCCCCGCATCCATGGAGGCCTATCTGCGATGGCTCGTGCGCCATCCGGTCCTCGTGCTGGCCGGCGATCTGCTGCTGACGCTGGCCCTCGGGTACTGCGCGCTTTCTCTCCGGGTCGAGAGCGCGCTCGAGAACGTCCTGCCGGCCGGTGATCCGGCGATCGCCTACTACGATACGGTGCGCGCCACCTTCGGCAGCGACAACGCCGCGGTGATCGGCATCAAGGCGGACGACATCCTCGACGGCCAGACCTTGCTCAAGATCAAGCGGGTCACGGACGCGGTCGGCCGCATCGAGGGCGTGGAGGCGGTGATCAGCATCACCAACGCGCCCGATCCGGCCGAGGACGTGGCGTTTCCGCCGCGGCTCCTGCCGCGTATCCCCCCCACGCCCGAGGACGTGGCGGCACTCAAGGCCAAGTTCGAGCGCTGGCCCATCTACGGGAAGAACCTCGTCGCCGACGACTTCCGCGGCGCGGCCATCACCGTGTTCCTGACCGCCCTCACGCAGTCGGAGTACGTCAGCCTTGGCATCGACGATAAGATCATGAAGGTGCTCGCGGCCGAGCCCGGCCCGGAGCGGTTCTACTACACCGGCGCGTCGCATCTGGAGCAGGAGGCCCTGCACCTGATGCGCGGCGATCTCTTCTTCTTCACTCCCATCGCCTTCGTCGGCGTGCTCGCCGTACTCTCCATCGCCTTCGGCACGGCACGTGGCGTTGCGCTTCCCCTCGCCTCGGTGATCCTCGCCCTCGTGTGGACCCTGGGAATCATGGCGCTCGCCGGCAAGGACCTCACCCTCGGCACCTTCGTTTTGCCCGCGCTGGTACTCGTCATCGGCAGCGCCGTCACCATGCACATCATGGCGGCCTACTACGAGGAGGCCGGCGCCCCCGATGGCGAGGGCAGTCTCGTCGAGCGGGCGATGCGCGGGGTGTGGCTGCCGACGGTGGTCTCCACCCTCACCGCCGCCGCCGGCTTCGCCTCGTTGACGGTGAACCGCATCCCGGCTATCCGCGATCTCGGGCTCTTCGCCGTCGTCGGCATGGCGGCGCTGCTCGTCGCCACCCTCACGTTCCTGCCGGCAACGCTCGAGCTCCTCGGCGTCGGCCCCCGCGGCGCGCAGAAAGCGGCGCGCCTCGTGCCCCTCGCGCGCTTTCTCACCCGCGTCGGCGAGCGCGCCTATGATTCGCGGCAGGCGATCCTGGCCGGCGCTGCCATCCTCTTCGTGCTCGCGGTCATGGGAGCCATGCGCATCCAGGTCGACTCGGACATCCTCGCCTACTTCGAGCCCGATTCGCAGGTTCGCCAGGCGACCGAGATCATCAACCGGGAGATCGTCGGCACCTCGCCCTTTTTCCTGGTGATCGAGGGAAAGCGGCCCGGGCAGCTGCGCGAATGGGCGACGCTACGCCACATCAAGGATCTTCAGCTCTTCCTCGGCACGCTTCCCGGCGTCACCTCGTCCGTCTCCATCGTCGACTGGCTCGAGGTGTTGGAATCCGGCCTCATCAAGCCGGGCGCCGGCGACCTGACCGTCACGCCCGACGGCCAGCTCGTGCCGGCTGAAGCGCCCGTGTCGTTCTGGGAGAACCCCCAGAATCTCGACCGCCTCCTCAAGCAGCTCGACCTGAGCCCCAAGACGTTCGAGCGCATGATCACGCCGGACTTCAGCAAGAGCAACATCATCGTCCGCACAAACCTCACCGGGTCGCGCGCCATCGAGGAGACGCTGGAGCAGATCCGTAGCTACGTGGGCGAGCACTTCCCGGCAGAGCTCCGCGTGCGCCCGACCGGGACGCTCGTGCTCTTCACCGGCACCAGCTCCTACATCGTCTCGGGCCAGGTACAGAGCCTGCCCCTCGCGCTCGCAGCGATCTTCATCGTCATGGCCTTGATGTTCCTGTCGGTGAAGGTCGGCTGGCTGGCCGTCGTGCCGAACCTGCTCTCGATCGCGTTCTTCTTCGGCATCCTCGGCTGGGCAGGTGTGATTCTCAACCTCGGCACGAGCCTGATCGCGGCGATCGCCCTCGGGCTCGCCGTCGATGCCACCATCTTCTACATGGCGCGCTTGAACTTCGAGCTGAAGCAGGAGATCGACCAGCGCCAAGCGGTGGTGCGCGCGCTGCGCGCCGTCGGCCGGCCCATGGCGTACACCACCCTCGCACTCTGTCTCGGCTTCTTCATTCTCGGCTGCTCGAGCTTCGTCCCCGTCAAGCAGTTCGGCATCCTCTCGGGGATCACGCTCGCGTGTGCGCTGGTCGCCAACGTCGTCGTGCTGCCGGCGCTCCTCGCCACCACGAAGATCATCACCCTGTGGGATCTGCTGCGCGTGAAGCTCGGCAAGGACCCCGCACAGAGCATCCCGCTCTTTGCGGGGCTGCGGCCCGCACAGGCGCGGATCGTGGTGCTGATGGGCGAGATCAAGCAGTTCGCGCCGCGCGAGCGCATCGTCGTCCGTGGCGAACAGAGCGACGAGATGTACGTGATCATCCAGGGCACGGCGGAGGTATGGGCCGGCGCGGGGGAGGAGCGGCGGCGGATCGTCCAGCACCGCCGCGGCGACGTCTTTGGCGAGATGGGCCTGCTCCGCCACACGGAGCGCAGCGCCGACGTCGTCGCCGTCGACCCGGTCGAGGTGCTCGCAGTGAACGAGCGCTTCATCACCCGCCTCCAGGGGCGCTATCCGCGCATCGCCGCCAAGGTGTTCCTCAACATGACGCGCATCCTGAGCGACCGCTTGCAGCGCATGACCGAGCAGCTCGTGGCGGCGACCGCCGACCCGGTACCACCGCGGCGGACCGCGTGAGCAAACTGGCGGGCCGCGTCGCCGGACTAGCCGTCAGCGGCTCTCGGGGCCCACGGTCACCTGCCCGAGGGGGATGAAAAAGCGCGTGGCGCGCAGGGTCTCGTCCTCGACCCGCGCCAGAACCAGACTTCGCGCACCCTGCTCGATGACCCGCACGCCGACCGTCCAGGTTCCCTCGGGAAGGTTTCCCGGTACGACGAGCCGGTAAGTCTCGGCGATGACGGCGTCGCTCCGCCAATCGTGCGGCGGCCAGATCGTGTAGCCGAGGCGTCTCGGCGGCAGGGCGTTCTCGCGGCCTTCGCCATCGAAGAATGCGAACTGCGTCAGGTAGTACCGGTCCACGGCACCCGTCCGCCGCCAGAAGGTTCGGAGCGTCAGGCGATCCCCTCGCGAGGCAAAGGCCGCAGGCGCATCCGAGCCGACGAAGGAGACCTGTCCGCGGTAGTCGACGCGCCGGCGGTTGAGGAGCCCTCCGTCCCCGACTTCCACCAGCGCCATCGGATCTTGCGCGTCGCGCAGGAAGAGCACCGCGTCGCCCGCCGCGTCGACCGGCACCAGCCGGTTCGCCTCGAGCAGCTCCCGCAGGCGCGCGCCTCCGTCCGAACGCGTGAAGGAGAGATAGATCCAGCTGTCCGCGTCCAGCAGCAGTGCGACCACGTCGTCGGGGATCGCGTACGGCTTGTCGGACATCGTGTGCGCGCCCCCGTACACGTGATGCACCGAGTAGACGACGTCGCGGTCGACGACGTGCGGCAGGAACCGGAATCCCGACGCTACCGCACCCTGGGAGGGGACACGTCGTAGCATGTCGCGCAGATACGGCGCTTGCACGCGCTGCTCGGGCGTCGGCATGTTCCGTTCCAGCGCCACGGCCTGCTGCAGGATGCCGAACCCGGCGACAGGACCGAACAGCAGCTGGCAGGTGACCGCGAAGGCGACGGCTGCCACGGCAAGCGCCACACCGATCCCGTCCGCCGGTCGCCGCACGTCCAGTTCCTTGGCTGGCCGCGGCGCGGGTCGCGCGCGCGCCAGCATCCGCAGGAGATTTTTCAGCCCCAGCACCGAACCCGCCACCACGAACGGCGTCACGCAGGCTGTGTAGTGAAAGAGGATGGCATGGTCGTTGGGCCGGCCGGAGAGCAGGTGCTGCGCCACCGACGGCAGCGCGATCCCGAGCGTCAGCGGACTCAGCAGCGCGAGGAACATCACCGGCATCAGCATCTGGAGATAGTACTGCCGCTTCACCGTCGTGTCGCCCGGGTCGCCGGGCGTGCCCGCGAGCTCGCGCACCACGCGTCCGGGACTCTTCATCATCGTGACCAGCGCCTCTCCCGTCGTCTCGCCCCAGTGCGCATAGATCTTCTGCATCTGCACCTCGCCGCGATTGACCGCCGGCATCACCACCACGAACGCGAGAACGAGCGACGCGAGCGCCAGCCCCAGGAGCGTCGCGGAATAGCGCCACCGGCGCGGGATGCTCAGTGTCATGGCGTAGAGTCCCATTGCCGCGACGGGAAGCGGCACGTCCTCCTTGGCGGTGAGTGAGAGCGCGGCGAAGAGCGTCATCCAGGCGAAGCGCGCAGTGCGCAAGAAATAGAACGCGAAGAGGAGCGTCGTCGCGGTGAGCGTCTCGGGATGAAACTGATAGAGATTCGTGTAGCCGAGCGCCGGGTAGAGCAAGTAGAGCGCCACGAAGCATACCGCGACGACCTCGCTCTTCAATTCGCGCTGCGCCAGCCAGTACACGGGCAACGCCCCCAGCGCCAGCACCACCGTCTGGAGCGCGAGCAACGTCACCGGACTCGGCAGCACCGCGTAGATCAGCGAGATCGGCAGGATCAGCAGCGACATGTGATTGCCGAGGAGGTTGACGTTGAGAATCGAGCTGTAGAGCGACCCGCGCACGGCGCGCCGACACGCGTGCGCATAGATGGCGAGGTCGAAGTCGTCGTACAGGAACCAGTGCCACTTGACGAGCGAGATCCCGAGGTAGACCGCGACGTAGCCGCCCATGAGCGCCCAGACCACGCCGGGCCAGTCCCGTGCCTGTTCTCTCATCGCACTGCCTGCTCGGCCGCTACCACGCGCGCCCCTTGTCCTCGCCGTCAGAGACGTCGTACTTTCCGCATGGCTGGCGTCTTCCTGTCGTGATGCGAAGGCGCCCGCCAGAGCGTCGTATTCGTATGGGGAGTCGCCACCGGAAATTCAACCGACCTTAGAGACCGTCAGGATATAACATTTACAAATCGTGATGACAATGCTACAGTCGGGGTGTGAACGTCGAGAGGGTGCTCACGACGAAGTACCGATCGTTGTTCGACCATCTGGACGAGCGCCA
>Ga0187893_10000540_pt1 | contig 97546 bp, 80 predicted proteins | sample MA1701074metaG_FD_139574 | JGI IMG/M metagenome (GOLD analysis project Ga0187893, IMG submission 139574) | White microbial mat communities from a basaltic lava cave in the Kipuka Kanohina Cave System on the Island of Hawaii, USA - MA170107-4 metaG ...
CGGACGCCTCCCCCTGCAACACCGTGCGGGCCAGCAGCCACGAACTAAACAGCGTGAAGGCAACACCGATCAGCACCACGCCGACCACGGCGCCGGCGGCGGTAATCGAAGCCAGCGCCGGCGAAAACGCCGCCGCGACGAAAATGGTCGCGAGCATGATCAGAGTCGGGAAGCGGCCGTTGCAGGGCACAAAATTGTTTGTGAGAATCGCAATGAGCCTTTCGCGCGGCGAGTCAATCACTCTCGTCGCGACAACGCCCGCGGCGTTACAGCCGAAGCCCATGGCCATTGTGAGCGCCTGCTTGCCATGAGCGCCCGCTTTGCGAAACAGCCAGTCCAGATTAAAAGCCACGCGCGGCAGATAGCCAAGATCCTCCAGGATCGTGAACATCGGGAAGAAAATCGCCATCGGCGGCAGCATGACGCTCACAACCCAGGCGAGGCCTCGATACACACCGTGCCACACAAAACCGGTCAGCCACCACGGAGCGCCCCAGGCGTCGAAGAGGGCGGCGGCGCGGTCCTCGAACCAGAAGAACATGTCCGCCAGAAGCTGTGAAGGAACATTAGCGCCGACGATTGTGATCCAAAAGATGACCGCCAGCATGCCGAGCATAATGGGCAGGCCGAGGATCGGTGAGGTGACGATGCGGTCGACGCGCTGGTCCCAATCCCACTTGCGCTCCTCGTTTGTGTGGACCGCCCGGCCTGCGATCCGCTGCGCGTCGGCGTACAAGGAGTTAACCACCCGGTCGCGAAAGTCGTCGCCGAGCTGGCGCCGCAGTTCGTCAGCTCGCAGCAGGATCGTCTTGGGATCGGAAGTCTGAACGCTCATTGCCTTCCCTGAATGGCAACCACGCTGCTTTGAGTCTCGACCGGGGCGCGCTGCACGCCCACCAGTTGCGCCAGTTCGCCGGACAGAAGGGCCTGCCGGACGCGATGATCCCCGTCGAGCAGGCGCACGGCAACCCACTGCGCATTCGGCAAGTCAGGCGCAATACTGCGAATCATGGGCACCAGGTTGTCAACGGCCTCCTGCACACCTGGCGGCGGAGAGGGACGTAGCGGCTTCGTGGCGATCGTGCCCGTAATCACGTCGGCCACCGTGCTCACCAGCTGCTGCAGGCCTTCCTTGGTGCGAGCCACCGTTGGTACTGCCGGCACACCCAGATCGCGCGACAGGCTGCGGACGTCGACTTCGATGCCCTTGCGTTTGGCTTCATCCATCAGGTTCACGCAGACCACGACTTTGTCGGTGATCTCGAGAACCTGCAACACCAGGTTCAGATTGCGCTCGAGGGCCGTGGCGTCCACCACGACAACCGTGCAGTCCGGCTGGCCGAAGAGCAGGAAGTTGCGGCTGATCTCTTCGTCTTCCGAGGCCGAAAGGAGGGAATACGTCCCCGGCAGGTCAACGAGCTTGTAGCGGACGCTTTGAAAGACGTAGCCGCCTTCAGCGCGTTTGACGGTCTTGCCCGTCCAGTTGCCGACATGCTGATGCAACCCCGTCAATGCGTTAAAAACCGACGACTTGCCCGTGTTGGGATTCCCCGCCAGGGCAACCAGATGGTCGTAGTTGGCGAGCGACACGCCCATTTGCGCAAGCTGGGCGTGCGCGGGACACGTTTCACAACCCGAGGGCAAAGCAGGAATGGAACTCATGAGTGAGTCACCGCCACTTGTTCCGATCGCGCCGGCGATTCCTCCAGCGGCCGCACCCAGACGCGCTCGGCCTGCTGACGCCGCAACGCGATCAATGTTCCGCGGACGCGGAACGCTCGCGGATCGCCAAAGGGATTTTCGAGAGCCGCCTCCACCTGGGCGTTCGGCGTGAGTCCAAGATCCTGCAGGCGCCGGCGGCTGAAGCCGCGGCATTCGTCGTCAAGCTGTACCATCACGGCGCGCTCCCCGGGCCGGAGGTCCGCCAACCGTTTGGCCCCCTGCGGCATCTTGCGCTCTTCCACGGCGGCCGTCACTTGAATATTCGCCGCGACAACATGCGCCAGCCGGTGTTCGTTTTCACCATCGCTGATCACAATCCGGTCGGCGGTTTTCTCGAGTACGCGCAGCGTCAGGCCGGGGCGGATGCCGGTCGCGAGAATCTGCTTGAAGATGACCGCCGGCTCATCCTCGATGTGCACGACGCGTGCGGGCTGATCGGCGGGCCAAGCGACGAGCGCGATGCCTCCGAGCGGGCGTAGCGTTCCGTCGGAGGTGGGGATCGGGTCGCCATGCGGGTCCCTTTGCGGATGCCCGAGATGCGCATCCAGAACATCGAGCTTTTCCGCCGTCAGATGGTGTTCGGCTTTTTCCGCCGCCTGGTGCAACTTCGACATGGGGACGCCGGCTTCGTCCGCCAGATAGCGCTCCCAGAGCCGGTGGGCGCGAACAACATGCAACGCCCCGGCCTCTCCCTCCGGCGTCAGTTGGATCCCGTCCGAAACGGACTTCACCAGACCATTCGACTCCAGGCGCTCAATCAGCGCGAGAATACGGCGCTGCGACAGGCCCAGCGCTCCCGAGAGCGATTCTGGAGTCGCGGTCTTGGACCGTCTTTCCCAGGCGTGGATGTGTTTGAGAGCATCCTCGTAGAGCCAGCGGCGGCGGCTCTCCCGATGCAACCCGATCTTGGCCCACAGACCGCGCTTGGGCCAGAACACGGCCACCATCAGGATCAGGATGATCCAGGGACCCAACGATGTGAGAAAGCCTTCCATGGCCGTTCTTTCGTGGCCGGCGGACACGCGCTGCCCATCGCTCCGGGATGCCCGCCTAACTTCCGGTTGGCGCCTTTGGTCCGGAATCCCCTCCGGCGACTATGTGAATCTGGGCCGCCACACGAGGCCCCAGCGCCCGGGCATCTTCCTTACCCTCCACTTTCAAGATCAGAGGCCCGTCGAAGGGACCGCGCTCCATGAGTTGCACGCGAGCCCCCGGCACAATCTCGAGTTCCATCAGGTACCGCAAAATCGCCGGGTCCTCGTCGGAAACGCGTGAAACTACCGCCTCGGCGCCTACCGCCAGCTTCAGCAGGCTCTGCTCGCTACGCTTAGGGATCGTGCCGTCTTTGCGGGGAATCGGGTGCCCATGGGGGTCTACCTCAGGGTGCCCCAACCGTTCGGCAATGCGGTCCTCCAGGGTCTCCGAGATCGCGTGCTCGAGCTTCTCGGCCTCGTCGTGAACCTCGTCCCAGCGGTAGCCCAGCGAATCATGCAGAAACAGCTCGATCAGCCGATGGTGCCGGATGACCTCAAGAGCGCGGGAGCGCCCGTGCGTCGTCAGCCGGGCTCCGCGGTGTTTCTCGTAGACGACCGATGGCGGATCATCCTCCGACAGCTTGCGCAGCATCCCTGTTACGGACGCCGGGGCAACGCTGAGTCTTTTTGCGAGAGATGCGGTCGAGGCCCGGCCCGAGCCGTCCCCCGCCAGCTCGAAAATCGCCTTCAGGTAATCGTCTACTGCTTCGGAGGCCATGAGTAACTCAAATTTAGGATAACCTAAATTCTAATTTTAGGAAATAGCCGATTTCCTGTCAAGGGGGTGGGCGACATCCAAAACAGCATCCGAGTTCCGGATAGATACCTTATTTTTCTGTAACTTAACAGCCTAGCGGACGTGGACGATCGCCGGCGTGCCGCTGGCAAGGGTGCCAGCTTTCAACAACACCGGCTGCGGGCCGGACGGAAGCCCCAACGGAATACGGGCGTTAATCTGGACGAGTCCGACAAAGCCTTGGGCAGCGCCCTTGAACTCGATTGGGGCGGGCTGCCCGCCGATAGTTAGCTCCAAGGGTAGAAGGGGTTCGGAGAATGGAGCAGCGGGGGCTGGCTGACCCGTCATCAGCGCCGGGTTGAAAAGGCCCGTACCCGTCACGGCCAGGATGATCACGTTGCCGGGAGATTCCGGGTTGGCTGCCGAGTTTCTTGTCAGGTTCTGATTCCCGATAAAGTCAAAGACGCCGGGATGCGACGGTAGAACAGACAGCGGGGCCGTATTGCTCGTCTTACCGTCAACAGCTACTCGAACGCCGACAGTGTCGAGTCCCGCGACCTCGAACGGCACCTGGGCGTTGATCTGGTCTTCGCGAACAAAAAAGAGCGGCGCGGCGACATCTCCGAAAAAGACCGTGACGCCGCCGGCTTGGGTCGGCAGCTTTCCCGATCCCGGATCGAAACCGGGCTGCACACCCACTGCGGGTCCGATGTCCCGCCCGAAAATGGCAACGATTTCCCCGGGGGAAACGCCGCTCCCCTCGAAACCCGCGGCCCCAACAATGCTGGTCCGTGAAATGATCGGATCCGATCCCACAAAGGGGCTGGTGGGAATCCAAGTGGCGCCGCCATCCACCGTCTTGAACACTCCGCCGCCCAGTGTGGCTGCGTAGACCACCCGGGCGTTTCGTGGGTCGACCCGCAACACACGCACGATGAAGTTCTCCAGTCCCGTGTCCGCGAGCGACCAGGAATCTCCGCGATTGACGCTCTTAAAAACACCCGCGGCGGTGGCGGCATAGATGGCGGAGTTTTCGTTGGCATCGATCGCGAGAGAGAGAACGGTGATAGGCACGTTCGTGGGAAGACCGGTGTTGGCTGCGGCAAAGCTGTCCCCGCTGTTGGTGCTGCGCGTGATGCCCAAGGGGCTGCCGACATATACCCGGCGCGAATCGCGAGGATCGACCGCAACAGCCAGTAGCGGCGCGCTGTTGGAGAAGCCAAGGCTCCTCCAGTTATCAGCCGCATTGGTAGTCTTCAAGACCTGCCCCCGGCCGGAGGAATCGGAAACGACCGTGTAGATCGTGCGGGCATTGTTCGGGTCGATCGCCAGGTCTTGAATCGTCCAGAACTGCAGGCTGTCGCCCTGGCCGCCGCTGATCGAGTTTGCAGGGCTGAAATTTTGCCCGCCGTTGGTGCTCTTGAAAAGACCGCCTTCCAAGCCGACATAGACGGTCTGTGTTTGGCTGGGATCAATCGCGAGGGAATAGACTGGCACCTGGACCGCCAGCACCTGCCATTGCGCGCCGCCATCAGTGCTCTTGACGAGAGCGCCGTCGCGCGTGTTGAGCGGGTTCACAGAGCCGGCGTAAATAGTGGACGGATTCGAGGGATCGTAAGCGAGCGCGAAGATCGCCCGCAGAAATAGGTCCCGGCGCGATTCGTCCCAACTGTCGCCGCCGTTGACGGACCGGAACAGGTTGCCGCCGTTGACACCGGCCATCACCTCACTGGAGTTCTGCGGATTGACCGCCAATCCCGTGATATCCCCCGCCCCCATGCCGTTCGAGGCGAGTTTCCAGGTCGCGGCGCTATCGAGCGACCGGAACACACCGACGCCGTTCGTGCCGGCGTAGAGCCGGCCGGGCTTGGCGGGGTCGGCGGAAATCGCCAGGAATTCCGCAAGCGGGAAACCCTCGGACGCCGGGGCCCAGGTCACCCCGCTGTCGAGACTCTTGAACACACCCTGAATACGGGTCGTAACGTAGACGATCTTCGAATCCCCAGGATCGATCGTGATGCCGCTAATCGAAGCGCCTGCCAGCCTGACAGGATCTGCCGATTGCCCGCCATCCGTGGACCTTGTGATGCCGTTGCTCGTGCCGATGTAGAGAATGTTGGAATTCGACGGGTCAATTGCCAGGCTGAGCGGAACAATCCCAGCGCCGACGGCTGACCACTGTGTACCGCCGTTCGTGGTCTTGAACAGTCGGCCCAGGCCCGGTGTGGTTAAACTGGCGTTCGCGGCATAGACCGTGTTCGGATTCTTCGGATCAACTGCAATCGCCAGATAAAAACCTTCGGCCAACCCGGCGCTGATCGGCGTCCAGTGTCCGCCTCCGTCGTCGGACTTGAAGATGGCGCCTTCGCTGCCGCCCGCGTAGACGATTCGAGACTCCATGGGGTCGATCGCCAACGAGAGAATAACCAGATCGCCCAAACCTTCGTTGACAGCCTGCCAGCTATCTCCGCCATTGTTCGAGCGGAAAATGCCCGCGCCCGTGGTCGCGGCGACCAAGACGGATCCGCCTCCGGCCAGAGCCGAGAGATTTGCGGTGCCCAATCCTTCGCTTTTCGCCGCCCAGCTCTGTCCGGCATTGTCGGACCGAAACACACCCGCATCCGTCGCCGCGTAGAGCAGTTCCGGCGTTGACGGATCAAAGAGGAAACCAAACGCCGCAGCCCCGGGCGGCCCTCCCTGAGCCTGAGCGGGGGGCTGAAACGGGAGCGCCAGCAGACAGCACAGGGCGAATGGCCGCACGGCGGCCCTAAGAGCGGCAAAGGAGCGAGACATGTTCCCCCAGTCTAATCGCGGCAGTAGCGTACAGCGTTAACGGCGAGTATCTTTGGTACCTCGCGGCCAGGTCTGGCGCCCGGTCACTACCACTCTGAAACAGTATGCTCCGCGGCTTCCCTGGCCCCGGTGAGAACATTCGACGCGAGAAAGGGGGCGGCCGGTTGCTGAATTCTGAAGGTTTGCCCTCCGGCTGGGCTTCCCTTGTGAACCACCGGGATCGAACTCATCCCGTCAGACACGGCCGTCTCGCCACGGCAAATGTCCCTGTCAGCCCAACCTGGCGGCGCAGCGTCTCCCGTGTCGGTTTTCAACCGCTTTGTGGCCGAAATCCACCGCCCTCGGCCACGCACTCGAGAAGACCACCCCTCGAACCAGCCTGGCGGGGACTCAGCAACACATGTTTCGCCGTGGGACCAGAACCGTCCCGGAAACGGACGTCGGCGGGAATAATTAACTGGTTGCTGCAGTTCTTGTTACGAGCGCGTTCCTCGGCTCCAAAGCGGGTAACACTTGCGTAAATGTTGCGCTGCTTAGGCCGCTGGAGGCAAAAGCTGGGCACTTTTTACCGGCCCGATTCGTATCTGTATACGTCACTAAGCGAGGCAATTTGCCGAAACAGACGGGCACAACCGGGGTTTGTGAGTTTGGAGACAAAATTGCTGCAAAGAAGCTGACCATATGAGGCTGACCGGGATTTCCAATCGAGGGCTGCTCGTGATTACGCTGCTGGTGATCTGCCTATGGGGCATCATCTTTGCCGAACGGGCGATCGTGCGTCAGGCGCAACGGGAGCATCTCGAATTCTTCCGCTCCCGGCCGGTCAGCGTCCCTGCGAATCCGGCCCCCGAAACACCCCGGCGGGCAGCCCCAGGGCCCCGCCCCTACTCTGGCGCCATCAATAGCTAGCCTCCAAAGCCTTTCTGAAAACGTTAAGGGAAACCCGCCGCCCCGGTGGTCAGACTGAGGCGCGCTGTGCTAGCGGTCAAGGGGTATTTCAAAGTAGAAAAGTTCTTCGCCGCTGCTGAGGTTCCGCAGGCCTGAGATATAAATCCGCGAGCCAGGGACAGGATCGGGGTCAGAGCCGGTCAGGTAGTAGAAGAAGCCGCTGGCGGAGCTGTGTGGCGCGACAACCGGGGCATTGAATGCCCGCTGTATGATCACCTCGTCGGCCAGAGGACCTTTCTTCACCTTGGGCTTTCCGATGCCGGGAATCTGCGGGATGTAGGCCGGCCGCTCCTTGGGTTTGCTGCTGGCCTTTACATAGGCCATTTCGTCGGACGGGATCGGCTCCAACCCTTCGCGGCCCGCTTCGATGAAGCGGACTTTCAGCTTTTCGAGACTCAAAGCGTCATCGCTGTCGTTGGTAATCACCAGCAGCACGGGAAGGACGCCGTACTTGAACGGCCTCACTTTTCCAAACGCGTCCTTGGAGTCAGCCTCGCGGTGATAAGACATGACCGCCACGGTGAACTGGTGCTGCTTTTGATTTGCCGCGTACTCTGGGGCAGTCTTCGCGCGAAAGCCCTCATCGGCCGCATGCAGCAGCGGTAAGGCCGCCAAAACGAGCGTCATACAGAGCAGGCGCATCGACCAATATCTTGACATAATGAGTCCCAGAAAGCTTGCTTTATCTTGCCTACAACCTACTGCTGGCCCTGGCAGCGGTCCTGCTTATCCCCTACCACCTCGTCCGCAGCCGGCTGAAAGGACACCCGTGGAGCAGCCTCCCGCAGCGCTTCGGCTCGCTTCCTGCTTCATTTGATTCGACTGGTTCCGATTCCATCTGGTTACATGCCGTGTCGGTAGGAGAAGTCCTTTCCTGCGGCCAGCTTCTCCAGGCCCTTCGGCGGCTGTACCCGCGCACGCCCATTTTTGTCTCGACCGCGACGGTGACCGGCCAGGATCTGGCAAAGGAGAAGCTGGGACCGCTCGTGGATGGGATCTTCTACGCGCCCCTCGATTTCCCTTTTGCCGTGCGGCGGACGCTGGCGGCCCTGAAACCGCGCCTGGTGATCATCGCGGAAACGGAGATCTGGCCGAATCTCTTCCGCCAAGTCAAGCAATTCGGCGCCTCTCTTCTGCTGGTGAATGGGCGCATCTCGGACCGGGCCCTGCCGCGTTACCGTTTGTTGCGTTTCTTTTTTTCCGGAGTCCTGGCTCACGCCGACGCGATCCTGGCGCAGTCGGATTTTGATCGCGCCCGCCTGGTGGAGATCGGCGCGCCGGAAAACCGCACGCGATGCGGCGGCAACCTGAAGTACGATTTCGAGCCGTCGGACACGCGGCTGCAAAAAGCTCTGCAAGACTTTGTCTCCAGAGTTCAGCCCAACACGATTCTTGTCGCGGGCAGCACGCGCGAAGGCGAAGAGGAAGCCGTCATCCGGGCCTTTCGGGCGGTGGCGGACAAAGACGCCCGCTCGCTGTTGGTTTTGGCGCCGCGCCACCCGCAACGCTTCGACGAGGTGGCGAGTCTGCTCGCTGCGTCAGGGATTCCTTATGCGCGGCGCTCGGAGCTTTCCGTAAGCGAAATCGAGAATCTCTCGCTGGCGGGCGTACTGCTGCTCGATACGTTGGGTGAACTGGCCTCTCTCTATCCGCTGGCCGACGCCGTTTTTGTGGGCGGCTCGCTGAACGGCTGGGGCGGACACAACGTGCTTGAGCCGGCGCTGGCTGGCAGGCCGGTGGTCGTCGGCCCGGCGATGCAGAATTTCCGGGCCATCACCGAGGAACTATTGCGGAAGCAGGCCCTGGTTCAAGTGAAGGGCGCCGACGAATTGCCCGCCGCCTTGGCGGGGTTGCTGGCCGACCGGGAGCGCGCCGCGGCTATCGGCGAACGAGGCCGTCAGGTTGCCGAAGCACAGCGGGGCGCGACTGCGGCCGCCGCCCGGGAAGCCGATCGTCTCTACGGACTTGCGATGCCTCGCGTGCCTCCGCGTTGGCTCGACTACGCTGTGCTGGGTTTGCCCACGCTACTGTGGGCCGCCGCGGTGCGCCTGCGAGCAGCCGCATATCGCCGAGGCTGGCTCCGGCGGCAACGGCTTCGAGCTTTCACGCTGTGCGTCGGCAATCTGTCCGCCGGAGGCGTCGGCAAGACTCCGATGGTGCTGTGGCTGGTGGAGCAACTGGAGGCGCGAGGCTACCGCACGGGCGTCCTATTGCGCGGCTATCGCCGGGTCTCCCCCGAGCGTAGAACCGTGACAGATCCCCGCTGCGAGGTCTCACCTCTTCGCAGCGGCGATGAGGCCCAAATCCTCCTGCGGCATTTCAGAAAGCTCGGTCTCGCCGTCCCCATCGGTATCGGTTCGGACCGCCACGCAGTCGGCAGCCGCATCGAGCAAGAGCAGCCTCTGGACGTAGTTGTTCTCGATGACGGCTTCCAGCACTTTCAACTCGAAAGACAGTTTGACCTCGTGCTTGTCGATGCCATGCGTCCCTTGGGCGGCGGCCTGATGCTCCCGCTCGGGCGACTGAGGGAGCCCGTATCGGGCGTACGCCGGGCGACCGCCATCGTGCTCAGCCGCACGGAACCGGGCCGAAGCTACGAAGGTCTCGAGAACCGGTTGCGGAGGCACAACGCGGACGCACCGATTTTCAAATCGCACACCCGGGTGTTGGGAGCTGTCGAGACGGCGACTGGGCTGGAGGTGCCGGCCGAGGCTCTGCGGGCGAAACGCCTGCTAGCTCTGTGCGGCGTAGGTAATCCGGCATTTTTCTGGCGCTGTCTGGAAGAACAGGGATTGCAGGTCGTCCATCGTATGCGCTTCCGCGATCATCATCGCTACGCCCCAGGCGACATTCGCAATATTCTGTTCGCGGCGCGGCAGGAGCAGGCGGATGCCATTGTGACCACCGAGAAAGACCTCGTCAACCTGTGGCACGCTGCAGACAGCGTACGCTCATCCTCCACAAACCTGGACGCAACTGTAGCGGGACTGTTCGATCCTGTGCCCATCTACTGGATCAGCATTGTCCCGGTCATTGAGAACGGCGAGCAGCTCGTCGAATTCATTGAAGATCGAATTACGCCTCAAAGAGCGAGGCGCGCGGCGCCGGCTGCGGTCCGCGGGCCGGGCTAGGCGACACTCGCCATGTAGCCCCGTGGGACTGTGAAATAATTCGGTCAGATGAAACTGTTGGTGCGCGCTACCAATTGGCTTGGCGACGCTGTGATGTCGATCCCGGCGTTACGCGAGATCCGGCGCGCTTATGCCGGCTGGGAGATTGTCATCCTGGCGCGGCCCTGGGTCGCGGACCTCTACGGGCGTGAGGACTTCTGTGACCGCCTCCTGCCCTACGAAAACAACGGGCGCCACGCGGGTTGGCGCGGCAAGTTTCGGCTGGCGGCCGAATTGCGCGCCGAGCGCTTCGATACGGCGATCCTGCTGCAAAACGCCTTCGACGCCGCTCTACTCGTTTGGATGGCGCGCATCCCGAATCGTATCGGTTACGCTCGCGACGGCCGCGGCCTTCTGCTGACCAAAGCCTTGGCCGTTCCCGCCAGAGGCGAGATCCCGGTGCATGAGCGCTACTACTACCTGGAGCTTCTGCGGCGGGCGGGAATCATTTCAAACCTTCCGGTTTGCGACGAGATCCGGCTGGGTGCGGCGCCGCAAGCCGCGGCCGAGGGGCAACAATACTGGCGGCGGCAGGGAGTGAGCGCAGCGCGCTGGATCGGTGTTAGCCCCGGCGCCGCCTACGGTAGCGCCAAGCGCTGGTTCCCGGAGCGATTCGCGGAAACCGCCTCAGCTTTGGCCGAGCGTCTCGACGCCGACGTGGCTGTCTTCGGATCGGCGGGGGAAGCCGAATTATGCGCGCAGGTGGCGCGCCAAATCGGCGCCCGCGCGCACGACGTCGCGGGCCGAACGACCCTGGCGGAATTCATTCAGTTGGCTGCGGCATGCACGGTGTTCTTGACGAACGACTCGGGCGCGATGCACGTGGCCGCGGCCCTGGGCATTCCCACTGTCGCGGTTTTTGGGGCCACCAATGACGAAACCACGGGACCCTCAGCCAGCTGGGCCCGGGTCGTCCGCCGGCATGTCGAGTGCAGCCCTTGCCTGCTGCGCGAGTGTCCGATTGATCATCGCTGCATGACGGCTGTCGAAGTTTCCCGTGTTGTCGAGGAGGCTTACGCTCTGCTTCGCGACAATGGCGTCGAAGTGCCCAATCCCGTGAACGCTTAGGCGAGCAAGCGCCCAGCGTGGCTGCCCGGCTCTTGTTCCCCAGAACCAGTTTGCTACGATCGACAAGGCTATGGATACACGAGCGAAAATTGTCGACGCCAGCGTCATTTCCGATCTACTGGCCCGAAACTCCAATGGCGCGAGGTGGGTTGTCGCGCGGGGCTGGTTTGACGTTCTGCGGTCCTCCCACTGCCGCAGCCTGGCCAGGCTCAAGGCTCCGGGAAGCAAGCTGGCCGTTCTCGTGCGTGCCGACTCAGAGAGCCGTCCGGCGATGCTCGAGCAGTCTTCGCGGGCGCAATTGGTGGCGGCCCTCGCGGTCGTCGACTACGTGGTAATCTGTGACGGAACACAGGCTGGCCTCCTCGCTGAGGCTTGGAAAATGGATGCCATTGTTGATATCGATGAGTCCTTCCGCGACGACTTGGTGGATGAGGTCGTCCGGCGTCACCGCCCTTTGTAGAAATTCATGAAGATCCTTGCGGTCCGCCTCGGCTCGATGGGCGACGTGATTCACACGCTGCCGGCCGTGGCTCTTCTCAAGCGAGGCTTTCCCCGCGCGGAAGTCACCTGGGCCGTCGAATCCCGCTGGGCGCCGCTCCTTGACGAGAACCCTTTTGTCGATTGTGTCCTGCCGCTTCCGATTGCCAAATGGAGAAAGAATCCCCTTGGCCGCGAGACCCGCACGGAATTTAGCATGGCGCGGCGGCAGTTGCGCGGGGCGCATTTCGATTTGGCCGTCGATTTTCAGGGATTACTCAAATCGGCTGCAGTCACCTTTTTCAGCCGCGCCGATCGTGTGTTGGGATTTGACCGCCGCGAACTGCGGGAGCCGCTCGCCGCCACCTTCTACTCCAATCGTGTTTTCACGGGAGCCCCTCATGTGGTGGAAAGGTGCCTGCGCTTGGCGTCCGCCGCGGGCGCCCACATAGCGGACGCCAGGGACGCGGCGCCGGTGTTTTCCCTGCCCCAGGGTGTTCCTGAGCCGCCGCTACCTCCGGGAGAGTTCGTGCTGACGAGTCCAGTGGCCGGCTGGACATCGAAGCAGTGGCCCGCGGAACACTACGTTGCGCTGGCCGGGCGCATCTGGCGGGAGTGTCAGATGCCCCTGGTCGTAGACTGCGCTCCGGCCGAAGTGGAAGTGGCTCGATTGATTGTCGGCCGTGCGCAGCCGGGTTCCTGCGTGCTGCACCCCTCGTCGCTCGCCGGGCTCATCGCCGCAACTCGGCGCGCCCGGGCTGTGATTGGCGTCGATAGCGGGCCTCTGCATCTGGCGGCTGCTCTTCGCAAACCTGGCGTGGCTCTCTTTGGCCCCACCGACCCGGCCCGCAACGGGCCCTTCGGCGGTAGTCTCCGGGTTCTGCGCCTGCCTCACGCTCAAACTTCGTACAAACGCGAGGATCAGATTCACCCCGCCATGGCGTCACTTCATCCGGACGAAGTGTGGCAGGCGCTGCGGCCCTTGCTTTCGGCGGACCGTACGCCCGTCCCCATGTGAATCGCCGGGTATCGCAGGACCACAACATGATGCATACAAAACGAACCATCCGCGCACTTTCGATTTTGATCTTGTCTCTGGCGGCGCTGAGCCTGCAGGCGCAGAGGCCGCCCTACCCGCTGCCCGGACGCGAGGCCGCGCAGCTCTATCGCCAGATTGGCGATCTGATGGAAGCGACTTCGATTGCAGCTCCGGAACTCGCGCGCGCCGGCGCGCCGCTCATCGTGAACGTCCGCCAGTCAGCCGAAACGCTGCAAGCGGGACCGACACGGGAGCATGTGGGCGTTCTCTACCAACTGCTGCGGAACGCGCGGATTTATCTTGAGATCTCCGAGGTCGTGCCGAGGCCGGAAACGTTCTCCGCCGATGTGCAAAAGCAGCTTGCCGAGCTGCGCGCCGCTCTGGATCGCACCGAGTTGCATTTTCGCTCCTCCTTGGACACCAAGGAACAGCGGCTCCGCAACCCCGATCGCGACAATCTGCGCCGCTACGCCGAGGACAATCGGACAATGGGACCGCCATCGCCAAAGGAAAAGCGCATTGTCTTCTTGGGGGATTCCATCACCGACGGCTGGCAGCTCAACCAGTATTTCCCCGGCAAGCCCTATGTGAATCGCGGAATCGGTGGCCAGATTACGGGTGAGATGCTCGGCCGCATGAAGGCGGATGTGCTCGATCTGAAACCTGCCGCCATGGTGGTGCTGGCAGGTACGAACGACCTCGCTCGGCGTGTTGCACTCGATGTGATCAAGAATAACCTGACGATGATCGCTGATCTAGCAATCGCCCACGATATCGAAGTCATCTTCGCCTCGATTCTTCCAGTGAGCGACTATCACGTGAGCACCAACGGAGGGACGCCACAGACCACCCAGCGGCCGCCGGCCTCGATCCTGGAGCTGAATCGCTGGTTGCGGGAGATGTGCAAAGTCCGGGGTCTGTTCTATCTCGACTATTTTTCGTCCATGGTGGACGGCTCAGGCTTGTTGCAGGCTACCCTCGCCGACGACGGGCTGCACCCCAACGCCGCCGGCTACAAGATCATGGCCCCCCTCGCGCAAGCGGCCATCGAAGCGGCCCTGCGGTCAACCGCCCCCGCAGCCAGGAAGAAGCGGTTTGGGATCTTTTAACCGCCACTGCGGTAAGTTTCGTTTCGGCCCGCCGGAACCGCCCTAAAAGGGGAACAGGGCCAGAACTCGAACTGGCGCGTTCTGCGGTACGCCCCAGCTCTCGTCCTGACCCTCCCTGGAATCCTGGACTCCCGCGCACCGTGGAACAACGGGTTTCACCGTGAATCACCGTCTTTCACAAGGTCGAATGCCGTTCCAGAGACGCCTTCCGAATCCGAAGCCGTGGTACTCGTGGTACGGACTTGGTGTGGGGGCTAGGAAGGATCAATGGATGATGCGGTAGGCGACGATGGCGGGTTCCATCGGGATTTCCGTGGATGCGTTGCTCACCGTCGTCGTAGTCAACAGCAGTTCGAAGTGGGGTAACTCCGGGCTGGCGGCTTCAAGCTTCAATTTTTGATAGAACTTGTCGGACATGGCCGGGTTCATCAGGAAGTCCATCACCGCCTCGACTCCAGCCATCGCTGTGCCGTAGATCAGCAATACCTCTCCCGACTGGTTCAAGTTCGGCACGAACGCCAGGCCGCCATATTGATGTGATCCCAGTTGGACGTCATACCGGTCCCGCTCGCCCGGCCGCGGCGCACGATTTAGGAAGTAGTTGCGGTGCGCCGCGTGCTCCCACATCTGTACAAAATTGAGCTGCGGCTCATAGAGTTCGCGCCACGGGTTCACGTCATTGCCGCCGAGCAATATGGCGTTCCCGGTGACGAGTTCTCGCATCGTCAAGTCCCGGGCATAGCGAATACAGACTCTCGCGGGCAGCAGCTCCGCCCGGCGCATGATCTGAGCCACGGCCGTGACATCGGAGAGCAAGGTGTAGTGGCGGCTCACAAACCGGTGCACCATGGATTCGAGACGCGGATCGGTCATCTCGCCGGCGCGGTAGGCCGGGCTCAGGTACTCCTCGAGAGTTAGAGAGCGGCCGAGAGCTTCCTGATTGATGGCAAAGGCATGGTCGGACACTACGATAGTCGTCAGACGGGCCTCGTCAAAGAGGCGGCTCCACAACGGGTTCGGCGGAGCGCTGGCCATCAGCTCGGCGCGGACGGCATCCGGCCCGCTGCCGGCGGCCCACGCATACAAGAGAGAAGCGATCACCACGACCGAGGAAAGGGCGTAGGCAAAAACAGCCCACTTGCGGGATCCCGCTGGAGCCTCAGCGGAGGAAACAACCGCCGCGTGGACCTCGCGGGGCTGGAAAACAGGCACGTACGCTCCTGTCGGAATCGTAATGACGACGGGTTCATCCTTGCCGGCTCTCGAAAAGTAGCTTTCCAGCTTCAGGCGCAGCAGTCGCGCGTGGGACCGCACGATATTGTCTTCGCTGTAGTTGTGTTCAAGCGACCGGCCAAAAACGTGGAGACCTACCTGCCGCTCGGTGACTTCGTCGGCGTGTCCATGAATGGCGCGATCGGCGACATAGAGGAGAAATTCGCGCAGTCGTTCCGACCGCCGGAACTGATCGCTGGCGGCGACCCGCTGAACCAGTGCCCATTTGCTGTCCGTGCTTCCCGAATCGTAGGCCGGACTTGAATCCTCGGCATTCGGTTTCATGCGACTTCACGGTTGCCCCTGGGGCTCGTGGGGGCTTTCCATCCCACGGCCCCATAGCATACCACAGCATTCGTGGGGCAGCTGGGAGCGTGCGGCAAGCGGGGAAGCGCCGCGACCTCCGGTCGCGCCGCTATCCACAAGCTCATCATGCGGCAACGCGTTTGCGCCTTCCTTTACAAGCCCTTGGCAGTAGGGAACTGAAGCGGAACGGCCCCCGGACAACCCTTTTGCGGCCTAGATTCTCACATCTGCGGGATAGCTCGATTACTTCCTCATGGTTCTGGCTGCCCAAAGACGACGGACGGCCTCCCCCAGGCGGGCCGCGACAAGTCCCGCAGGGAAGCGCTTATGGGAACCATCAAATATTCTGATTTCCTGGCGGCTGCCCGGATCTGTTAGCCCTAGAGTAGGGGATCTTTCGACGCCGCGCGGAGCAGTGACGGGGCGCTCCGGTCCCTGTATGCCATGTCACTTGCGGGTTTGAAGGTCGTCAGCTTTGAAAGCCGCCGGGCGGAGTTGGTGGAGAACCTTGTTCGCCAGCAAGGCGGCGACTGCTTTAACGCCCCTTCTGTCCGCGAGCGGCCCATCGAAACCGACGAGGATTGTCTTCGCTTCGTGAACGACGTGATTCGCGGGGACTACGAGGCGGTGCTGTTTACCACAGGCGTCGGGGTGCAGTATGTCATCGACGCGGCATCGGCGGCCGGATTGAAGCAGCCCTTTCTCGAGGCGCTCAGCCGCGCGAAGACCATATGCCGCGGACCCAAGCCGGCCGCCGTGCTGCGGCCACTCGGCGTCCCCGTGGCGTTGCACGTCCCAGAGCCGAACACCTGGCGCGAAACCGCCGAGGCCATGGAGGCTCTGCCGGTCAGGTCCATCGCCATTCAGGAATACGGCGTCCCGAACCCCGAACTGATTACGCTGCTTCGCCAGCGCGCAATGGCGGTCACCCCCGTGGCCGTCTATCGCTGGGATCTGCCGGAGGATACAAGCTCCCTCGAGGACGCTGCATGCAGAATCGCCGAAGATGAATTCGACATCGCGCTTTTTCTGTCGTCCGTACAACTGACACATCTGTTGCGCGTTGCCGATCGATTCGAATTGCGCGAACGCTTGCTGGAAGTGTTTCGCGCGCGCATAGTCCTCGTGTCGATCGGGCCTGTCATGACCGACGCCTTGGAGCGGGAAGGCCTTACACCCGACTTCATACCGAAACAGCCCAAGCTTGCGACATGCGTCCGCCAACTCGCGCTGCAGGCGCGCTCATTGGTGGCGCAAAAGCGGGGGTAGTCGAAATAGATTCTTCTTATCGGCCTCATTTAGCACATTTCACTCTTGCAATCGCCGCGCTTCTGGGCTAATCTTGATCCATGAACCGGCGGCCTTTCGAAGGCGCCGGTTATGCCTAGCCGAACGGGCGCCGGGCGAACACAGGACTCATGTAAGTCCACCCTCGTGTTCGGGCCCCGTTTGATTCCCGACCTATCACTGTTGATCTTCGTGCTGCTGTGAAGCAGTGCGTCCGTTTCCTCTTAGTCAATAGCGCGTCCGGACTGAGCGTTTGCTCTTTCCCGGAGGAAATAGCGGAAGTGTATCAACTCGCCGGCGCTTAGCCGCGGCGGGAAGCGTTCCCTTCGGGGAGCCAACGGGAAAAGTGTTGCCAAAGGCGACTCAAATTCGGAGAAAACCCAATGACTTCGCAACAAAAACACCTCGTTCAATCTTCCTTCGCCAAAGTCGCTCCCATCGCCGAAACCGCGGCGGACCTTTTCTATCAGCGGCTGTTTGAGCTTGACCCCGGCCTGCGGCCCCTTTTCAAGCAAGACATGCGCGAGCAGAAGAAGAAACTGATGCAGATGCTCGCCGCGGCCGTGCACGGCTTGGACGATCTGAACGCGCTCGTGCCCGCGGTTCGCGACCTCGGCGCGCACCATGCCGGCTACGGCGTGCAGGATGAGCACTACGACACGGTCGGTGAGGCGCTGCTATGGACACTCGACAAGGGCCTCGGCGAGGACTTCACGCCCGAAACGAAAGAGGCGTGGGTCGTGGTGTACGGCGTTCTCGCCGGCACGATGAAGGACGCTGCGAAAACCGCGCCTGTCGCGAAGTGACGCGAGGCGCGATTCCTTGGCGAACCCCATGTCCAACCTGACGGCACAGCCGCTCGATTCGGCCAGCGCCCAACGGCCTTTCACCGCCGTGGATGCGGCCGCGGAGCACAACGCCCGGCTCGTCGTGATCGGCAACGGCATGACGAGCCACAGGCTCTGCGAGCGCCTTGCCGCACTCGGGGGTGCGCTGCGGTACGCCGTTACCGTGATCGGTGAGGAACCGCGTCCAGCCTACGACCGCGTTCACCTGACAGATCTGCTGCATGGGCGCTCCATGGAGGAACTCACCCTGGGCAGCCTCGACTGGTACGCGGAGCGTGCTATCGAGCTGCGTACGGGGGATCCCGTCGTCTCGATCGATCGCGAGGCGCACAAGGTGAAACTGGCCAGCGGAGGCGCGGTGCCGTACGACCGCTTGGTTTTGGCAACCGGCTCCCAACCTTTTGTGCCACCGATCGAAGGTGTTGATCTGCCTCAGGTCTTTGTCTATCGCACCGTGGACGACCTGCTGGCGATTCAGCATCAGGCTTTACGCTCCCGATCCGCGGCGGTCATCGGCGGTGGTCTGCTCGGCCTCGAAGCAGCAAGAGCTTTGCAGGCCTTCGGAATAGCGTGTCACGTCATCGAATACGCGCCGCACCTGATGCCTGCGCAGCTCGACGCCACGGGTGCGGCCCTCTTGCAGCGGCAAATGGAAACGGCGGGCATCAATGTTCTTACCGCCGCGCGAACAGAGCGTATTGAGCGAACCGCTGCCGGCCTCGCACTAGAGCTTTCGGGCGGCGCAGCGGATCCGGTCGTCGTTGACATGGTCGTCATCGCCGCGGGGGTCCGCCCACGCCACCAGCTTGCCGAGGCCGCGGGCCTCACCGTCGCCGCCCGAGGCGGCGTCCTCGTCGACAGCCGCTTGCGAACGTCCGACCCTTCGATCTACGCGATTGGCGAATGTGCCTCCTACGGCGGCGTCAGCTACGGGCTCGTCGCCCCGGGTTATCGCATGGCGGAGGTTTTGGCCGGCAATCTGATGGGCCGGGAAGAGAAATTTCTGGGCAGCGACATGTCCACGCGCCTGAAGGTGCTCGGCGTCGATGTCACGGTCCTCGGTGATTACAACCAACCTGGGTCCACCGCCTGCTGGACGTCCGGAGATTCCTACCGCCTCATCGTGATGAACGGCAGCCGGCTCGCCGGCGCGAGCTCCGTCGGCCCCTGGCCGGAGGCCGGCGAAATGCAGGACGCAATCCTGCGCGCAAGGCGGCTGTGGCCCTGGCAGGTGGCGCGCTTTCGCCGTCAGGGATCACCCTGGAAAGCCCGTGGTAGAGATGTTCGGAGCTGGCCCGCTACGGCCACAGTCTGCAATTGCATGAATATCTCGAAGGGCGCGCTCGCCCAGGCCTGCGGGAAAGGATGCACGACGGTCGAAGCCCTCGCGCAGGCAACGGGCGCCTCGACTCTGTGCGGCTCGTGCAAGCCATTGCTCGCACAGCTGTTGGGCGGTGACCTGATGACCGCCACAAGCAAGGGATCGCGAGGCCTGGTCGCAGCAGCAGCCACGGCGGGCGTTCTGTGCCTGCTTTTCACTCTCAGCCCACCCATCCCGTACGCGCAAACCGTGCAGCAGGCATTTGCCGTCGACCAGCTCTGGCGCAGCAGCTTCTTGAAGCAGCTCTCGGGGTTCACCCTCGTCGGCCTGGCGTTGGCCGGTCTGCTGATGTCCCTGCGGAAGCGGTGGAACCGTTTCGCCAAAGGTGACTTCGGATATTGGCGCGCCGTTCACGGCGTGCTGGGCGCGCTGGCGCTGCTGGCTTTGGTGGCGCACACCGGCCTTCGTTTCGGCTCCAATCTCAATTTCCTGCTGATGACGTTTTTCGTGGCGGCCAACTTCATCGGCGCGGCCGCGGGAGGAATGGCCGGGATGGAACAGCGTTTTCACGGTCCCGCCGGCGCGAAGTACCGCCGCTGGTTCACTTGGTTGCACGTTGGCGCTACTTGGCCGCTGCCGGTGCTGATCGGTTTTCACATTCTGTCGGTTTACTACTTCTAAGGCATGAAGAAGTTGCGTCTGTGGATTTATTGGGGTGTCTTGAGTTTCCTAATGACCGCGTTCTTCACATACAGGCTTCGCACCGAAGACTCGACGGTCTTCCTGCCGGGAGAAACCACTTCCGGCCACTACCAGATCGAAATGAGTTGCGAGAGCTGCCACACGCCTTTCGGAGGCGTTCGCGAGCAAGCCTGTCTCGATTGCCACGCCGAAGAGTTGAAGGCCGCCGATGACTCTCATCCCAAGAAAAAGTTCACCGACCCTCGCAACGCCGACCGTGTCACGCATCTCGACGCCCGCAAGTGTGTCGCCTGCCACGTCGAGCACCGTCCGGCAATGACCAACGCCATGGGTGTCACCTTGCCCGAGGACTATTGCTTTCATTGCCACGCCGAGGTCGGCGGCGACCGGCCCAGCCACCGGGGCATGGCGTTCAACACCTGTGCATCGGCGGGTTGCCACAACTTTCACGACAATCGCGCTCTCTATGAGGATTTCCTCGTCGCGCATGAAGGGGAGCCGGCGATCCGCGATCTGCCCGCCGTTGTCTCAAGAATGCCGGCGGCCCCGCTCGGCCCTCCGCTCACAACCCTGCAACTTGATGCGCCCGCCGGCGTCGCTGTCACTTCTTCGGTTCGTGACGAATGGGCCTCGACAGCACACGCGCGCGCCGGCGTCAACTGCACAGGCTGCCACGACGTGAATACCGAGGGCGGCGGGAAGCAGTGGGCCGGTCACCCAACGCACGAAGTGTGCGTATCGTGTCACGAATCGCAAGTCGCCGGTTTTCTGGCCGGCAAACATGGCATTCGACTGGCCGCCGGTCTTCCCGCGATGTCTCCGGCCCTGGCCCGCCTTCCCATGCGCCCGGAAGCGCACAGCCGCGCTCTGGGCTGTGGATCGTGCCACGTTCCTCATCAGTTCGACACTCGCCATGCCGCGGTGGATGCGTGTTTGGAGTGCCACGCGGATACGCACTCTAAGTCTTACAAAGCTTCCTCCCACTTCGCCCTCTGGCAGGCGGAAACAGAAGGCCGCGCGGCCTTGGGAAGCGGCGTCAGTTGTGCCACCTGTCACTTGCCTCGAGAAACCACCGAGACCGGCGGCGCTCGATCGGTTCGCGTGCAGCATAACCAGAACTGGAACCTGCGCCCGAACGAGAAGATGATCCGTGACGTGTGCCTGAGTTGTCACGGACTTGCCTTCTCCATCGATGCTCTGGCGGATCAGGCGTTGATCGAAGCGAACTTCCGAGGCCGTCCGTCCCGCCACATCGAAAGCATCGACATGGCGGCGCGGAGGGTTTCCAAAAACTAAGGAGAGGTTATGAAAGTCAGCAACACTATTTTCGCCGCAAGCTTTGCCGCGGCGCTCGCCGTCATCAGCGCGTGCGGCGGCGCCACCTCCACCGCGAAGACCGAACCCGCCGCCGGCGGCATCTCGCCGCAACAGATGGCGGACGCGCTTCACGCCGTGATGGAGTCGGATCGCACCGTCTACACCCGCAACGTCGTGAACCGGCTCCAAAACACGGAGAAGGTCATCAAAGCCAGCGAGCATTGGCAGGACGACAAGGCCCTGCCGCTGCCCGCGCAAATGTTCCGCATGGGCGCGGAGATGGTCGCCGAGAAGACAGATGCCTTCAGCTACTCGCTGCTCTCGCTGTGGCCGGTCAACAAACAGAACGCGCCCAAGACCGATGTGGAAAAAGCCGGTCTTGAGGCCATCGTCAAGGAAGCAAGACCTTATTACTCCGAAGAGGTGCTCGGCGGCAAGCGATACTTCACCGCCGTGTACCCGGACATCGCCGTGGCCGAGGCCTGCATCGCCTGTCACAACGCGCATAAAGACAGTCCGCGCAGCGATTTCGAGCTGGGCGAAACCATGGGCGGCGTGGTCATCCGCATCCCTTTTGGAAGCTGAAATGCACTCAAAAACGCGAGGGTCGAGGACTAAGGACATGATTATGCAAACAGGTATTCTGCAATTGGGGGTTTTGGCGCTACTCTTCGGCACGGTTGTGGGCTATAGCGCGGACCCGGCGGCCAAGCCGGCCGGCCCCGCCGCGCCTGCGGCATCGACTCCTTTGCTCGACAAGCCCGCGCTCGGCTATGTGAGCAGCGAGCTTCCGAGCTGGCTGACCTTGAGCGGCGAGTTCCGTTACCGCTTTGAAAGCCGCCACGGTCTCGGCTATAGGGACGGAAACGACGATGGCTACAACCTGCTTCGCACGCGGCTGAACATCGGCATTCAGGCCACACCCTGGCTACAGCTTTTCGTGCAGGGACAGGACTCGCGGGCCCCGGGTATTCGCGAGGGCGCGCGGAACAACGGCGTGTTTCGCGATCCGCTCGACTTGCGGCAGGCTTACGTGAAGATCGGAGCCACCGAAAACAGTCCGATCGCCGTGACCGTGGGACGCCAGCTCTTGAGCTACGGCCCGCAGCGGCTGGTCGGTCCGCTGGACTGGACCAACACGGCGCGCACCTTTGACGCCGCCAAGGTCGAGATCAAGCCGCTCGACAACGTGAAGCTCGATTTCTTTTCGGCCTCCGTCGTGCAGAACGACCCTAACCGGCGCATCGACTTATCGCCGGAGGGCAACAACCTGCACGGCTTCTACGGTGCCGTGGAAAAGATCGTCCCCAAGTCCACGATCGAACCCTATGTGCTCTGGAAGACCAGCCCTCTTGTCACCGGCGAGGGCCTGCGCGGAGATCTCGACAGGTATACAGCCGGCTTCCGGGTGTGGTCCGCCAACATTGAAGGCTTCGACTACGACGTGTCGTTCAACCGCCAGTGGGGAGCCTTCGGTTCCGGCGACATCAGCGCGTGGGCTTACTATTTGACTCTCGGCCGCAAGTTCAACATTCCAACCAAACCACGCGCCTTTGTCGAATACAACTTCGCCAGCGGCGACGACGACCCCACTGACGGCAAGATCGGCTGGTTCGACGATCTTTATCCGACAGCTCACCTCTGGTACGGCTACAACGACCTGGTAGGCTGGCGGAACATCAAGAACCTCCGCCTGGGCTACCAGTTTGACCCGATTCCCAAGCTGCGGCTCAATGTCGACGTTCATTCCTTCTGGCTGGCCGACGGCCACGACCATCTTTACAGCGCTCCGGGAGCCATTTCCGTCCGCGCTCCGGCGGGTGGAGCGGCGGACACGAAGGTCGGCGATGAGTTGGATCTAACTTTCGCCGTGCCGCTCACCGCTACAACAACGGTCGGAGCCGGCGTCGGACACATGTTCCCAGGGCCATTCCTCAAAGCCAACTCGCCCGGCGGCTCCGATACGTTTGTGTACATGTTCGTCGGCTACAAGTTCTAACCGGTCTGGCGGGGATAGGCGTCCGTTCTGAGAAATGGGCGCCTGTCCCGGAGGCTCGCGCAGAAAGCTCAACCCACAGCAAGTGGCGGGCCAAGCCGGCCCAGCCCCAGCGAAGCGCCTGGTTTCCTTTCCCCCCTCATTCGCGGTAAGATCCGCCCAGAACGGCAGGTTTCGGCCCAGGCCGAAGACCGATCCCGCCAGCGCGGGGAGCCGCCTAGCATCGATTCCTCGCGTAAGGAGAAGAACATTGAGGCGACGACAATTTCTTACCAGCGCAACGTTCGCGGCGGCCGCGCCGCTCGCGGCGGCCCCGCAACTGCAGCCGCAGGATTCCGGCAGGATGGGCGACAAACCCGCCCTCAAGATCACCGACATCAAAACCTTTCTGATCGGCACGGCCAGCGCGGAGCAACGGGCCCGCGGCAGCATCGGGGGCCGCAACTGGCTCTACGTCAAAGTCGAAACCGACCAGGGGATCAGCGGCGTCGGCGAAGCCTACTCGGTCGGCCCCGACGAGGCAACCGTGAAGGTGATCGAGGACTTCAAGCTATGGCTGATCGGGCAGGATCCCCGCAACGTCCAGTTCCTCTTCGATCTGATGTACAACACCACGCGCTTTCCGGGCGGCTCGGTCGTCAACGCCGCCATCAGCGGCATTGAGCACGCCTTGTGGGACGTGACGGGCAAGGCGGCAGGCCTGCCGGTGTGGGCGCTGCTGGGCGGCCGCGTTCGCAACAAGATCCGGGTCTACCAAAGTATAGGGGGCCGCACCCCGCAGGAAGCCGCCGAAAGCGCGAAGCGGCTGATTGAGCGCTATGGCTACACCGCCATCAAGATGCAGCCGCATCCGCCCAACGCCACGGAAGCGCCCTACAACGAGGTGACACGAACGGCCGGCGCGCGCGTCGGCGCGGTCCGCGAAGCCGTTGGACCCGATGTCGATATCGGCGTCGACATTCACGCGAAGTTTTTCGAGGTGCAGCGCGCGATCCGGGTCGCCCGCGAAATCGAACCCTACCGCCCAATGTGGCTGGAAGAGCCGATTCGTCCGGAAAACTTTGATGCCATGAAGAAGCTGTCGGACCACGTCAACATTCCGCTGGCCAGCGGCGAGTGTAACTACATGAAGTACGAGTTCCGGCACCTCATCGACAGCCAGGCGCTCGACATCGTGCAACCGGATATCTGCGTTTGCGGCGGCATTCTCGAAATGAAAAAGATCGCGGCCATGGCCGAGGCGCAGTACATGGTCGTCGCGCCGCACAACCCGATGAGCCCGCTGGCCACCGTAGTGAACGCGCACTTCGCAGCCTCGACCCCGAACTTCCTCATCCTCGAGTACCGGGCCCCGGACTCGGGCGCCTACAAAGAAGTCCTCAAAGAACCCCTGATGGTGAAGGACGGCTACATTGATATCCCCAACAAACCCGGTTGGGGCGTGGAGTTAAACGAAGAGGCCTTCGCGCACATGCCGCCGGGACCATGGAAGCGGCAAACCGGCTACCGCGCCGACGGCTCGATCGCATGGGAATAACGCCACGAAGGTAGCGCGACCACACGTGGATTAGGCTGAGAAACAATCGGGGACCGTCCAGCGGCTTGACACGGCGCCTTCGCCCAGGCGCGTCTCACAGCGAAAGCCAAAAAATTGGGTTTGTTTGGCTTTGTTTTTAGATGCCGGTGTTGCAAACAAAGGTCTCATTGGGTTTGTTTTGCGAAATTTTTTTTGTAAGAAAACGGGGGCAGCGAACCAAAAGGCGGGGAGGATGGGGATTGATGCTGGAATGGAGCCGGGGGGTCGGACGGAAAGAGGAAAGGCGTGACAGGTTCCCGCAAGGCGCGCGTTTTGATGACCTGGCATGAGCACATCCGAGCAGGTTTGAGCAGATCTGAGCAGTTTCCAGAAAAATTTTCGCCGTACCGGATCTGATCCGCGTTGTCCGCATCTAGCATAACCCGGCGAGTCAGGCGAAACCGGCCGCCTTGCGCGGATGTGGCTGATTTAGCGGGGCGAAGGAATGGTGACTGACGCGGCACGACATGCCAGCCACGCGCCGGCGCGGCTCAGATACTCGTAGCGCGGATCGCGAACCAGCGATCCGCGGACTTACATTTTGCGCGTGACCGGCGGGGCCATGGATCTGCAAAGGACACCAGATCCGCGCTACGAGTCAAACGAAGCAAACAGACGGGCAGGTCGCCGCCGACAATCCGGCGCACCGTGTCCCGTGGTTGAGCGCCAAGCGCGACCCGCACTCTGATATGGCGAACGCGGCAGTGCTCGCCGGGCGCCGACGACCCTCACGGCGCAGCCGTCATTGCGGCAGTTCTTCGCCGGACTGCTCGCGCACCATGTACTCGGCGTACCAGGCGGGCCAGTTCGGGTCGGCTTGCCCCGTCCGCGCCTCGTGCCGCCCATGCGCAGCCGCGGCGCGTTGCAACGCCTGCGACAAATCGCCCGCCGAGGTGTACGTCGTGTCGCCGGCGACGCGCCCAGGAGCGCGCGTTGTGACCTCTTGCAGCAACCAGCCGTTGCCGTCGGGATCACTGAAGGAAATGAACGAGCGGTAGCTGCGACCTTCGGGATCCCGGCCGCTGACCCGGCGCCGCCCAAACAAATAGGGCGCGTCCGAGCCGGCGTACACACCACCGCCGTCGTGGAATACCTCACTCACATCGACGCCGTGCGCAGCAAGTTCGCCGCGCGCCGCCTCGATGTTGGAGACGATCAGGTACAGGCCCTGGGCGGAGCCAGGCGCCGCCGGGGTGACGTTCTTGCCGAAGATGATCGAACACCCGGAGCCCGGCGGCGTGAACTGGAGGATGTGGAAGTCGTCATCGTTATTGAACTCGGCGTCGAGCCGCCAACCGAGCCTGCCATAGAACTCTTTCGCACGGCCAACATCCGACACGGGGATGATGACCAGCTCGAATTTCATGTCGTTTCTCACTGTTGTCGCGTCGTTAGGACGGACTTCGTTAGTACTCATGGTTGTCTCCTGGGTTGACTACTTCTTGTGAGGGATGCTTCTGGAATATCGTGCTTCGAGGTCAGATCCGTTGGCTGCGGCCGTCCGCAAACACTCAAGCCGCTCTTGCCGGCGCCGTGAATACAGCCGCATTCTTCTCGACGAATTCCTGCACGCTCAGGGGCTTCCGCCCCGTTAGCGTGAGAACATCGTCCGACATCCGGTCGTAGCGTCCCGCGCGGTGCAGATCGGCCATCGTTACGAGGTGGCCGACCAGGTGAACCGGCAAGCCGCGCTGGAGCAGCCCGTCCCGCCACGCCTCGACCGGAATGTCCTGAAAGGTGATGATGCGGCCAAGGGCTTTCGAATATTCCTGTGCCAAGGAATGCATATTTTCGGAGTGCGGACCAGTCAGGTGGTAAGTCCTGCCGATGTGCGGCCGCGGATCGGCGAGCAGCGCGGCGAACACACGTGCAACGTCTTCCACGGCGACCGGCGAGGTCTTGCCTTCGCCGAACGGCAATCTGATCTGATTGGATTCCCTGACTGATTCCGGAGTGAAAATCAGGAAGAAGCCTTCAAGAAGCACTGTCGGGCGCACGTGCACAACCGGCAGGCCGGACCAGTTCAGCGCCTGCTCGGCAAGCCAGTGCAGCTTGTGCTGCGGGCTGGAGGTGGTTTCGGTAATGCTCATCTGCGAGAGCGTCATCTGCGACATGTTGATGAACGCCTTCACGCCGTGATGCTTCGCCACCGCCGCTACATTGACCGTCGCGGCGAGATAGGCGTCCGAAACGGACATGCCAAAGTACATTGTTTCGCAGCCGCCAATCACCCTATGCATCGAGTCGAGATCGAGCAAGTTACCGGCCACGACCTCCGCACCCATGTCGCGCAAAGCCTGAGACCGTTCGTCTTCCGTTCGCACCATCGCACGTACCGCTCTGCCCTGCTTCAGGAGCAGCTGGGCGATCGTGCGCCCTACACCGCCAACGCGGCCCGCGGCGCCAGTAACCAGAATGGGACTTGCCATGTTCGTTTCACCTTTGCGTTCACCTAAACGACTACCGGCTCGCCGGGCCCTTGCAGCCGGGATCCCTTCATTGCCTAAAACACCCGTTGTAAGCTCGCCGCCGGAGAGGCGGCGGGTCAGGCCTGGAGGATTACACCAAGCAAGGCCGCGGATTTGCAGAAGGCGCTAAGATCCGCGCGGCGAGTTACCACTCGAGTTGCATTCCACCAAGAAAATCGGGGTAACTTCAAGTTAGGTAGGTCACGTTCCTTACGGCCACGAAATGGCCGCGCCCCTGCCACGCGGGGATCGAGTTCGCACAAAGTCAGCAGGTTTACAAGCGATCGGCCGCGGTACTTTTTACCAACGCGGCAGCACGCGCTTCCACGCGGGGTCCACGTGCTTGCGCATCTCGGCCTCGTCGTCGCGTTTGCGGTAGGGTGTCTTCTCGAAACGCTCCCGTCCGCGCGCCAACTGGTCGTAGTCGAGTTCGACGCCCAGACCCGGCTTGTCGGGGATGCGCACGCAGCCGTTCACGATCGGCACACGGCCTCCGGCCACGATCTCGTCCTTCGCCGACTGCCAGGGATAGTGAGTGTCGCAGGCATAGGTGAGATGCATCGTCGCCGCCGCCACGTGCGTCATTGCCATCAGAGAGACGCCGAGATGACTGTTGGAGTGCATCGAGAGGCCGATGCCAAACACCTGGCAGACTTTTCCGAGGTGCTGCACCTGGCGCATGCCGCCCCAATAGTGGTGGTCGCAGAGAATCACCTGAACGGCGTCCTGCTTCACCGACAGCGGGATGTGCGCGAACGAGGTTACCGCGACGTTGCTGGCCAGGGGCGTATCGATGCCCGCCGCCAGCAGCCCGCGGCGCACTTCCGCCATGCCTTCGATGCCCGCGGTGGGATCTTCGAGATACCCGCCGCCGGAAAGCTCTTCCTTCAGATCGACGCCCACCCGCACCGAGGTATCGACGGTCCAGGCGCTGTTCGGATCAATGCGCTGCGGCACGCCGGGGCCGAACTCGCGGCGCAGTTGGCGGATCGTCTCCACCTCAATCGCGGGGTCGAGCACGCCGCCCTTGAACTTGACCGAGCCAAATCCATACCGGCCGATCATCTGGCGCACTTGGCGCACCAAGGCTTCCGGAGTCAGCGCTTCGCCGTATTCGTCCTCGCGCGCGTCATCGCCTTCACCGCCGCCCCCGGCGTGTTTGTAAAACGGATACGCGGAAAACGGAACCTCATCACGCACACGTCCGCCAATCAAGTCGCAAACGGGTTGACCGACGGACTTGCCGACAAGATCGAGACACGCCGTTTCGATCGCGGAATAGGTGCGGGCGCTGGCATCGAGAGGGTTTTCCCCCGGCACGAGGTGCGTTTGCGAGCGCTCCAAGCCTCCGCCTTCGCCCTCCACCATCGGCAGCAGCGTCCCCAGCACACGGTAGGCATCCGCGCCGACGACTTTCGGGCGCGCGTCGCGCAACGCTTGCGCGGGCGCTTCGCCGCCGTAGGTTTCGGCGATGCCGACGATGCCGTCTTCGCTCTCGATTTCCAAGACTGTACGGAGGGCGTAGGGCGCGTGCAGACCGTAGGAGCTGCGCAACGGCGGATCGGCAATGGCGATGGAATGAACCCGAAGATCAGTGATTTTCATAGAAGCTTTTGAGGACAGCACTCGCGAGGTCCGCCCGCGCTGAATCAACGACTTGCGTGATCTCAGCCGGCCGGAAACGCGGTGTCAACGCGGTTTGAGCCAGAGTAAAAGCATAGCAACTGCCGCGATTCTCTTCCCACCGGAGCAGTCGCAGGTAAAGAACGGTAACACCCGGATATGGTGAAATAGGGATAGGGTTCACCTTTCTTGAGCACCGTCATCGTTCCCGGCAAAGCCCAAGTTGCCTCGCCGGCCGTGGCGGCCGCACCTCTGAGCGAGGGACGGCTTTTCACGTCCGCGTTGGTCCTGCTTTCACTGGGGCATTTCACCGTGGATTTCTATTCCACCTCCGTGGCGACCCTGCAACCCGTTCTGGCCGAGCATTACAAACTGTCGCTGACCCAAGCTGGCTTCATCAGCGCCACGTTCATGCTGGCATCGGCGGTGATGCAGGTTTTCTTCGGGCTGGCTTCCGACCGTATCCGTTCGCGGCTCTTTGCCGTAGTCGGTCTCGTGGTCGCGGCCATCTTCTTTTCCGGCATGGGCCTCGCCCCCGGGTTCAAGAGTTTGCTGCTGCTGATTTTCATAGGCGGTTTGGGAGTTGCGGCCTTCCATCCGCCGAGCACGTCGCAGGTCACCGAGACGGCGGGCGTGCGGCGCAGGCTTGCGTTTTCGATCTTCTTGACGGCCGGCATGCTGGGCGTTGCGTCCGCTCCCACCTATTTTTCGTTCCTGGCCGAAAGGCTGGGGCTGGAATCGCTCTGGTGGGCCGCCGTGCCGGCGTTCCCGATCGCCGCCTTTCTCTTGTGGAGGCTGCCCCCGCTGTCGGCCGGAAGTCAGACGCCAAGCGCCGTAGACTGGGCCGCTTTCCGCAAACATGGCAAGACGCTTTCGCTGCACTACTCTCTGGTTGTTCTGCGCTCGATCGTGCAACTGGCGCTGGGGCAGTTCCTGACGCTCTACCTCTACCTCGAACGCGGCTTCACGCTGAAGCAGGCCAGTCTCGGCCTCACCGTGTTTTTCTTCGCCTCTGCTTTGTCCGCCTTCTCCGGAGGGCACCTGGCCGAGCGCATCGGGGGCAAGCGGGTGGTCCTGATTTCCCTGGCCGCCTCCACGCCATTTCTGGCTTTGTTCCTCGGCATGCGCGGATGGATTTCGTTTGTCGGGTTGTTCCTCGGGATCCTGATCCTGCTGCTCACAACTCCCGTCATCGTGGTCATGGCGCAGGATCTGATTCCCTCGCAGGCGGGCACGATCGCCGGTTTGATGATGGGCTTTGGCTGGGGCATGGCGGGCATCACCTGCATCCCCCTGATCGGCTGGATGGCCGACCGGGTCGGCCTGGAAACGACTCTTTGGGGCGTGGTGCTGTTGCCGATGGTGGCGTTCTTCCTGGCTCTGAAATTACCGGCCTCGGCTCACAGCTGAAACGGCCGCGCAGCCCTTTCCCAGAAAGGAAATGAGTAGCACGTTCGACCCCGTTCCCGTCACCCTGGAAGGCGAAGCCGTGCGACTGGAGCCGCTCGACTCCCGCCACGCCGCGGATTTGTTCGCCGCCGGCCGGGACGAAGAAATCTGGCGCTACATGCCACGGCCGGCCTTTTGCGACGCCGCGGACGTTGCAAGCTGGATCGCCGAGACACTGCAAGCGGCGGCCAACGGTTCCGAGATCCCCTTCGCGATCGTCGACCGTGCTTCCGGCAGAGCAGCGGGATCCACGCGCTTTCTGGACATTCAGCGCGCGCACAGCTCTCTCGAGATCGGCTGGACCTGGCTTGCCAAAGCGCATCAGAGAACGCGTATGAATACGGAATGCAAATATCTGCTGCTGCGCCATGCCTTCGAGGATCTGGGTGCGATCCGAGTCCAGTTGAAGACAGATGGCCGCAACCTGCAGTCGCAACGCGCCATTGAACGACTTGGAGCAGTGCGGGAAGGGACCCTTCGCAAACAGAGGCGGCTGTGGGACGGCTACGTACGCGACACGGTGTACTTCAGCGTTCTCGACGATGAGTGGCCGCTCGTCAAGCAGCGGCTGGAAGAGTTTCTGGCACGCTGAGGGCGACGCGCCGCCTCCATGGGCCGGTACCGCATGACTCGCGCGGTGCGCTATTCTGCCCTTTTCAAGCGCGGGCCCAGTTGGACGCGCGCGGCGATCACTCAGGTCGTAACCCGCGCAAGGACTGATCTATGCCCAATGGAGCGGAACTTTTCATCAGCAGCCTCAAAAATCTGGGAGTGACTCACATTTTTACTCTTGTCGGCGATCACCTCAACGAGATTTTACAAGTGGCGGACCGCGAGGGTCTCGCGATCGTCGACACGCGCCACGAATCGGCGGCCGTGCATATGGCCGATGGCTGGGGACGCATCACACGCACACCCGGCGTCTCGATGGTCACCGGCGGCCCCGGGCACACCAATTCCATCAGCGGCATCGCCACGGCGCACACGACAGGCAGCCCGATCGTCGCGATCAGCGGCATGAGCAGCTCCAAGATGCGCGACCGCAACGCCTTTCAGGACATGGACCAGCTTTCCATGGTGCAGGGCATCACCAAGTATGCGGCCGTCGCGGCCGACGCAGGCCAGATTCCCTTCTACGTGCGCAAGGCGTTTGTCGAAGCTCTACGGGGCCGCGCCGGAGCCTCCCATCTGAGCGTGCCCGTGGATCTGCTCACAACCAAAGTGAAGGAACATGCGCCGATTCCAACGAAGCCGGTCGATATTCCGAAGCCGGCGCCTGACTCCGCGGATGTAAGTAAGGTGATCGACTTGCTCGAGGAAGCCAAGAAGCCTGTCGTCATCGCGGGGAGCGGCGCGTGGTGGGCGGATGCGGGCGAAGAGCTGCGGACCTTCATCGAGAAAGCGTCACTCCCCTTATTTACAGTCTGCCTGGCGCGCGGCATCGTCTCGGACGATCATCCTCTGTGTTTCGGCTACGCCGACCCCACGCTCAGCCGCGCCGCGGCCAAGGCCTTCAAGGATGCCGACCTGGTGCTGGTGCTGGGGAAGAAACTCGACTACCGTCTTCGTTTCGGCGGGACACAGCTTTTTTCGGCCGATGCGAAATTTGTGCAGGTCGATATTCACCCGGAGGAACTCGGCCTCAATCGCGCTCTGGAAGTGGCGATGCCCGCGGATGTGAAGACCGCCTTGCAGCATCTCAATGACGCGCTCGGCAAGCGCCCGGCACCCGACCGCTCCGCCTGGCTGGATCAAGTGCGTCAGGCCGCCGAAGCGTGGGAGCAGGAGTTGGCGTCGATCGCGGCCAAGCCTGCCACGCCCATGCATCCCTTGCATCTGTTCATGCAGATGCGCAATTGGGTTCCCGAAGACGCCACGTTGTGCTGGGATGGCGGCGACTTTGTGCACTGGGGGCGGTGCAGCATTCGCGCCCGCCAGCCGATGCACTGGCTGCGCCTGGGCGCGCTGGCCGGACTCGGCGCGTGCTTCCCCATGGGTCTCACGGCGAAGATTCTGCGGCCGGAATCACCGTCGATCGTGATCAGCGGCGACGGCTCGCTCGGCTTCTACGCGGCGGAGATGGATACGGCGGTGCGCCACAACTTGCCGCTGATTGTGATCGTCGGCAACGACGGAGGCTGGGGCATTGAGCGCGAGCTGCAATTGGGTACGTATGGCGGCGACAAGACCGTGGCTTGCGAGCTTCGCCGCACGCGCTACGACTTGGTCATGAAGGCCTTCGGCGGAGAAGGAGAGCTGGTGGAAAAGCCCGAAGATGTCCGTCCGGCTCTCGATCGCGCCCTGCAAAGCGAGAAGCCGTACCTGATCAACGTCGATATCCGCGGGGCGCGGTCGCCGTTCACGCAGTACCAGCTCGCCGGGAAGGCGAAGTAGAGCAGGAGGCTGTCGGAGTTCGGAACACCTGCCGATAGAAGGGAAGAGCAGGTTCTTCTGGCGCGAGGGACGGACTGTTCATGAGCACACTGCTTTCCATCTTATTCGGCTGCCGCCACTCCCGCACGACCTTCCCCTTGACGCCGTTGCCGGAGGGCGACCCGCGCCGCCGCCGGCGCGAGAATGCAACCTATATCTCCTGTCTGGACTGCGGATTGGAGATTCCCTACAGCTGGGTGGAGATGCGCCGCCTTCGACGCAAGCGGGGGTCGCGTATTTCCAAGCTGTTTCGCAGGGCGTTCGCGAGCACACGAACCCCGGCGGGCAGGTCCGGCGACTATCAGCCTGATTTCGAGACGATTACCCACTAGATTTCCCGTTCATCCCCCTCGCATCCTACACTGAGAGGGTAGTCTCCTTCGGCCGGATGACCCGCCTTCTGGTATCCGCTGGTCTTATCGCACCTTTCCATGTGGACCGTACCGTTGAGCATCGAGTTGGCGAATGTTCTGGGGCGGGTGATCATCGTCACCTCGCAGATTCACCTTTTTCTATGGCTCCGGCGGGCCGCGATCGACCGAAACTCGCGCTGGGGCTTCTGGGCCAGCTGGGCCTTTCTGCTGGCCGGACTATCGCTGGCCGCCTCCGTGGACCTGCTCGCCTGGGACAGATTCGTGTGGCCGAACCGAGCGCCGCTGCTGTGGCGGCTGGTGGCGGGCGCCTGGACCTCCGGTTCCGTGGGCGCCTATGCGCTCTTGCTGGGGTATGGACTTCTGCGGCGGCTGCGAAAACCCATGATTGTTTCCCGGTCCCCACAAGCGCAACCTCCCAGGCACTCGATAACGCGGCGGCAACTGACTTCAGCCGCGGCCCGCGTCGCTCTGACCGCGCCCTTCGCCGTGGCCGGGTACGGCACGTTCATCGGCCGCACCCGGTTTGAGCTTCGCGAAGTGGACCTGGCGATGCCGGGCTTGCCGGAGGCATTGGAGGGGCTCCGTATCGCCCAGTTGACGGACATTCACTGCGGGCCCTATTTGCCGCTTCGGGAAGTCGAAACGGTCGTCGGCATGGTGAACGAAACCCGTCCTCATCTGGCTGTCGTCACCGGAGATCTGATCACCCGGGCCGCAGACCCTTTGCAGGGGTGCCTCGAGAAGCTCGGCGGCCTCAAGGCGGAAGCGGGCGTCTTTCACTGCCTGGGCAATCATGAGGTCTACGCCCGAGCCCAGGGTTTTGTGGAACAATTCGGGCGGTCGCTTGGCATGGAGGTGCTGCGGAAGCAGGCGTCGCTGCTGCGATTCGGTGATGCGCGGCTCAACGTGTGCGGGGTCGACTACCAGCGAAAGGAACTGCCCTATCTCGAGAGCGCCGAAAGCCTGCTCGACCCCTTGGCCTTCAACCTCCTGCTTTCGCACAACCCCGACGTGTTCCCCGTGGCCGCGGGCATGGGCTATGATTTGGTTATCGGGGGCCACACCCATGGCGGCCAGGTGACGATGGAGATCGTGGAGCAATGGGTGAATGCCGGCCGCTTCTTCACCCCTTTCGTGGCCGGCGTCTACCGGTCGGCGGACTCCGCTCTTTATGTGAGCCGGGGTATCGGGACCATTAATCTGCCCATGCGCGTCGGGGCGCTTCCCGAGATCACACTATTGCGTTTGCGCCGCGCCTGAAACTGGACACCCGTTGACGCGATGGTTTATCTCATTCTCAGCGACATCCACGCAAACTGGGAGGCCTTGGAGGCTGTTCTAAAGCACGCTGCCGGCCGCTACGACCAGGTCTGTTGCCTGGGCGATGTCGTCGGTTATGGGGCCGATCCCAATGCCGTGACCGACTGGGTCCGCACCAACGTGCCGCGTGTGATTCGGGGGAACCATGACAAGGCCTGCTGCGGTCTTGAAGACCCCGTGCTGTTCAATCCCGTAGCGCGCTTCGCAGCCGAGTGGACGCGCGATACGCTGTCCCCCGAAAACCGGGACTACCTTTGGAACCTGGCCGCCGGCCCCATGGACCACGGTGATTTCCTGATGGTGCATGGTTCCCTTCTCGACGAGGACCAGTATTTGATCGACTCGCAGGACGCCATCCCGCAACTCGGAGCCGCCGGCGGCCGTTTGGTGTTTTTCGGCCACACACACGTACAGGGAGGATTTCTGCTTTCTCCTCTGGATCAGGAAGAGGCCGCGGAAAACTCCAGCGGAGGAACGACGATCCGCGTGGCGCGGGGCGAGAGCCAACTACTGAATCCAGGCTCGGTGGGGCAGCCCCGCGACTTGCGCTGGGAGGCAGCCTACGCGCTCTACGACAGCGAGCGGCAGTTGGTCGAGTTTGCGCGGTGTCCCTATGATCTAGCCACAGCGCAGCGAAAGATTCGTGAAGCCGGCCTGCCCCCGGCGTTGGCCGACCGTCTGGGCGAAGGACGCTAGCCACCGCCTCTTTCGCGGCGGTCAGTCCGCGGCGGCCTGCGTTTCCAGCGCTTCGTGAACCGCTTGCAGAACCGCACAACGGTTTACAAAATCAGCGAGCCTTTCCTCACGATCCGGAACGAGCGCAAAGCGGCGCTGAACTTCTTGCTTGGCGAAGGCAAGCAGCTCATTGTCCAGTTCGTTCAATCTCTGCAGATGACCATAGAGTTCGGGGCCGAGTTGTTCTTCAAAGGGTTCCGGGAAGACCGACGTGTCTCCGTCGGTCGGCGTGACATTCTGCTTGACGTATTGAAACTGCAAGTTGGGAAACGCCGGCCGCAGAAAATACTCCGCCGCCACCAGGCTCTGATCGAACAGATCGACGACGCCCGCGACGGAAACGTTCCGCAGAAACTGCAGCGCCTGCTTCAAGTCCGTGCGGCTGGGCGGGCGCGTGTATGCGCCTCCGTTGACCAGCATATTCACCTGAACATCATTCACGACTTGGGGATGGTCGCGAACCAGCAGCCAGAGAAATTCAGACAGGCTCATCGCGCGCGCGTGAAGGTGCAATTCATCGACAGCTTCGACGCGACGGAGGTACTGATACACAGACCGCAGGCGTTGGAGCGGGTCGCGCAAAAAGCACAGGTCGAAGAACACAAAACCCGGCGCTTCCGGCTTCGGGTACTTCAGATGATGGCTGGAAACCGCCGCCACCTCGGGGTGCTCGGCGAGAAAGGCGGTCACATCGGTGGCGCTGAGAAGCGAATCGGGTTGCGGGCCATGCAGGGTAATGAACTGATTTCCGAACGTGCGTTCGAGCGCATAATCGATCGTGCTGCCGGCATTTTTGAAGATATGGTAGTGGAGCAAAACAAATCGGTTGGAAACGGCAGGAATGATGTGCCGCCCGGCAACACTACTGGCATCGGACTCGTCGACACTGCTGTTCACTGCCCCCCCTCGAACGGTTCTACCCCTGGCGGTTCGAAAAATGCGTCCGCACTTTCAAGCCACTGAGGTATTTTGGATTCGCGACCAGCAGAGCGCCCCTGTTCCGCAGCGCCGCCCCGATGGAAACATTATATTGCAGCCCGCTTACAAAGGATAGCGATAATTTCCGCCAGAGGGCCGGGGCCGGTCCACTGCGGTATCGCCGGCCCGCGTGACAGCGCCCAGCGATGATAAATCCCACCAGAACATTATGGTGCGGCTGTGTTTTTTATTTGATTTTTGACGACGCTCGGTATCCCGCGGAGGCCGGCGCGGGTGGGCCACGGCGAACCTACTCCAACTCAAGCTGCGCGATGAACAAGCTTGGCATCGTCTGGTTCCACTCGGGCGGAACCGCATCGAAAGCAAGCCGGAACGGCAGCGTTGCACCGGCGTGGAGCAGGCCGGTCTTGCGGCCCACAATGATGACGCGCTGGCGATCGATTTCCACGCCATAGGGATCGCGAAACACGCAATCAACCTCCACGAGGCTGACGGTTTTTTCGCCGGTATTTGTGATTTTCCCCTCGATCGCCACGATTGTTTGTTCGAGAAAGCTGTCCTCCGCTTTCATCTCGACGCCGCTCAGGTCAAGGTGGGCCAGATACTGCCGCGCTTCTTCGCTGAGTTCCCGCGCCTGTTCGGGCACGCGGCTCTGCCACCAAAAAAAGCCGACCGTTGCCGCCGTGAGCAGCAACGCGATTGCGATGACGAGCGCCGCCACGGGCGGACCGCTCACCTTACGAAGTTCTTTTTCCTGCTCGAGCACTGCTTACTTTCCCGCCACGATCATTTCGCGAATCTTGACGGTCGGGACGATCAGGGAGCTTTGAAAGTTCAGATCCGAGCCGATCATCTCGACGTCATGCAGCATCTGCTTCAAATTGCCGGCGATGGTCACTTCCGAAACGGGGAAGCCGATCTCGCCGTTTTCGATCCAGAACCCCGCCGCGCCGCGGGAGTAGTCCCCGGTCACAAGATTGACGCCGAAGCCCATCAGCTCGGTGACATAGAAGCCGCTTTTGACGGAACGAATAATCTCCTCCCGGGAGGCCTCTCCGGGGCTCAGCATGAAATTACCGGGGCCGATGCCGGGATTGCCGGCCAAGCCGCGCGACGCGTTCCCCGTGGTTTTCAACCCAAGCTTGCGCGCCGTATAAGAGTTCAGCAAATAGCTCTCAAGCACTCCGTCGCGCAGCACGGTGGTGCGGCGGGTGGCGACACCTTCGTCGTCGAACGGCGAGCTGCCGAACCCGCCCGGCCGCAAGCCGTCGTCGACGATCGTGATGCCCGGCGCGGCCACGTTGCGGCCGAGCTGCCCGGCGAGAAACGACGCCTGCCGGTAGACAGCATCTCCGCTCACCGCGCTGAGAATGTGGCTCAGCAACGTCCTCGCGGTAAGCGGCTCGAAAACGACCGGGGCCTTTGTCGTCGCGATCTTGGTGGGGTGCAGCCGCCGCAGGGCGCGCTCGGCGGCGATCCTTCCCACGCGCTCGGGGGTGTCGAGGCCCGAGGCCGAGCGGGCGACCGTGTACCAAAAATCGTGTTCCTTGCTGTCGCCATCCTCGGCCAAGGGAGAGACCGACAGTGAGCAACTGCTGCTGCGATACTCGCCGGCGAAACCGCGCGAGTTGGCGAGCACCCAGCGTCCCCAGCCCGAGCCGAACGATGCGCCATCGGAATTGGTGATGCGAGGGTCGGTTTCCAGGGCCGCGCGTTCGGCTCGCCTGGCCATGCCGATCTTCTCTTCGGACGAAAACGCCAGAATGGCGTCATCGTAGAGATTGAGCGAGGCCGGGTCGGCGCCATAACCGAACTCGCCGGCTTCGGGCAGACCCGCGTAAGGGTCCTCGGAAGTGTGCGGGACGATTTCCAGCGCCGATGCCAGAAGCCTTTCCACACCAGCGTCCGAAAAGTCGGAAGTATAGGCGGAGGCGGCTCGCTTGCCCTGCAAGACGCGCAGGCCCATCGCTTTGGAGCCGGCTTCTTTAATCTGCTCGACCTCGCCGAGCCGCACTCGCACGGAAAACTCAGCGCCTTCGCGAATGACACATTCGGCGTCGGAGGCGCCGCGCGCACCGGCGCGGGTGACAAGGTCGGCTGCCAGATCCAAAAGCTCCAAGGGGTTTACTCCAGCGATTCTATTTCAGGTCTTTTCCGACGGAAGAAAGCGTCAACCGCCCGTGTTTGACGCCTTTCATGCTGATGAGGGCGTTGGCGATGCCATGCACTTTCGCCGCAGGTCCTTTGATGAGCAGAACCTCCAGACAATTATCGTGATCGAGGTGAACGTGCAAGGTCGAAAGAATCGATTCGTGAGCGTCGTGCTGCAAATCGAGCAGTTTCTCGTTGAGCATGCGGACGTGATGATCGTAGACGAGCGTGACCGACCCGACGACTTCGCTGTCGGGCGCCTTCCAAGAGGCTTCCACCAGCTCGTTGCGAATCAAATCCCGGAAAGCCTCCGAACGGTTCTCGTAACCCCGCTCGTGGATCAGGGTATCGAATTTTTCGAGCAGGTCGGCATCGAGGGCCACGCCAATCCGCGTCAGGTTGCTCATGACTCGAAGATTACAGCAGCCCGTGGGGAGGCGCAAGGCGGGGGTTGAGAAACGGGAAGACTGTGGGGCGGGATTCGGGCAGCGGGTGCTGAAGAAACGGCGGCACCAATGGAATTTTCAGTAGCTTGCTGCACGCACGAGAGCCGCGGGCGGGAGCGCGCGGCCAATTAAGGGACGGAGCCAGCTCATGGGTCCGCGCTACGAGCTAGGCGTGGCTTCGGAGGGTGAACTTCTCGTAGAGTTCAGCCCGGAGATTGGCCAAGCCGACACGGAGGTCCGAAACTTCCGTCTTGAGTTCGTCCAAACGGGACTCCACGCGCCGCGTGGAGAGTATATTCACGAGCACCAGCAAGCTCGGAACGGCCACTGCTATGAAGAGCTGCGTGTGATCCATTCCGGTTCTCTCTTTTCAGTGTACACCTGTGTAGCCACCGATCTATTCCGCGGATCTGCAAACGGCGCCTGATCCGCGCTACAAGATCTGCGTACCCTATCTGAAAACGCGACTACGCCAGCTCTCCCTTCTTGTGCTGGTCGACGATGTAGTCGCAGGCCCGTGCGGTGATGGCGAGCATCGTGAGCGTCGGGTTCTGGCAGGCGATAGTGACCCAGGCCGCGCCGTCGGTGACGAACAGGTTCTTTACTTCATGGGCCTGGTTGAAGCGATTGAGAACCGACTTCGCGGGATCGCTGCCCATGCGGGCGGTGCCGACCTCGTGGATGCAGAAGCCGGGAACCGAGACCTCGCCGGTCATGACGACGTCCTTGGCCCCGGCGGCTTCGAGGGTTTCGGCAGCCTGCTCGCGGGAATCCTTCCAGAGCGCCAATTCGTTATCGCCCCACTTCATATGGATCTTCAGGGTGGGGATGCCCCAGGCGTCCGTTTTCTCCGGATCCAGCTCGACATAGTTCTCCATGCGCGGCAGACACTCGCACCAGGCCCCGATGCCGATACCCCAGCGGGCATTTTCCCGGACCGCTTTTTTGAAGCCGGCGCCGAAGCCCAGGGACTTCATGGCGAAGGTAGCCTCGCCACGTCCCTGGTAACCGTAGCCACGGATGAAGCCGTTCGTCGAAGTACGGTCGATATTGCGGAATCGTGGAACATAGATTCCAGTGGGCCGGCGCGGCGGGCCAACCCAGGGTTCCGCTTTCAGTTCCGGGAAGGTCCCGGACGCACCGCCCTGATAGATATGGTCCATCAGGTAGCGGCCCAGCACGCCGCTTTCGTTCGCCAAGCCGCCGGGGGCCGAATTCAGCAGCAAACGCGTGGATTCGAGCGTCGAGGCGCACAGCACGACGACCTTGGCCCTCACCGATCTAGGCGCACGGGTGAGGCGGTTGATATACGCCACGCCCGACGCCAGCCCGGTAGCGCGGTCGGTGGTGACATGGCTTGCGACGGCGTCCGTGATCAGCGTCAGGCGGCCGGTTTTCTCCGCGGCGGCAATGGTCGTGGTGGGGCTGTTGTAATACGAGAGCGTGATGCAGCCCTGCTCACAGGGGCCACAATAGTGGCAAGCCTGGCGGCCATTGTGGTCGCGTGTGAGCACCGCCACGCGGCCCATGGTGACGGTGCGGCCCATCTTGGCCGCGCCCTTCTTCAGAAGCATTTCGCTGCAACTGAAGTTCATGGGCGGCAGAAACTTGCTGTCGGGCAGGTGCGCCAGACCCTCGGGCTGTCCGCTGATGCCGATGAAATCCTCGACCTTTTCGTAGTAGGGCGCAAGATCGGCATAGGAAATCGGCCAGTCGTCGCCAAAGCCGTCGCGGCTGGCGGCCTTGAAGTCGATGTCCCCCATGCGGTAGCTCTGGCGGCCCCACGAAAGCGACCGTCCCCCGAGCACGCGCTGGCGAATCCAATGGAATGGTTTGCCCTGGTCCCAGGTGTAGGGGTTCTCGCGGTCGTTCACGAACCACTGGTGGTTGGATTCGCGGCAGGCGTAGCAGAGTCCCTGGATCGGCCGGTCCCGCAAGATCTCCGGCGAAAGGCCGCGGTATTTCAGATCGTAAGGCTGCACGTGCTCGGTAAAATCGGCGGGTGTGATCTTGGGACCCGCCTCGAGCAGCGCCACCTTCATGCCGGCTTCGGTCAGGTGCTTGGCGGCCCAGCCACCGGTCGCCCCCGAGCCCACAATCACAGCGTCAAAAACTCCCTGGTTTTGAGCGATGACTTGCATGATGAGGTGATTGTAGCACCGGGCAGGCGTAAGCGAGTTTACGATTTAGCCGTGCAATTCAGAGCGATTGCTGCCCCAGGGGCCCTTGCTGAGACAACGCCTCGCCGAGCCAGGAACGCCGGGCCAAAGACGTCCGGATACAGACCGCGAAAGGAGCTTCTCTCATCTTGACCCCGCGGCAAGTACGCTAGAATAATAGCGGTCATTCCCCGCCATGCACCGGCTAGCTACAGCGTTCGCGATCCTGGTTTGTGGCGCCCTGCTTGGGCAAGAGGCGCCCTTGGCGGTTTCCCCGCCGGAGGAACGGCCCATCCAGGTTGAAGTCAACGTCGTCAACATCCCGGTGACGGTCAAGGACCCCGACGGGCGCTTCGTGATCGATCTCAACAAGACCGATTTCAAGGTCTACGAGGACGGGCAGCCGGTAGAGATCCGATACTTCACCAAGAGCACGGACCAGGAAAACAAACCCCCGCTGCACGTGGGATTTCTGGTCGACCTGAGCAACTCCGCGCGGCTCTACTACAAGACCTACAAGAACTCGATCGGCGATCTGGCCTTCGCCCTGATCCCGGAAGACGGCAAGAGCAACAACAAGGGCTTCCTGGTTGGTTACCACACTGAGGTCGATTTGCTGGTGGACGTAACCAGTGACCCTTATGTGCTTTCTGAGCGGATGGAGAACCTCAAGCACGGCGGCGGGAGCACTCTGCTGGATGCGATCTATATGGCGTGCACACAAAAGCTGCGATCGGTGCCCTACCAAGGGGCCGGCGAGCCCCGCAAAGCCGTGGTGATCGTCGGCGACGGTCACGACAACGCCAGCAAGGTCAGCCTAGACGACGTGATCGCCGCCGCGCAGCGCGAGCAGGTGACGGTGTATGCCGTCAGCACCGTGGCATGGGGCCAGCACGGCGAAGAAGAGCAAAACCTTTACAAACTCGCCCAAGCGACCGGCGGACGGGTTGTCCAGCCGATGCAGAACGTGCACAAGGACATTTCCGGCTACCTTTCGAAGCCGCAGGATGCGGGCAACTACGCCTATACCGTGGGTACGGGCGAATACGCACAGGCGCAATTGCAGGCGCTTTACTCCGCCATTTCGAGTATCCATGGCGAGGTGCAGGCGCAGTACATCCTCGGTTACAACCCGCCGACACCCTTCTCTGACCGGAAGTTCCGTAGGGTGAGGGTCGAACTCAACCTTCCCGCGCAAGTCGAAGTCAGCTTCCGTCCCGGCTATTACCCGCCGGCCAACTAGAAGGGCTAAGGGAGTCGCCCGGGTCTCGCGGATCGCTTCTTCATTCCAAAATTTCGCGCACCCGCCCCGCCACCGCCCGGCCCAGCTCCTCGTTCGATGCGACGTCGAGATGCAGGCCGTCCAGATCGCTGCTTACAGCGGTTTCACCCGCGTCAAGGAAGGAACAGCCGTGCAGCTCAGCTTGACGGCGGTAGGCATCGCGAAGCTTGCGCGATTTCTCGAGTCCACCCGCGAACATTTCGCCCATGTCCGTGACCGGGCTGAGCGGCGGCGGGCTGAGCAGCAGAACCTTCGGCGCGCCGCCCAGCGGCGCGGGAGCGTCTCTCACGACCGGACGGTCCAGTATCCCGGGATCGTACGGACCCGCTCCGCTGCAAGCGATGACAGCGAGCAGCACCCCAATGCCGCGGCCGATCTCGACGGCAGTAACGGAGAATCGCATCTTTAAATCGTTTGTTCCGAGCATCAGGACCACGAGATCGATGGGCCGGTGGGAGAGCAGACAAGGCAACAGGTACGTCTTACCGTTACGGCCTTCCTCCAAAGGGTCGTCCCAAACCGTGGTGCGGGCGTTTAACCCTTCGGCAATGACGCGATAGCCTTCGCCGATCTCGCGCTGCAGCACACCGGGCCAACGCACCTCCTCCGGATAGCGCAGCCGAGTGGCGGGGTCGAATCCCCAGGTGTTGGAATCGCCGTAGCAGAGAATAACTTTGGGCATATGCGGAGGCAGCCGGGAAAAGGGGCGAACAAGGCGTTGGCCCTGACCGGATCAACCATGATAAGCGATCCTCCGGCGAGGCAAGTTCACGGCCCCGGGGAGAGTCGCTGATTTTCAGAGAGAGCGTTGGGCCAACTCGCCCAACACCGGCAAAGAGTACCGTCTGCCCTTGCTGGTGTTGACGAGCATGATGATCCAGAGAGCGAGAAGACAAAGATGAAGCAACTGATCAAGCGGCAGGCGCGGGCCGGGCATCAACTTCAGCCACGGCTCCACGGCCCAGTCCACAATGAGCCAGGCGACGAAAATATACAGTCCTTGGTAGGCGTTGAAGCGGGTTTCCTCCTCGTGATGAAACTTGCCGGAGGCGAGCACATAGAGAGCCGCAATCCAGCCCAGCCACGGGATATAGCAAAGAATCGAGGCGGCACGGGGGCTCAGGCCCTGACCCGCGCCACGAGGCGAGCCGACTGGCTGGCGGTTTCCGCAATGCCGGCAGAAGAGATCGGTCTCCACCACGGCCTGTCCGCACTGGGTGCAATAAGGCACGATCCGTCGAATCTCCTAAAAGGGATACGATAACCCTTTCCAGCGAGTTCCCGCTAAGAGGGCAGTCTTCGGGGCGCCAAGGCCAGCCGCCAATGGGGATCGAAATACGGGCGGGCTAGGGCCCGGGCGCTAGGCCACACGAGGTCCTGTGGGGCCGGAGAGGCAGTGATCAGGCAGCCTTGCCTCGCTCAATCTGCACGAGTTCCGTCTTGCGGGCCCCGGCCGGACGGAAGGAGAGCACGTCCATGGGGCATACCGAGACACAGATGCCGCAGCCGATGCAGCAGCTATTGGAGTTGTCCAGTACTTCCTGCTTGACCGCAAAGCTCATCACATCGATGCCCACCTGGCAGTTGCGGGTACACTCCATGCAGCCAATGCATTTGTCGTTGGAAACGATGCGAAACCGGCTGATGTCGAGCCTGGTATAGAAGCGGCTGAAGATTTCCATCAACTTCGCCAGAGGACACCAGTAGCGGCACCAAACCTTGCCTCCCATGAAAGGATAGAGCGTCACGGGGATAATGCCGACCAGCCACACGTCGGCGATCAAGTGGTAAAGATCGACACCCCTGGTCGCCGGATTTTGGAACACAGCGACCGTATCCTTGAGCAGCATCATGACGGTGACGACGGCCGCCGCGCCCAGCACGGCCCAATTCATGCGCTCCCACGCGCGCGAGGCGGGACCCTTGGGCGCCAGATGCCGCCAGCGGTCGCCCAGGGTCTCGGCAAGCCCGCCACAACCGCAAATCCACGAACAGTAGCGCTTGCCGTGGAAGATCACCAGAACGGGCAGGATCACAAACGAAAGCAGAATGCCCCACACTACCCACACCTGGTGTGGGTCATAGAAGAACGTGTAGAAGAACAGCGGCCAGGCGTAGATGATGCCGTAGGAGCGCCAGGCCTGGTCCGCAAACGAAGGATCATTCGCCAGGCGCTCACCGATCCATTGGTACTCGACCGCCCACTTGAAAAGGAATTCCGGGATGAGGAAAAAGAAGATCCATTGGAACGAGAGCAGACAGGCATAACGCCAGATCTGAAATTTGTCTTTGCGGTCGATACCCCAGCGCTTGAGCGCCTGCAGGCCGAAGAACGTCATCACCAGGGTGTAGAGGACGGTATACCAAAACGACCAGGGCCGGTCGAAAAACGATAGCGCCGAGAACCCCCAGCCGCGGAACGGCCAGAACTCTGCGCCCGCGCCGAGTTTCGCAGCGTAGATGGTGTAGGCAATGAGAAAGGAAAGTCCGAGGAACGCCCAGCGCGAGCCCATCAGAGCCGAATAGAGCAAACCGCCGACTGACGCCGCAGCGAGGCCCCACCCGGCAACCGGCGGCACACTCACGCCCGTCTGGCCGCCCGCGAACCACAGGCCGACCAGGGCGGCCAGTGAGAACAGCACGCCTTGCACGGGACTGCCCGTCCATTCGTTCTCAAGGCGGATGCCCAAGGATTTCAGAAAGCCCGCCGACAGCTCCGCGCCCACAAGAACGAAAGCGTGCTGGTAGGGGACTTTGCGAAAACCCGATCCCTCCGATGTGACGGTGGCTTCGCCTTCGCCGAACTCGGTAACGCTCGTGTTCCAGAGAACCTGGATTTTGCCTGACTGCACTGCCTGGTCGAATTTGCGGCGGTTCTCCGAAAACACCAGGCTGAGGCTGTCGCGGCGGTGAACCAAAGTGACGCGATTGCGCTCGGAGAGTGTCAGAGCCGCTTCCACGGCGCTGTTGCCTCCGCCCACGACGACGATGTCTTCCTGTTCGTAGTGCCTCGGGCTGTAGAGCATGTGATAGACCTGCTCACGCTCTTCGCCGGGGATCTTGAGCTTGCGAGGATTGCCACGCTGTCCCGTCGCCAGAATGATACGGCGCGCGCGAATCTCGTTACCTTTCTCGGTGCGGGTAACGAAGCCGCCGTCGTAGCGCCGCTCAATCGACTTCAGCCCCTCGCTAACACGCACGTCGAGCTGGTTCTCGTCGATGATCTGGCGCCAACGATTGAGGAGGTCTTCCTTGCGCGCTCCATCGAGCCAAAGCTTGCCGACCGGCGGCTTCGTATCGGGCTCGGCATAGACCCACTTGCCTTCGGGAAAATTTTCAATCGTGTTGGCGATCTTTTCCTTTTCCAGCACGACGCAGCGCATGCCTTTGTCGCGCGCCGCCAGCGCGGCGTTGAGCCCGGCCGCGCCCGCGCCCACAACGAGCACGTCGTAAACCGCAGGATCATTACCCACGGCATCGGGCCGGCTCGCGATCTGCTCGATGACTTCGTAGCCCTGCGCCATGGCGAGCTTGATCACCGGCGCGCCGGCCAGGTCGCCGATGACGTAGAGTCCCGGGATGTTGCTCTCGCGATCCGCCGACAAGTCCGGCCGGCGCTGGATCATATTAGGACTCGCAAGAATCCCGCCGATCGTTTCCTTCGCCCGATTCCACATGAAGTTTACTACTGGATGTTTAGTTCGCCGGAAGGCGCAGGCTGGTTACTTCCGAGTTCATCGAAGGCTGTAGAGAACCCCCGCACTTGGAGCACCTCGTGGCGGAGGGATGGTTTAAGGCGTCGCATTTCGAGCAAAGCACCGGCTCCACGGTTACAGGAATTTTCACAACTCCACTGTAGCGGCCCGGCGATTCGCGGTCTGTTCCTCGGACCACCAGGGCCAGATAGGCAAACAGGTTCAGGAACAGCCCGGCGAGAAACCACGGGACAGCTCGCTGGCCCGTGTCGAGCGCCCGATGAGCCGCCATGGCGCCGAACACCAAACCAAGCAACACGTAGATACCGGCGTACATCCACACATCCGAGACTCCGCCAGGGGGCGCCGCTTCGCCGCCGAACAAGCCGCCGCTCGGCTTGAGCCTATTGATATAGGCCCAGGGGTTGCTCAGAAATTCCGCCTCCATGGCTTTCTTCACGCCCACCCTTCGCCCTTCAATGACGAACACGGCGTCGTCTGCGGTGAGAGGCGTATTGCACACAATGCAGCGGTCACCCTTTTCGGCGGGAACGGTTTTTGCAAGCAGCTGCTTTGGTTTGCCGGAAGGGCTGCCGGAGGTGGTCTGCCCCAGGAGGACGAAGCCACCAAGCACGAAAGCAAGCACCAAGCGCGCGGCAGAGGTGGCAGTCAGCGACATGACGGACCTCCTTGGCATGAGGCGCACCCGGCGATCGAATCTTCGCGACGCCGGGGATCCCGTACCCGTCTTCACCCCAAAAGGGCGGCGAAGCATCCGCCGCGCCAAGTGTTTGCCTTACTTAGGCCGCCCTGATTCTACACCAAAACGCCAAAGAAGCTCACTTCTCAGCCCTATCGCGATTTTGGGGAACGAAGCTCGCGCTTGGCCGCACCGACACCACCACTTAGGCGACGCCGGGCCGTCTGCTGAAGATCCGGATGAATGTAGGCAAGCAGCTAGAGGCGCTCGAGACGCGTCTCGGCGTCGCCGAAGCTGTCGGTCTGGATGCCGAAGCGATCCAGAATGGAAAGATAGAGGCTGCACATCTTGCGATTGTCCACGCCGGCGTCGAGATAATTCAGCGTGCGGCCGGTCTCGATCGTCCCATTGAGGCCGCCGGCGAGCACCAGCGGCAAGCGGGTGTTGTCGTGGGTGCGGCCAATCCACAAGTTCGAGAGATACATCAGGCACGAGTGATCGAGGACCGTGCCTTCTCCCTCCGGCATGCTGTCGAGCTTTTCAGCCAGGTAAGCGAACTGGCTCAGGTGAAAACGCGCGATGCGCTCGTAGCCGTCGGACAAGTTGTCGTGCGAGGCGGCGTGGTGGCCTTCACGCACCTCGAGAAATGGGTAGTACATGGCCGAAAGGTCGCGGGCCAGCAGCAGGGAGGCGACGCGCGTGCGGTCCGTTTGGAATGCCATGGCGATGATGTCGCACATCAGGCGGGCATGGTCCCGCAGGTCCTCGGGGAGCCCATTGGCCGGTCGCTCCATCGTGAATACCGGGCGATTCTTCGCTTTGGCGGAGTCCTCGGCCTGATCTTTGCTCTTGCGCATGCCTTCGACGCGCTTTTCGACTTCGCGGACGCTGGTCAAATACTCATCGAGCTTGGCTTTGTCGGTCGAGCTGATGGTGCGGCTCAGGGTTTCCGCCTGTCCCTTCACTCGGTCGAGCACGCTGATATTGCGAAGGCTGCTCCGGTTTTCAAACAGGTTGTCGAAGGCCAGGGAAGGGTACACTTCGACGGGCACGGGCGAATCGGGGCTCTGCCAGGAGATGTGCGAACTGTACGCCAAGGAAAAATTCGTCTCGTGATAGCCGGTCATGGGCTGCTCGCAAGACAAAACGATACTGGCCTGCGGCGTCTCCTGGCCGACGTGGTTCGCGATCACCTGGTCGATCGAAACGCCCGACCGGATGACGGCGCCCTTCTGAATCTGCACGCCCGAGAGCAGGTTCCCCGTCTGGGCGGGGTGAATGCCGTGCCCGGTCGCGGCCTTGTTGAAAAGACCATCGATGACGTTGATCTTCTGCTTCAACGGTTCCAGGACCGACAACGTCTTGCTGAGCTTCATGTCAGCGCCTGAGCCTTCGGCGCTCCAGTGGTTCTCGTTGATGCCGTTCCCCATGAAGAGAACCGCGAAGCGCTTCGGAAAATCGGCCGCGGCGGTGGTTCCGGCGGCCGCGCGAAGCGACTCAAGCCAGGGCAACGCCATCGTTACTCCGGCGCCCCGTAGGACAGTACGGCGGGAGATTCCACGCGCTCGATCCTTCTGTTCAGGCTTTGGCATCTTGCTCACCTCTGGGCTATGGAAGTGCGTTGCTCGGCCGGTTCAGCCCCGCGGCGATTCAAAAACTGCGGGCTGGTCACAATTGTCTCAATAAGCGCACCAAACCGGTAGTCATTCTTTTTCAGAGCCTCTTTCGCCTGCTCAATCAGCGGCTCGTCCGACAGCAGCAAAGACCGGCTAAGAGCATAAGCCAGCATCTTGCGGCTCAGATTATCCAGGTAATCGTCCTGGCGGTGCTCGCGGATGTACGTTTGAACACCTGCCAGACCTTCGCCTTGGCTGCCGCCGGGGAACTCCGCCACGGCCTCAACCAGACGTCCCGCGAGGTCGCTGGACCGCCTCTCGCCGACGGGGCCATAGCCCTCGAACGCCAAGCCGAAGGAGTCAAAGCGGGCGTGGCAGGAAGCGCACAGTGGGTTGGCGCGATGTTGCGCCAGCATCTGGGGCAAGGGCAGATCGGACTTTGCCTCGTCCGACGGCAACTCGGGAACCTCGGGCGGCGGGGGCGGAATCGTTTCGCCCAGGATGCGGCGCACAATCCAGTAACCGCGCTTTACCGGGCTCGTTCTGAGGCCCGGCGAGCTCGTCGTGAGGAATACCGACATCGGCAAAAGTCCACCCCGGTCGTAGCGGCCGGCGTTGTCAGCACGGACCCAAACCGTTTCGTCGCCGGCGGTCTGCGGCATGCCGTAGTGCCGCGCCAGCGCGGGATTGACGAACGTGTAGTCCCCGTAGATGAGGTCCAGCACGGAGCGATTCTTACGCATCGCGTCTTCGATCAACCGGACCGGTTCCTCGAACATGGCCTGCCTCAACTGATCGTCAAAGGCGGGGAATCTTTCGCGATCGACCGAATTGTGCTGTTCGAAGCGGCGGAATTCCAGCCAGTTTCCGGCAAACTCCAGCGCAAGCCCTCGGACGCGTTCATCGTTCAACATGCGGCGGGTCTGGGCGGCCAGGGTGTCCCTCCGCAGCAGGGAGCCGTCCGCGGCTCGAGCCAACAGTTCTTCATCCGGCATGCTCGACCAGAGGAAGTAGCTAAGCCTGCTAGCCAGCGCATAGGGAGAAAGCGCCAGACCGTCAACGGCGGGGGCAGGCTTCGCCGCCGCGATGAGCGAGGCCGCGCCGGATCGGGATACGAATCCATCCACCAGATCGATGCGGTACAGGAAGTGGGGCGACATCAACACGCTGACGATCGAATCGCGGACGGCGTCTTCATGATTCAGGCCGGTTTGCTCGCGGAGCGAACGGTAGTAGGCCAGCAGATCATTGGATTCCGTCTTCGAAAGCGGCCTGCGATAGGCGCGCTGGGCGAACTTGAGAAGGGCGTTCAGGTGGTGGGCCTCGGCGTCGGTCCGCATCTTCTCGATACGGCGCAGGGTGTTGTTGATCTTCTGGAAATGGGAGAGGATCGCCTCCTGAGCGACCGGGTCGTTCGAGGCGTCGGACCGGGCTTTAGCGAGATAGGTGTCCCGCATCGCAAAAATGACGGCTGAGGAGTTCAGGGCGTCATTCTCCGGCCGCAGCGTGCCGGACTCGGCGCCGGTGCCCCGAACGGCGCCGCTGGCATTGTCGTAGAACTGCACCCAGGTCCGATTCGTGTAATCAGCGATGAAGTCGAACTCGTCCCAGAGACGGTTCAGCTGTTTCTGGCCCTTCTCGTCGAGAATGAGTTCCATCAGCGCGGTATCGTCGCGGAAGTAGCCCATGACGTTGTGGTAGCCCGCGCTCAGGAAGCGTCCCTTGTCGTTGGAATCGTCGGGGAAATAGCGGCCGCGCTCCTTGATGTAAAACTGATCGGGGAAGACCGAAGCGAAGCGCGCAAAGCTGGTTTCGTAGCGGGCCCGCTCGGCAGCCGGAACGACAAGATCGGGGTCGCCGGCGCGCTCTCTCTGGATAATCGCGGCCCAGCGAAATGCCCCTTCCCGGTGCAGTCCTGGATATCTAGGAATCTCGGGCACGTCGGGAGGCGGATCGGTGTCATTACGCAGCGATTCCGGGTCGAAGTCGCGGCGGTGCGCGGCGAAGTTGCTAAGCTTCCAGGTCAGGATCGGCTGAGAACCGGCGGGCAGCCCTTTGACAACCGGGGCCGCGAATTGCATGCCCGTGTGACGGCGTATCCTGATCACGAAATCGCGCATTTCGGCGACGCCCTTGCGGAGGACATCAGGCCGGTTCTCGCTTGGCGCCGGCAAAGCGCGCCACATGCCCTGCAGCTTGGCGATGGGGCCGACCTCCTGCTTGGCCTTTTCCGGCGACTCCTCGAGGATCTCCCAGACCATGGGCAGATACTTCGCGCTCAACTTCGACTCGGCGGCTACGGCGGCCAGCGTCGCGCCAGGTTTCCCGAGAGCGGATCTGTGCTTGAAGCGCCAAGCGGCCTCAAAGTAATCTGCAAAGTCGGTAGGCTGGCGCTCATAGAAATCCACGATCCGCTGGATCGTGTACTTCTCGCGATCCGTCTCGACCAGCATCGGGTGCGGAGCAAAGTCGAAGCCATCGGGATTGAGCACCATGTGCTCGCTGATTTCGCGGGCGGCCTGCAGATATTTGTTGAGCAGGGACGGCGACATCGCCAGAGACTCGCCGGAGTTGTCGAACCCCGCCAGATTGGCGGGGTCGATGGGAAATTCGCGGGTAGGGCGAATATCCACGCCTGTGAGATCGCGGATCGTGTAGTTGTATTCCGAGTTGCTCAGACGACGGGCCAGGACAGGGCCAGGGTCGCCGGCGTTGCGGCGCGCTTCATCAGCCCGCACGGCCTCGATCCAATCGATGATTTGCCGCCGTGCCTCGGGAGGCGGCTGGGGCATGGGTTGCGGCGGCATGTCGCCGGCCTTGAGCCTGCCCAGTACCAGCGCCCAGTGAGGATGGTCCTCGACCACGGTCTGAAACGTCGAGTAGACCTCGATATTGAACTGGGAGGCCGGCTTTTCCCCGCCGTGGCAGACGACGCAGTACTTCGCGACGAAGGGGCTGACGGTTTCCTTGAACTGCCGCTCAAGCACGGGGTTAGGAGCCTCGGCGGCCAGCGCCGGGCACACGGCTACGACGCCCAGGGCGACACAAGGCAACAGGGAAACGAAACCGCGAAGAATTGCTCTCACAGGGCCCACACCAGCAGTTAACTTCAATTATAACTAAAACGTTTTTTCTTGGTTTCCCAGGGCGATTCCAGCCTTCGCGGAAGATAGGGCCTAAGGCCTTGGCCGTCCGTCTACCTCGTCGCCAGCACGCCGGCGATATTTCTCTTGGGCACGTTGCCAACGGGAATCTTGTTCACAAGCGCCATCGCCTCGGTATCCACCACAGCCACGGCATCCTCACCCGCCAGGGCGACATAGAGACTCGCACCGTCCGGGGTGAGAGCCAGCCAGTCCGGGTGACGTCCGACCTCCACCACCTTCAGCAGCTCCCATTCACAGCGCTCGTCCGGATCGGGCTGTCTGCCCGGACGGCAAGGCTGGGGCACGCCATAGGCATAGACGGCATGGTAGTACTTGCTGGTGGCCCAAACTGTTTTCCGGTCCGGACTGATGACCAGCCCATGCGACGGAGACCCTTGCAGGCCTTCCAATTCCTTCTCGTGGCCGGGAAGATCAGGGAATTCAACCCGCTCGATCACTTTTTGTGTGGCGTAATCGACTACGGCGAACCCGTGAAAATCGGAGAGCTGAACGAAAATCTGCCCCGTCGACCCTTCCCCATTCCGCAGCAGAGCCATCGGCCGGATGCCGGCGTCGAGTGTCAGCGTCCATGAAATCGCCTCGCGCGGAAGATCGACGACGGTGATCGTTCGGGACTCGATGGACCCAGCGAACAGCAGCGCGCCCTCCGGAGACACGTAGAGATTGTGTACGGGGCCCTCTACCGGGATGCTCTTCACGTTCGTCAGTGATACGGCATCGATGACATCGACGGCGCCGGGGGCCTCTCGAATCCCCACATACACCTTCGCGCCGTCCTTGGCTACATCGACGTTGTTCGGGCGGCCGCTCAGCGGAATCCGCTTGAAGACCTTGAAAGTCCTGACGTCGACGACGTCCAGCGTCTGCCGGGCTTCGTTGGAGACGTAGATCCGCTTGCCGTCGGGCGCGATCGCGACGCCGTGCGGTACCTCGATATCCTCAATCAGTCCGACCAACTCGTTGGTCGCCGGGTCAATCACGTGAATGTTATCGCCGGCGGCGTTCGTCTGGAGCACGCGAACGGCTCCGGAGGTCGACGGCATCGCCAGCCCGCCAAACCGCTGCCCCCGTACCCAGGCGGCCAGGGTTTGCCATTCCGGATCAGCCTGCGACGCCCAGTGCTTGCCCCCGGCGTGGAAACGATCGCCGCCCGCGGCTTCCGCCAGCGGATGGAGCAGGGCGCGGCTTTCCAACGGCTTTCCCGGGACCACAAACAGCTTCCAGATCTCGAAGTTCCGCCGCGACTGCTCGTTATTCCAAGTCGTCTCTCCCGGCGAGATCTCTTGCAAAGGCGGGCTGCGATGGGAGTGGCAGGTTATACAGCGCGCATGCCCGGTGCGCTTCGCAAGGAAGATCGGCTGCACCTGCTCTTTGAAGTACAGGTAGTCCAACTCGGGTTCTTCGCTGGCAGAGGGGCCGGGTTGCTGGGCAAACTGCACTGCGGCCGCCAGAAGGAAAAGACCGATGCTTCTGAGAACAGAGACCAATGGACGCCCTCCCTTAGCAAGGTTATTGTATACCGAGGAAGCGGCACGGTAAGGCGCCCCTTGAGATGCGGGGCACAAAGATCGAGTCCAAAGGCGCCGATGGGACGGGAAACGGTTGAAAGGAATTGGCGGGGATGGCGGCATCGAACCCGATTAGGGCTATCCCGGATGAGAGCGTCCTCGATGGGACCAGCAAGACCCGGCGTATTCCCGGCGTATGCCGCCAAGCCAAAAGGCGTCAGACCTCGGTGCCGTCGGCCAGTGAGACACCTTCTGCTGTAATCTCGTAGAGGCCGTTCCCCGCCGTGGCAACCAGCGACTTCGAGCGCAAGTACCACAGGCTGAAGGCAAGCGGCTCCCGCCGACACGCAAGCAGAGTTTCGAGATCCTTAACCGCGACCCCAGGGCTGTCAGGTTGGTGAAGGCGCCTCAGATAAAGCAACGAAAGAATTCGCTGACGGATTCGCTTCTCGTCCTCGCTGCTGGAGGCAAAACGAGCCTCGGGAGTCTGCGAAGACTCTTTCTCCGAGTCGTGGTTACTCTCAATGGCCGGGCGAATGTCATCCGACCGAGAAATGGCTCCTTCCATGCCACCCTCCCCTTGTTCCATGGCCATTCCCAGCCCTCGATATTCCGTAGGCGACGAAAGGCCCAACTACACAGTCCATATTGACACTCGTCAAATATGAATAAGACCGGCATCCTCATACCGAATGAGGGCCCGCTCCAATCATCCAGACTAGACCACGACGGTCCGGCCAGCCAGTACCAGGCGCAAATTTGTACCCCTGGGGCTACCGTGGGGTGAACCGTCGGTACCAAGGGGACTGCCTCCATCACGATTCTTAGAGAAGCTACAACTGTGCTTCTCGTACCCCACAATTTCGGTACCAGGGCCCCATCGACGAAACCACATCGGGAAGCCATCATTGAAGAACAATTCAACAGCGGAGCGCAGCCCGCCCCGCGAAGTAATAGGAGAACCAATACGATGACGAAGTTTTACGTTGCTTTGAGCAATTTGGTGAACGATGAGCGTGGCCAGGACATGGTGGAATACGCCCTGCTGGCAGGATTTATCGCTGTGGCCGCCGGCGCGACCCTGCCGGGCATCTCGACCAGCCTTAGCACGATTTTCAGCAAGATGGCCAGCCTCACGTCGGTTGCGGCCACGCAATAACTAGGGATCGCTTGCAAGAAGTTTCTGGCTCACACCAGGGGGCCGAATTCTCGGCCCCAGCCCCTTGACCAAGCCGGGATTTCTGCCAGTTCCGGCAAATGCTATCCTCAGCTCGCGTTTTCGGCAGAGTGGAGCGTGCGCTCCGTCGTTGAGGGCGATGTTGAAGTCAAGGGGAGAAGTTGGCGGGGACTATGGGGACCGAACCCGATTAGCGCTGTGTCAGCGGGTGGCAGCGCCCATGCGCTCATTTTTCTAGAACCATACCTGGCCCTTGTGCGCCGAACACTACCGTGCTCCACTGAGATCTTTGCGGGGGCGCTCCCCTTCCACAAACCACGCACCAAGGTTTTCTTCGTTGATCGCGCCTAGTCGAGATCCGCGAAACCGAGGCCGGCGGACACCCGATAAGGGAACTCCAGCTGAACGGTCAGCCTGTGGAGTAATCCGGGAAAAGTAGGGGGCCGTGCTCGGGCGGCCCCCTCCCCCTTACATCGCCTCACTTTAGGGCGAGGGTACAGGGAAAAGAAGCAGCAAAAACCCGTACCCTCGCGAGTGAGACGACTATGCCATTCTGTCAAGGCAGACGAAGGCGAGTAACTAGGGGCAGGACCTAGTTCTTTACAAGAGACAGCCTCAGCTCATCAGATAAAAAGGTCCGAAACTCTCGCAGAGACGTCCTAGCAGCCCACTCCTTTCCGGCTGCTCGGGCTTATGTCGACGCCGGCGTCGGAGGGTTTGGCGAAAGCACTCCACATGAGCTGCCGGAGCGTCATTTTCAAGGCATCTCCGCCGCCACGCGCATCCAAATGACTTGCGGCTACCTCATCTAAGCCACCAACAGGTGACGGAGTTCATCGAGCGCCGCAGGCGGCGGACTATCGAGCATCAGGCGTCCGGGGCCGCGGGGCGAAGGTCTGGGTGATGCGATGGCCGACGTGATTGCCAGAGCCGTTGGCGGGGACGACGGGGCTCGAACCCGCGACCTCCTGCGTGACAGGCAGGCGTTCTAACCAGCTGAACTACGTCCCCGCGTTGGCGTTGCAATGGTCGGCAGAACAATTCTGGGTGGGATTCAGACGCGCCAGTTAAGACGGCCCCTCACCCGGTGAAGGTGAGTGACATCTGCCAATTTGATGCTAGCACGGGGGTTCCAGGGGCTGCAACGAACGGGGGTCGTGGGTAGGTTTCAGGGAGGTTAGTGTGGCGCGTACGTCCTCGCCCGCAGCCGCAACGCCGGGGCCGCCGTCCTTATTCGCGGGCTATGGAAGAAGTTGGCCTGGACGCCGGCGTTGCGAGTCGGAGGCCCGCGCCACATGACTGGGGATTGCCAGCGCCTTGAAACTCACCCACTACCCGAGCGGGTAACTTTTGGTTTGACGGAGACTAAGCCCGCGTCCCGGCCTCCGGCGCTCTACCCTGCAGGCGCCTCCGATCCCGGCGGAGTTATCCTGAGCCTTATCCCCATGCCCACCGGGCAGCCGCAACACCCCTTCGCTCTTTCGGAGGACGAGTTTCGCAGACTCGCGGAACTCTGTTCCCATCTTGCCGCGCAGCATCTGTTCCGCATCCGCGAAGGTCCGGTTTTCCAGCCGATGGCGGAACAGGCAAGGCGTGAAATCGTGGACCAGTCCATGCCCGAGTCAGGCCGTCCGGCGGCCGAACTGCTCAGCTATTTCGAACGCCATCTGCTGGCCTACCCAATGGGCAATGGGCACCCCCGGTTTTTCGGGTGGGTTAATTCGCCGCCCGCTTTGATCGCGGTTCTCACGGAATTGCTCGCAGCCGCCATGAATCCCAGCTGCGCCGGCGGCGATCACTCCGCCGTTTACCTGGAGCACTGCGTAACACGATGGCTGAAAGAACTCGTCGGTTTTCCGGCCGGCGGCAGTATGGGGTTGCTTGTCAGCGGGGGATCCATGGCGTCCCTCACGCCCCTCGCAACCGCGAGGCACTGGGCCGCGGGGCAACGAGGATGGGACGTTCGCCGGGACGGCCTCAGGCCGGATCAACACAGGCTCACGCTGTACATGTCCGACCAAACACACAGTTGCGTGCAAAAGGCGATGGAGTTGCTCGGCATGGGGTCCGCTTCCATCCGGTATGTGGACACGGACCCGGAACTCCGGCTCAATCCTGACAAACTGCGTACCAAGGTTGTCGAGGATCGATCGAACGGCTTCGACCCGTTCTGCGTCGTGGCCAGCGCCGGCACGGTGGGGACGGGCGCCATTGACCCTTTCGACGAGATCGCGGACATCTGTCAAGAGGAACACCTTTGGCTCCACGTGGACGGCGCCTATGGGGCGGCCGGCGTTCTCGATGAAAACCTGCGCTCAGAATATGCGGGCATGGAAAGGGCGGACTCGCTGGCGCTCGATCCACATAAGTGGCTGAGCGTTCCAGTAGAGTGCGGGTGCGTGCTCGTGCGCAACGGGGAGACGCTCCGCGACACTTTCTCTCTGGTTCCGGCCTACCTTCGGACCGAACCGGGCAAGGGCTTTGGCGGGCTGCCCTGGTTTTCCGAATATGGGTTCCAGCAGAGCCGCGGCTACCGGGCCCTGAAGCTTTGGGTAACCCTGGCCAGCGCCGGCAAGAAAGGCATAGCTGACAACATCAGGAATCACAACCGGCTGGCCCGGCTGCTCCGAGAGCGGTTGAAGAGCGATCCGGATATGGAGATCATGGCGCCCGGACAACTGTCGATTGTGTGTTTCCGCTACAACCCCTTGCCCAGAAATCGTTCCGAGGAAGAACTGGACCGTCTCAACAAGGCGATCATGGAGCACGTGCAGAGTCAAGGCAAGGTGTTCGTCAGCAATGCGACGGTGCGGGGGCTGTTCTGCTTGCGCGCTTGCATACTCCACTATGCGACGCAGGAGAGCGACATCCAGGCGTTGGTAGAGGCAGTCGCAGAAGCAGGAAAACAGATCTCGCGGTCACCGTGACCGACGCTGGGTCAGCCATCCGCCAGCGCCCGGTCCAGCGCCTCCACAAAAAAGTACTCGCCCCACATCACGGACTCGCCCACGCCGAGACCTTTGTGGAGGTGGTAGACGCCCTCTTTGAGTATCCCTTCCCAGCTTTCATCTCCGTCGGCGAGAAAGGGCGGACGCGACAGCGTCACCAGGGTGTGGCGCGCGGTTTCGCGGTAAAGCTGGCCCTTGGCGGCGTCGCCAGTCAACTCGGCCAGCCGCAGGAGCCCCGCCGCCATGATCGCGGCCGCCGAGGAATCGAGGCGCTGTGGCTGCTGTGGGGGAATGTCGTAGTCAAACAGCGGCACGCCGTGCGCGGGGGTCTCGCGGACATAGAAGTCGGCGCAGGCCTCCGCGGTGCTCAGAAAACGGCCGTCGCGCGCGAATTTGTAAGCCGCGCTGAAGCCGTAGAGGGCCCACGCCAGACCCCGCGACCAGCAGGAATCGGCGCGGTAGCCCTGCTGCGTTGATTGCCGCAGAAACTCGCCGGTTTTGAGGTCGAAGATCCCTTCGTGAGACGAACTCCCGTCGCCCCGGATCAGCACGCGGCGCGTGGTCAGGCAGTGGCGCATGGCGATGTCGAGCAGCTTCTCATCGCCCGTCTCGATAGCCGCGTAGAAGATGATGCCGACGTTGGCCATGATGTCGATGAACAGCGATTCCGGACCGAGAAAGGAGCAAAGATACTCGCCCTTCTCTTTGAAACGCAGGGCCAGGGTGCGGCCGGCTTGAATCACAACATCATCGAGCTTCTTGTCGCCCGTGATTTCGTACCAGCGGTGGTAGGTCGAGAGAAAAATGAAGCCGAGGTCGTGCACCGCGCGATCAAGCTTGCGCGGCTCCAGCGGCGTGGTGTACTGCTCGGCGTGCCGCCGCCACACAGGGTCTTTTGTGCGCCGATGGAAGATCCACATCATGCCGGGCAGAAAGCCGTCGCACCAGTGGGTCCAGGCTTCGCCCTCATGCCGCCAGCGGCCATGCCGGGTGTACATCGGATAAAAATCGGGATCGCGCGCGACCAGGGAACGGACGCGCTCCTGGGCGAATTCGAAGGCGCTTTCCAAAGCGGGCTTCCACACCGTCGAGGGACACAGCTCAACCATAGGAAGACAGTGTACCAAGGGTTCAGACAGCTCCTGGGAGGGCTTCGAAAGCGCCGTTCGACAGCTTACCCGGAGCGCGCCTGGCGGAGGTAGGTATCGCGGTTCTCCTTCGACTCGAAGAAGAACGTTTTGCCGTTGACGGTCTCTTTGACGGCGTACTGTTCGTCAATGTAGGCTCCGGAAATCGGGTCCCGGACCATGTGGCCCGTGCGGGTTCCGGTGCCGGTCTTTTCACCCCCTGCTCGGGGCGAGGCGCCGTCAGAACCCGGGGATTTGAGGGCGCCTTTGACCGCGCCCACCACATCCACCACGAGCCGACGCAACATCGCCATCGCGATGATGACCAACACGAGGATGACGAGGTTTCGCATGAAAAATGAAAAGGGCGCCGGCTTTCCGTCCGACGCCCCTATACCGCTAATGCCGTAGTCTTTCGCCGTGGACAGGCCGCAACTATTTCTTCTTCTTCGCGTCGGGATCCTGATACGTCGTCTGGACGCCGCCCTTCAGCGTAGCGATCATGCCCTTCGCTCCTTCGGCATTGGGGCCGTTGGGTTCGAGCTGTAAGTATTTCTCAAAGGCCTCGACGGTGCCGGGAACGGGGCTGATCGTTCCATCGGCGTTCATCTGGGCCGCGCCCACCAGGGCCGTCCCGAGCTGATACTGCGCCGACGCGTAGTTCGGATCAGCCTGGACCGCTTTGCGGAACGCATCGATGGCGGCCTCGTTATTACCCGAGTTGACCATGATGGCCCCGAGGTTGAAATAGTACCTTCCGGCGTTCGTGGGATCGAGCGCGGCCGCCTGAGTGAGTTGCGCCTTTCCGTCGTCGATCTTGCCGGCCTTTACCAGAGCCAACCCGAAATTGTTGTGATAGGCCGCATCGGGCTGCAGCTCGATCGCCTTGCGGTAGGCCTCGAAGGCTTGCTCGTTCGCCTGGTTCCGATCCTCGCCCGTCTTTGTGAGCGCGAGATTCGATTGCGACTCGGCAAGACGCGCCCAGATAACGTGCTGGGCCGGGTCGATGGTCGATGCCTCGGTGAACTTCGTAACCGCCGTCTGGAAATCCTTGGCCTCGAATGCCGCCATGCCGGCGTTAAACGCCTCGTTCAACTCCTTGTTCTTGCCAAGCTGCTCGCGGCGCTTTTTAATGGCCTCTTCGTACTTCTTCCGTTCCTCGGCCGACATGCCACGAAGCTGATCTTCCGCGACCTCGCCCGTTTGCGCGGCCTGCTGTTGCGCTTGACGGCGCTTCGCCATTTCGGCCATGTCGAAATTGACCGCCGTCGGATCGCCTAGGCCGACCCGCACGCCGCTGACGGAATCGATGTCCTGGTCGTTAACGCTCAGCGTGACCTTGTACTGCCCCATCGGCAGACCGGCGTGAAAATACTCGCCCTTCTTGTTGGTTTTGACCTTGTAGTTGCCCCGAATATCGGTGCGTTCAATCTTAAGGAGGGCTCCCTGAAGAGGACTCCCGTCCTCTCCGATAACCTTCCCCGCCAGTGAGCCTGTCTGGCTGAACAGCGGACTGCTGACGAGCAGCACCGCCAGGGCAAGCAGGGCGGTCCTGTAGATTTTCATAATCATCGCTAACTCCTTTAGATTCGGCGTTCGCCCACCCGTAAGCATACACTATCTACAGCGTCAAGGCCAGTTTTGCTGGCAGGTTCCTAACGCTCTTCCTGGTCCAGCGCCGCCAGGACGGCAAGCGCCCCTCACTAATGGAGGGCGGGGTTTTGGGCACCTTCGTTACCACCGGCGATGCACCTGGAGCAGATGCTCTCCAAGGTGGCCCCACGGGCGCCGGTCATTGCTTCGCGTAGGGGATTGGGTCAACTGCCTCTGCCTGTTCAAACGCCCGCAGCCGCAAGGCGCAACTGTCGCAGCGCCCGCAAGCGAGGTCGCTCGACTGATAGCAGGACCAGGTCAGTTCAAGGGGCGCGCCAAGCTCGATGCCCCGCCGGATAATCTCGGCCTTGGAGAGGCCGATCAGGGGGGCACAGATCTCGATCTCAGTCTCGGGGCGCGTTCCCGCGTCGATTAATTCGTTGAAAACCTTATAGTAAGCGGGGCGGCAATCCGGATAACCGGAACTGTCCTGCTCCACGGCGCCTATGAAGATGCGGCGCGCTCCGAGCACCTCGGCCCACGAAACGGCAGCCGCCAGAAAGTGAGCGTTCCGAAAGGGCACGTAAGTCGCGGGGATGCTTCCCTGCTGCGCCGCCACCAGATCCGCGTGCGGCACGTCGATCGAGGGGTCGGTCAGCGCCGATCCCCCTATAGCGAGCAGATACCTCTGTTCAATATGCAGCCGGGGATCGGCGCCCAAACGATCAGCGATCTCCCCAAAGGCCCGGCGCTCACGGGCCTCGGTCCGCTGCCCGTAGGAAGAGTGCAACGCGGCGATGCGGTGGTCCAGGGACGCAATCGCGGCCGTGACGCAACTGTCCATCCCGCCGCTCAGCAGCACAACCGCCAGGGGTTTCTCCGGCACCATATCGACATGATAGCCCGCCCTCGCGGAGATCCAAAGCAGGTGCGGGCCACGGATTCGGCCCGCGTCGTTCTCCAATTCGCTTTCCTGCCATACTGGGGACTTTCATGCAGGATGCCGCTCTTCAGCCACTGCCAGCCGCGCTTGCGGCACGGCGTGATTCCCTGTCGGAGTACGCGTTCGGATTCGCTTTCGTGTCGGCGGCGGCGCTCTTGCTCTCGATTGCAGTGGCCCATATCTGTCTGGCGGCCGCCCTGGCGCTTCTGCTCTTCTCGAAGACCCCTGTCCGCGTCCCACCGATTCTCTGGCCCGTGGCGCTCTTCATAGGCTGGACCCTGCTATCCCTCGCCGCCTCGGACGATCCGGCCGCGGGACTGCCCCAGGTGAAGAAATTCTTTGTTTTCGTCACCCTGCCCGTGGTGTTTTCCCTGTTCCCGCGCCTGGACCAGGCACGGAGGCTGATCGAGGCTTGGTTTGTGTGCGCGCTGGCGGCAAGTGTGGTGAGCGTTGTTCAGTTTCTTCAGAAACTTGCCGCGGCCCGCGCCGCCGGGGAGGATTTCTACGAGGCGTACGTCGAGCGGCGGATCACTGGCTTTTTCAGCCACTGGATGACCTTCAGCGAAGTAGGTTTGCTGGTATTCCTGATCCTGCTGAGCTACCTCTTCTTCTCCGTAAGCGGCCGCCGCTGGGGCCGAGGGGTTTGGGTTGCCTGCGGGATCGTCTTCGGGTTTGCGTTGGTCCTGAGCTTCACCCGCAGCGTCTGGCTGGCCCTGGCGGCCGGCGGCGCCTATTTGCTGTGGCACTGGAAACCGAAACTTCTGCTCGCCGCGCCGGTCCTGGCGATTCTGCTGGCGGTGCTGTCGCCGGGGGTCGTGAAGCATCGCCTGGCGACGATCGCCAGCCCAGGCGACAACTCAGCACGGCTGATCATGTGGCGCACGGGAGCGCGCATGATCGCCCAACACCCCTGGCTGGGGATGGGACCTGAGCGAGTCGGCCCTCATTTTCGCGAGTTTCTGCCCCCTGATATTGCGCAGCTCGAGGAACTTCCGCCGGCTTACTACGCACACCTTCATAACGTCTATGTCCACTATGCCGCGGAACGCGGGCTGCCGGCGGCCCTCATTGTGCTGTGGCTGTTGCTCAAAGTTGTGCTCGACCACTGCCGGGCTCTGAAGCGGCTGCCGCGTGGCCCTGACGATGAGAAATTCCTCCTGCAGGCCGTCATAGCAGCGACCATTGGGGTGGCGCTGGTCAGTTGCTTCGATGTAAGCCTGGGTGACAGCGAGATCCTGGGATTCTATTTGGCGCTCCTAGCTCTGGGATATCGGGCGGTCGAGAGAGTCAGCCTCCGCGCGGCGAACGCAGCGGCTGGATAACCGCCACTTCCTGGTAGCGCGGCGCCGCCGTGGCCGCTTTCAGAAAACAATCAACAAAGGGATATCAGCATGCCCTCGCAATTTTTCGACGAAGCTATTGCCCGGCGGTACCACGACTTCGAGTTCACGTTTCCAACTGCGCCGCTTCTCGGCAAGGTCATTCTGCTGGCCGGAGGAACGGGCGGCCTTGGCGCGGCCACAGCGGCCCTGCTTGTGAGGCAAGGCGCACACGTTGTTGCCGGGTATCGCGGCGACGCGGAGCGCGCACAACGGATGAGAAACGCAATGAAAGCATACGGAGATGGCGAACTCTCCGTCTGCCGGTCCGACATCGCAACCCAGGAGGGCCGCGGCCGCCTGCTGGAAGCCGCGGAGAAAATGGGACCCCTGTTCGGTCTGGTCGTCTTGACGGGCGATCCCGCGCGCGGCGCCACGGAAGAGGTTTTTCGCCGATCCATGGAGATCAACTATCTGGCGCCCCTGCTGCTCGCCCGCCAGGCCGCCGAACGGATGCAGCAAAACGGAACGCCGGGGTCCATCGTTTTGTTCTCGAGCATGCAGGGCGGCTACTCGTTCGAGAATTCCACCGCCTACGCTTCGGCGAAGGCGGCGCTCGTTCACGGGGCGAAAGTGCTCGCCAAAGAGGCCGGCGGCAAGCCAAATATCCGCGTCAACGTCGTCGCTCCCGGCGCCACGATGGCCGGCATGGCGCAAACCAGCGTCAGTTCGGGAAAGTACGACCGGTTTGTAGCGGGCGGGGCGATCCCGCGCTTCGGGCGCGCCGAGGACGTGGCGCGCACCGTTGTCTTTCTGCTTGAGCCCGACAGCTACATCAGCGGGCAAGTGATCACGGTAGACGGGGGGCTGACGCTGAGAAGGGATCTGGCACCTGTGTCACCACCGGAATAGTGTTTGCTCGTAACAAACACCCTTCGTTTACCGAAATGTCGAACTGCGGCGGGAGGTGAAAGAAGCTCATGGACTCCGGCGATCTCAACGAGCTGCTGGTCAGCCTCTGTCAGTTGCCACAGGAAACGGAATGGGTCGAGTTCAAGCTCAACTGGACTGAGCACGATGAAATCGGAGAGTACGTTTCTGCCATTGCGAACTCTGCGTGCCTCCACGACCAGGCAGCAGGATTCATCGTATGGGGCAGGGCCGACTCGTCACACGAGATCGAAGGGACGTCCTTCCACCCAAAGAAGCGAAGGGTCGGCAACGAGGAGCTTGAGAACTGGTTGCTGCATCTGCTGGAGCCGAGTCCTCATCTCAGAATTCATGAATTTGAGTATGACGGCCGACATGTAGTCATCTTTGAGGTCCCACCCGCACGGCACATGCCAGTGCGGTTTAAGGGCACGGAATACATTCGCGTCGGAACCTACAAGAAGAAGCTCAAGGACTTTCCCGAAAAAGAACGTGAGCTGTGGAACATCTTTTCCAAAGCGCCGTTTGAACAGGGCATCGCAATAAGGGCAGTCAGGGGAGACGAGGTACTCAATCATCTGATCGACTACCCTTCCTACTTTGATCTAGTCGCAAGGAATCTGCCGGCAAACCGGTCTCAGGTCTTGGCCAATCTGGTTGACGAGAAGATACTTGCCAAAGCAGGCAGCGACAGATATCACGTTACCAACTTAGGCGCTGTCCTGTTTGCACGCGACCTGAATAAGTTCGAAGGTTTGGGAAGAAAGGGGATACGCGTCGTTTTCTACGAGGGTACCAACCGCATTCGAACCCTTAAAGAGCAGCTGGGAGTAAGAGGTTATGCTAGCGGATTTGAAGGACTCATCTCGTTCATCAATGACCGCCTCCCGCACAACGAGTTGATTGGGCAAGCAATACGAAAGGAGGTCCCAATGTATCCCGAGGCCGCGATCCGTGAATTGGTGGCAAACATGCTAATCCACCAGGATTTTTCTATGTCAGGAACTGGCCCCATCATAGAGATCTTCGAGGATCGAGTCGAGATTACAAACCCAGGCACACCCCTGATTGATGTGAATCGGTTCCTGGACTTACCGCCAAGGTCGCGAAACGAGGCTCTTGCGGCACTTATGAGGAGGATAGGAATCTGTGAGGAGCGGGGGAGCGGTATTGACAAGGTTATCGATTCAGTCGAGGTGTTTCAGTTACCTCCACCAGACTTTGCTGTCCTCGGAGACCATCACACGAAAGCAGTGCTTTTTGGTCACAAAAAGCTTTCCACCATGAACAAGATCGATCGAATTCGGGCCTGCTATCAACACGCGGGCCTCAAGTACGTCTCGAACACCCAGATGACAAACGCATCGTTTCGAAAGCGCCTCCTGATTAGCGACGAGAACTACGCCATCGCATCGCGGATCATTTCTGAAACACTTCAAGCAGGTTTGATAAAGCCTACCGATCCGCAGAACCGGTCTCGCAAACATGCAAGCTACGTGCCATTCTGGGCTTAGTCCTTATGTGACCCTCATGTGACTGAACCCTCCTCTGAGCGGCATGACCTCCGGTCAAATCTCCCGCAAGTAATTGAATCTAAAAGAACTCCATGAAAACCGCTGTGGGGTTCCTTATGTGTGCAGAAACAGGAATGACCTATATTGTTTAGCTCGCTCCCCGTCCTGCCAGCACCCGCGGAATCGAATGCAGCAGAATCTTGAGGTCGAGCCAGAGCGACCAATTGTCGATGTATTCAAGATCGAGCTTCATCCAGGTCTCAAAGTCGACCTGATCACGGCCGCGAATCGCCCATAGGCAGGTCAAGCCCGGCCGCATGCGCAGCCGGCGGCGCTGCCAGGCTTTATACTGTTCCACTTCGGTGGGCACCGCCGGGCGCGGTCCCACAAACGACATGTCGCCTTTGAGGATGTTCCAAAACTGCGGCCACTCGTCGATCGAGAACCGCCGCAGGTAACGTCCCAATTTTGTCAGGCGCGGGTCATTCGAGATCTTGAAGGCCGGGCCGTCCTTCTCGTTCAAGTGGACAAGACCGGCGTGCAGATCTTCGGCGTTTTCCACCATGGAGCGGAACTTGTAGAAGACGAAACGCCGGCCGTTGAGACCGCAGCGGATTTGCCGGAAGATGACCGGCCCCTTGGAGGTGATGCGGACCAGCGGCCACAGGATCGCCATCGGAATGGCCAGCACGGCCAGCGAGATCAGGGCCAGCACCACATCGAGAACCCGCTTAGCGAGCAGCCGGATCTCGTCGTCGGGAGTGGCCGAAAACGTCAGCAGCGGCGTCGAGCCGAAGCGTTCCAGCGAGACCTGGCTGTTCACGTGGGGGAAGAAATCGAGCACTACGCGCGTCCGCACGCCTTCTTCATCGCAGATCAGGAAGATTTCCTCGAGGTCGGCGAGTTTCTCGCGCTCCACGACGAAAACGATCTCGTCAATCACATGCTCCCGGAGCATGGCCGGCAGCTGCTCAAGCCGCCAGAGAGGATACTCTTTGCTCAGGCGCGGGGCGGTTTCGTCCCTGCCCCAAGGTTCGACAAAGGCAAGCAGACGGATGCCGTATTCCGAGGCCTGCTCCAGTTGCCGCCCTATGGCCTCCGCTTTCGAGCCCGAGCCGACCAGGACGTAAAAAGACTCGGCGCCGAACTGGCGGCGGATGAAACCGCGAAGGCCGCCCGCCGCGACACGATAGATCAGCAGAACCGTCAGGTTCAGGGCCGCGAAGAGACTGATGAAGGCGCGGCTGAGATCATTCTTCGTAAGAAACAGAAACGCCAACAGGAGGAGGGTGCCGTAAAGCACCTGCTTGAACGTGTCGTAGACAGCGGCGCGGGCATTGTTGCCGTAGAGCCGCTCATAGACCCCGATCCAGTGGCCGACGCCAAGCCAGGCAAGCAGAACGGCCCCCAGAATGAGCGCCTTCTCCGCGGTGACAAGGTAGAACTCGAGCGGCAGCGGCAGAAGAACCCGTATCAGGTAGGCGGCTTCGAAGGAGAGAGCCGTGATCACCAGGTCGGCGACCGCGAAAAGGACAGCAGCCTTTTTCCTATGACGATCGAACAAGGTCGTTCTTCTGTCCCCGAGCGTTGGGAATCACAGAATAGCAGAAGGCGCGGCCTTTCCGGCCCCCCTGTCCCTGTTGAACGGCATCGTGATTCCTGAATGCGACAACAACATCGACTTGAAAATAAAGCAATTGGCACCAGTCGGGAAGGCACCGCTCAGCGATATCAGACTGCTCGGAGTGACGTCCACGAACGCCTGGGATGACCGTGTTTCCGCGAACCTACGATTCTGATTCCCTGCCTCTTCGAACTGTGTTCTTTTGGACTGCGGCCGATAAGGGCAGCAACGGTTTCCTCATGGCAGGCGCCCAAGAACCTACCCTTTCTCACTGGCCGGTGCTGCAAGGCGGACGAACATCCTTGTCGGCCGAACAGCGCGAGGCCGTCTCCGAGTTGACGGACATGGTAAGGGACTTGCCCGCGGATGAGGTGAAGGCCCTGCTGTGGTTGACGGACGAGTTCCGCAAAGAAAACTACCTCGCCAAGGTACGCTCCTATGACATTCCGGTGGTCAGGGTTCTGGCGGAAGTGATCTCGGGGTGGGACCCGGATGGCGTGTACGAATTTGCGCGCGCCTGGGTCAGCACGTTGATTGCGCGGCAAGACGACTTTAGTTGGGCCGACGGCAGCGCGGCGCAGAAAACAGAACACCGCCGCAAAGTAGAAGCGGAACTGACCCGGCGGGGCATCTGCTACTTCGGTCCGCCCGCTCCATAGGGCGCCGGTTTTTCCGGCTTAGCGCTGACGCTGGTCCTACAAGTACGGGATTGCGAGCCTCACAGCGTTGCGATCTGTACGTTGCTGATATCGGCGTTGTAACAAGCCTTGTAGTGAACCTTTCGCTCCAGTGCCTCGATGATGGCCTCGCAGAAATCAACATCGGTGACTTGCTGGGCGCTTCCGAGGCCCCCGGGGCTGAACACATTAATCTCCATCAGCTTGTCTTTGACGACGTCAAGGCCCACGAGAAACATTCCATCGCTGATGAGTTTGGGCCGGACCATTTCCACCAACTGAAGCGTGCTCTCATCCACATCCGCCCTCTGAATTTTCCCGCCTGCGTGCAGGTTGTTCCGCAGGTCTCCGTTCTCGCTGACACGCTTGAAGGCCGCGTACTTGCCTTTATGCTTCAGCGCGTTGCCGTTCATAACAAACAGACGGATGTCGCCCTCGGCCGCGGCGGGCAGGTACTCCTGCACAATGGCATAGCCGTCGCGAACGACCGCCTCAATCATCTGGTTGACGTTGGCCTTGTCCTTCGGCCGGATCAGGAAAACGTTTTGCCCGCCCGAGCCTTGCAACGGCTTGAGGACTGCTTTGCCCTTTTGTGAGTCGACAAAATCGCGGATCTCCTTGGCGTCGCGGCTGATGCAGGTCCGAGGCCGGACTCCTTCTGGGAACTGCTGGAAGTAGGTCTTGTTGATCGCAGTCGCCAGGTTGGCGGGGTCGTTCAACACGATCGATCCGCGCTTGGCGGCCAGCAGGCCGAACAGAATTCCGCTGGTCTGCGCCCAGGGCTGCTCAGCCGCATCCTCGGCCGGATCGTTTCTAAGTAGTAGCGCGTCGATGCCGTCCGCATTAATTCGCTCCAGCCGAGCGTCGTCGCCTTGCAGGTCCTTGAGATATGCGTTGGTCGACCGGTAATTTTCCTTTTTAACGGTCCGCGCGTGAGCGAGAATCGCCCCGCACGGGTCATACACGAAGTCTCCGACACCCAACGTCCAGGCCTCGTGGCCCAAGTTGATGGCAGTCATGCTCAACCGGGTCGTCGTGTAGCCCGGCTCCTCGGTCATGACATCGTTCACCACGAAAGCAATCCTCACAGGGTGTGCTCCTGAATAGGCATAAGAATGAACCTCCGGTGCGCCGGCCCGTTGCTAGCACCTCGTCACGTTCCGGGCCCGGGAAAGTTCGAAATATCACGCGCCGCCCAGTAGACCGGGGCCGCGGGAGAGTTGCTACAGGCGGATGGCGTTTGCCAGGAGACGCTGGTGTTGCAGGGGAAAGCAGGATGGACCGGTATTCCTAGCCGGTCGGACCCGACCGATAGCCGGTTTCCGTGTCTCGCGGACCCGTGGCGCGAGGGACTGTCGGGAACTCCCCCCTAGTCCGGCAGTTCCACCGGCTTGGCGAAGTTGACGGCGGGCAGCTTCTCGAGTTGGTCGAGCACTTTCTTCGGCAACGGCTCATCGATCCGGACCACCGCGACAGCTTCGGCGGGCCCGCCCGGCGTCTGATGGTTCTCGCGGCGGCCGAGGGAAAAGTCCGCGATATTGATCTTGTTGTCACCGAGGATTGTTCCCACCCGGCCGATCACGCCAGGCACGTCGTTATTCTTCATGAAGACCATGTGCCCGCACAGCGGTGTTTCCACGAAGATGCCATCCACGCTGATGAGGCGCGGCGACGTCTCCGCGAAGACCGTGCCGTCCACCTGGCGCTGCCCGCCTTCGGTTTCCAGCGTGAGCGAGAGGGCGTCACTCGATCGCGACCGGGCCTGGCGCGTCTCGCTGACGGCAAGTCCTCGGCCGGCGGCGACCTGCGTCGCGTTGATCAGGTTGGCCTTCTGCGAAAGAAAACGGTTCAGCACGCCGGCCAGGGCGGCGTTCCGCAGCAGGCTGGTGTTGGTTTCGCCGAAATTCCCCGAGTAGACGATCTTCAGCCGTTTCGGCGGCGCGGTAACAATCTGCGCGACGAACGAGCCGAGCCGCTCGGCCAGATCCAGGTAAGGCCGCAAGCTGCCATACTGCTCGGCCGTGATCGACGGCATGTTCACGGCGTTGGTGACGACGCCGCCTTTCAGATAGTCGCGCACCTGCTCGGCGATGCGGATGCCGACCGTCTCTTGCGCTTCTTCCGTCGAGCCGCCAATATGCGGCGTGGCAATGAGGTTTTGGTGGCGCAGAAGCGACAAATCGGGCGGCGGGGGCTCGGGCGAGAACACGTCAAGGGCCGCACCGGCCACTTTCCCCGAGCGCAAGGCCTCATCGAGGGCTTCGGGATCGATTAGCTCGCCGCGCGCACAGTTGACGATCCGCACGCCGGTTTTCATTTTTTCGAATGTCTCTTTGCGGAGCAGATGGTGCGTCTGCGGCGTCAACGACAAATGCAGTGTGATGAAATCGCTGGCCGCAAAGAGGTCATCCAGCTCCACCATTTCCACGCCGCGGTCCTGGGCCGTCTCGCGCGACACAAAAGGATCATAGGCGATGATCTTCATGCCAAAAGGCCGCGCGCGCAACGCCACTTGCATGCCGATGTTGCCCAAACCGATGACGCCGAGCGTCTTGCCGCCGATCTCATTGCCGAGGAATTTCTTCTTTTCCCATTTACCCGATGTCGTTGAAATGCTTGCCTGCACGATCGCGCGCGCCAGCGACAGCATCAGCGCGAGCGTATGCTCAGCGACGGAGTTGGCATTGCCGCCGGGCGTGTTCATGACGACGATGCCGCGAGCGGTGGCGGCGTCGATCTCGACGTTGTCCACGCCGACCCCCGCGCGCCCGATAACGCGCAGATTCGGCGCCTGCTCCAGCACGGCGCTCGTCACTTTCACACCACTGCGAACCACCATGGCGTCCGCTGTAGCGAGGTGCGCAGTGAACTCCTTGGGCGACGAGACAATCACGTTCCAGCCGGGTTCCGCTTGAAGAACCGCCAGCGCAGCAGGTGAGACGGGATCGGCAATCAAAATATTCACAGCTGTAGAGTTCCTAAGAGAGCACCGATGGGATTCACAATCGGATGCTTTCCGCTCCGCGCCGGCGCAGTGCCTTCACGGAGTACGCGTTTTTTCGGAAACTGTGCCCCGCCGGCAAGGACGAAGCGAGAGAAACTCAACTTCTTGGCGTCCGGCGGGGCAAGACAGCGTTTCTTCCGGACCCACCACCGGCCACAATTTTCCTGCCGTGGCCGAGGCGCCTAAACCTTGGCCGGTGTGAGCCGGGCAGCCTCGACATAAACCTGCTGCACGCGGCGAACACCGGTACCAAATTCGACAGGATGATCGAGCGAATGAAGAATGATCTCGAGTTCCGCGATCACCGCGAAGAGATCGGCAAAATCGAAATAGCCGAGATGGGCGATGCGGAAGATCTCTCCCTTCATGCTGCCCTGGCCGTTAGCGATGATCGCACCGAAGCGCGTCTTGAACTGCTTGACGATTTCACCCGAATCGACGCCCTTCGGTGGCCGGATCGAAGTCACCGCACCAGAGGGCGTTGCGGTGGCGTACAACTCCAGCCCCAGCGCCACAGCGGCTTCGCGCGTGGCGGCGGCCAGCAGTTGCGCGTTCTCAATCAGGTTTTCGCGGCCCAACTCGCGGATATACTTCAGTGTTTCAGCCAGCCCCAGCAGAAGCGAAATGGCCGGCGTCCAAGGCGATTCACCTTTGTCGCCCGTTTTCTTGTGCTTCAAAAGATCGAAGTAGTAATAGGACTGCTTCGCTGTTTCGCGGCGCTTCCAGGCCTTGGGGCTCACTGACAAAAACGCCAGCCCCGGAGGAACCATGGCCGCCTTCTGCGACCCGCCGATGACAACGTCAAGCCCCCAGCCGTCGGTGTCGAGGTGGCTCGTACCGAGAGCGGTAATCGCATCCACCACAAAGATCGCCTCAGTCTTGCGAATCGCCTCGGCCATCGTTTTCACGTCGTGCGCGACGCCCGTCGAGCTTTCCGACGCTTGCACGAACACACCCTGGATGCCGGGATTGGCGCGCAACGCTTCCGCCACACGATCGGGCGACACGGCGTCGCCATAGGGCGCTTCCAGCACTTGGACGTCGAGGCCGAACGCACGCGTCATTTCTACCCAGCGTTCGCCGAATTTGCCCGCCGTGCAGACCAGCACTTTGTCGCCGGGAGAGAACAGGTTCGTGACGGCGCTCTCCATGGCGCCCGAACCCGAAGAAGTGAACACCATAACGTCGTTGCTGGTGCCCATGAAGTATTGCAGGTCAATCAAAATCTGCTTATAGAGCTTCCGAAAGTCTTCGGTGCGGTGATGAATGTCAGCGCCGGCCATCGCCCGCACTGCCGGCGGGTAGAGAGGGGTCGGCCCTGGAGTCAATAATCGAAGCTTGCGAATGTGCATGGGAGTAAGACTTCGCGGAGGGGAACCCGCCGCGAGGGTGTCTGGAACAACCCTGAAACCTTAGGATAGCGCGGAATCGGGAGGGGTTGCCAGCAGGGGCGATAAGGGCTTTTAGCCCTCGAATCCGCCGTCCTTCTCGAAGGCATCGGCAATCCGCAGCATCTTGCTTTCTTCAAAGTGGCTGGTCAGAATTTGCATGCCGACCGGCAGGCCTTCGGACGTCTTGCCGCAGGGTACGCTAATACCCGCGATGCCCGCCAGGCTGGCGGTAATGGTGTAGATATCGGAGAGATACATCTCGAGCGGGTCGGCCGTCTTCTCGCCGAGTTTGAAGGCGGGAAACGGCGAGACCGGCGTCACGATCGCATCCACCTTTTCGAAAGCTTTCGCGAAGTCCGACGCAATCAGCGCGCGCACCTTCTGCGCCTTGCGGTAATAGGCGTCGTAGTAGCCGGCGCTCAGCACGTAGGTTCCCAGGATGATGCGCCGCTTCACTTCCGCGCCGAAGCCTTCGCCGCGCGTGTTCTCGTACATATCCGACAGGGTCTTGGAATTTTCGGAACGGTGCGTGTAGCGCACGCCATCGTAACGCGCCAGGTTCGCACTCGCTTCGGCGGTGCAGATCAGGTAATACGCCGCGATGGCGTATTCGGTGTGCGGCAGGCTAATCTCTTCGATCCGGCAGCCGAGTTTCCTGAAGCGTTCGAGGCCGCCTTGAATCCTGGCGCCGACTTCCGCGTCAAGACCGCCGCCAAAGTATTCCTTGGGCACGCCAATACGCAACCCCTCGACCTTCCCGTCGAGGCCCGCGGCGTAGTCGGAAACGGGAACGCCGGCGGATGTCGAGTCGGCAGGGTCGCGCCCCGCGATGACGCGCAGGAGGACGGCCGAGTCCTTCACCGTTCGCGAAAAAGGACCGATGTGATCGAGCGAACTGGCGAAGGCGACCAAGCCGTATCGAGAAACGCGTCCGTAGGTCGGCATCACGCCGACGACACCGCAGAACGAAGCGGGCTGGCGGATCGAGCCGCCCGTGTCGGAACCGAGCGCAAGGGGCGTAAGTCCGCCTGCGACTGCCGCCGCCGAGCCCCCGCTCGACCCGCCGGGCACGCGATCAGGAGCCGCCGGATTCCGCACTGGCCCGAAGGCGGAGTTCTCGTTGGAAGATCCCATCGCAAATTCGTCGCAGTTTGTCTTCCCAATAATGACGCCGCCCGCCTCTTCCATCCGCACGACGGCGGTCGCATCGTAGGACGCGACATAGTTCTCCAACATGCGCGAGCCGCAGGTCGTCTTCAGGCCGTCGGTCATGATCACGTCTTTGACGGCAACGGGCACACCGGCCAGCGGGCCCAGAGGCTTGCCGGCGGCGATGGCGGCATCCACCCGCTCGGCCGCCCCCCGGGCGCGCTTGGGGGAAAAATGCAGAAAAGCGCCGTACTTCTCGTTTTCGTCCTGCGCAAACTTGAGCGCTTCGTCCGCCAGCTCCCGTGCGCTGAACCTCTTCCCCCGCAACCCGGCCTGAATAGCGGAGACCGTGAGTTTGGCGTAATCGTTCATGGTGAGAGGACAGACCAGCCCGGTGTCAGCGTTCGATGACCCGGGGGACTTTGAAATGACCGGCCCCGGCCTTGGGTGCCGGTTCCAGGGCCAGATCCTGGCTGAAGGAAAGGCCTACCACATCATCGCGTAGCGTGGCCGTTTCGCCGCCGGGGTAGATGACTTGCGCCATGGGCTCGACATTGGCGGTGTCAAGCTCATTCAGTTTCTCAACGTAGGTGAGGATTTCTTCCAGATCGCCCGCGTACTTGCCGAGTTCTTCGTCGCCGAGGCGCAGGTTGGCCAGTTCGGCGATATATCGGACTTCTTTCTCGGAAATTTTCACGGCGAGCAGGCTCACTTTTCGGTGCGTCGTTGCGTTACACGGGACCGCCGGTAAATGCGCCGCAGGTTGGGATCGCGGATGGTCTGGGCCTCATCGAGCGCTTCCACGCCGCCATCCACCCTGGCAGCTCGCCGCGGCGGAATTTTCCCCGGGAGCGCCAAGCGAAATACCAGCTTTTCGACGACTTTCTTGCCAATGGTCTCGTTCAGACGGTTCGCGATCCGCGGCCCTAGGTCCCGGAGTTGGAGGCGCCAGCCATCCGTCGCGGCGTCAATGACGAGCGTGCCGCCGGCCAAACGAACCGGCATGGTGTGGGCCGCAATGTCCGGTCCGACAGCCGCCGCCCAACACGAGAGCACGATCTCCTGCTCAACGTCATCTCCCCCCGCCCGGCGGCGGTAGAAATCAGGCAGAATGTGTTTGAGCGGTTGCATTCCCGAAGCTCGCCCAGTTGCGGAAACCGATCATTCTAGCACGATGGAATCAGGGCCTCCGCAACGCGGCGCGGAGCCGTCCTCGCGGCCGTTCCTACCCGGTTCACCCGCGCACAAAGGCGAGTTATAGCGCTTGTGGCGGCGCATCAGAGGACTAAGCGCACCCATCTTAAGCCAGCGAAACAAGGCGGAACCTGTTGCGAAGTAGTTTACATCGGTCCCGCCGAGAGCGGAGATTGGCTCCCCCGTACCTGCTACACTGTAGGTGCATTTGATCGCCCGCCAGACGAGGCCGCGAGTTTCAGCGACACGGGTTCACTTTGTTCGACCTGCCCCGGCTAGCAAGCTATCAAATCTCAGAGGAGATGACGTGAAAAAGATTTTTGTCGGAAACCTGGCCTTCAGCGCCAGTGAAGAAGAGGTGCGATCTCTGTTTGAGGTCCACGGGGCAGTTGAGAGCGTGAGTATCGTAACGGACCGTGACACGGGCCGCTCGCGAGGATTTGCGTTTGTTGAGATGCCTGACGATGACGAGGCCGAGCAGGCTATCGCGGCCTTGAACGGAACAGACATGGGGGGGCGGAAGTTGAACGTCAACGAGGCCCGTCCCAAGGTGGACCGTGGCGGGGGCGGAGGCGGGTTTGGCCGGCCGGGCGGTGGCGGAGGCGGTGGCGGACATCGTAAGAGCCACGGCGGCGGTGGTGGCGGCGGACGTCCGCGGCGCGAGCCCCGCTGGTAAACTCTGAAATTTCAAGCCGCGCCGGTTCCCAGTTGAGGTCTTGCGCGCCGCCGCTGCAAGCGGCGCATCCGTTCGAGTACCGGGACAGCCCCCAAAAGGGGTTGTCTCTCTTAGGTGTCGCGGACGCGGTGTAGTTGTGTGTTCGATGGAAATCGTTCTTCTAGGAGGCTCCCATGGCTGGCCGTTCGAATACAACTTTTCAAAAGCGCCAAAAGGAGCTTGCCCGCCAGGAGAAGGCGCGAGAGAAAGCGGAAAAGCGGGCCCAGCGGAAATTGGAAAAGGGACCCAGTGATTCGAGCGGTCCGCCCATCGAGCCTCTTGATCCGGATGCCTTTCCTGAATTAGCGGAGATCGGCCGGCCGGAACACTCTCGCAAACACTAACCCGAGCCGCCACGGGCCGCATCCTTGGCCGGTCCGTGGCCGGTTCCTCCTTCCGGCGATCCCGCCGGCGGCAGGTCTCCCAGTTCCCTAAGCTTCCGTTCAAGACCCTCCGCCGTGTTTAACGTGTGGACATGCGTCCCGTCGGCGCGCCGGTAGGAGATGAGTCCGCCTCCGTCACCGAACGCAGCGACGATCACCGTATCCCGCGCCGTTCCCGACGGAAGCTCTCGAGTCTCAAATCCGGGACCGAGCAGCTGTTGTGGCGGGCCCGCGAACTCCGAAGGCGGCAACACGTACCTGCCGGGGCAATTCCGAATCGGTCTAAAGGGCCACTTTCCCATCAATTCGTCGAACGTCATCACGACTCAGTAGAGATCTTCGACTTGGTTTTGGTCGCGAATCGGCCGGGCCCCCCGGCTCAGTGTAGAAACTGTAAGACGCACCCGGACGACGCTCGCCTATCATGAGGATAAAAGGCCATGGAAAAGAAACGAAAGAGCACAACGAAGAGAAAGTCCATTGATGTCGCCAAGGGGTTGCGCGCAGAACTGGTGAGGCTGATGTCCGCCTCCGATGCGTACGCGCCCATGGACGACATTCTCCGTGATTGGCCTCCCGCTCTGCGTGGCGTCACTCTGCCGGGTTTGCCCTACTCCGCATGGCAACTCCTGGAGCACGTGCGCATCGCGCAATGGGACATCCTGGAATTCAGCCGCAATCCCGATCATGTTTCCCCCAACTTCCCCGATGGCTACTGGCCGCAAACGCAAGCGCCACCGAGTAAGTCCGCCTGGGGAAAAAGCGTTGCCCAGATCCGCGGCGATCTGCGGCAGATGTGCGAACTGGTGAACGATCCGTCGGTGGATTTGCTTGCGCCTATCCCTCATGCCAGTCCGGCAACCCTGCTGCGCGAAGCGATGCTGATCGCCAAACACAACTCGTATCACCTTGGGCAGCTTGTCTTGCTGCGCCGCTTGCTCGGCGCCAAGCCCTTGTCCAAGGCCGTGGGGCCATATACCGCGCCGGTCATACGACTACGGTGGCAACGGCATCCTCCTAGGTGATCTTTCCCATAGGACCTCGTCCGGGAGTTTTGATACGCTCGAAGCCAGTCACGAGGAACAACCCATGAAACCCGCACTTGTGTTGTGTTTGGCCGCCGGACTGACCGCTTCCGGTAGTCTGTACGGCCAGGCGATGATCGAATACGGTATCGGTATTGGCCGCGCCGGGACCGCGGGCGCTGCCACCGGCGCCGGAGCAGCTGGAATCTTCTCGGGCTTGAAGGGGTCTCTCGAGCAGAAGCCGGCGACCGCGCAGCCGCGCCAGACAACCCCGGAAGAGTTGGAGAAGGCAAGGAAGACGGAGACCGACAGCAAGGCCGCCGCGGACGCTAAGACTGAAGAGAAGAAGGAAGAGAAGTCCGCTTCCGCGTCCTGGGATTCCGGAACGCTCACGACATCGAGCGGCTTTGTGATCTCGGGGCTGCAGCGCCGCCCCACACGGGCCGCCTACGGGCCTTCCTCTACGGGACCGGTTGTTGAAGTCGCTTCCACGCAGACCACGCCAGGCTCCGAGGGCCCCGGCTCATCCGCGGCCAGCTCAGATCATGCCGCACCCGCCCAGGCCGCCTCGTCCACTGGCGGCGCCTCCACCTCGGGAGTGTTCCAACCGATTGTCACGCAGTTTGGAGATGCCCGGGTCGAAGCCTCCCGGCCGCGTGTGATCTCAGGCAACGGCGAAGGCGCGGCCATAGACATTCCAGCCGGCACACCGGTTGACGACCTGGTCAAGCGCTTTGGCGAACCGCTGCTCGCCCTGACGGGCATCTCCGGCGAAGACTACACGGAAAAGTATGTTTTTAAGACGCCCGACGGCGCGCGCCTGACGGTTCTCAGCGTCGATGGCAAAGTAGCCACTGTGCTGATGGAAACCGATGCAGGGGCAAGAGCGGCGCTCTAGAAGGGGCTACAACAATTCGCAGCTAAACGGTTTACTCCGACCCACCCCACTCAAGGCCACGCTTGCCGGCTAAACCAGTAGGCGTGGCCTTCGTCTTTTGAAGACTGTCCTCGTTCCTTCCCGGTGTTTCGTTCGCCCTGGCCCCCGGGCCTCGGACCGCCGGAGATGCCTCCCGGGCCCAGCGCTTTTTTGAAAAAAGCCCTCAACGATTTTGCGGTTCCTGCAGTATTACCTTATTGAGTACATGCAGCGTGCCGCGAACGACACTATGGCGATTGTGGAACTGTGGCTGACCAAGGTGGGCTACGCGGCGGATTCGAGGCCTCCAACGACGAGATCGCCGCGCTGCTGCGGCGCTCGAAGGCAGGCGACCTCACCGCCTTCGAGAGACTGCTCGCCCTCCATGAGCGCCGCGTCGTGCGCACGGCCTGGCGGCTGCTGCGCCGCTCCGGGGACGTGGAGGATGCCGCCCAGGGGGTCTATCTGCGGTGTACAGGAGCCTTCGGCGTTTCGACGAGGATCGCCCGCTCGTTCCCTGGCTCTACCGCATCACGGTCAACGTCTGCCGCGATTTCAACCGGCGCGGAGGGAATGATCCGTCGTTGTCGCTCGATGACCTCGCCTCCGTGGATCCGAAGGCCGAAGTGGAAAGCTCCGCTTCCCCGTACGATCAGGCCACGCAACGGCAGGAGCAACTGTTCATCCGGGAGGCTCTGCGGAGTCTCCCGGAGAAAGAGCGAAACGCGCTGGTGCTGCGCGATCTCGAAGGGCTCTCGACTCGGGAAGTCGCTTCGGCGTTGGGGTCCACGGAGACGACCGTTCGATCGCAGATCAGCCGGGCGCGGCTGAAACTGAAGCAAGCCAGAGACCGGCTCCTGAGGAGGACGACATGAAGTGCGCGGACGCGGAGGGATTCATCGCCCTGGACGTGGAAGGCGACCTCGCCGAAGTACGCGTCGCCGCCCTGCGCGATCACTTGGCAACTTGCGCACGGTGCGAGGAGTTCGCGCAAGGGATGCGCGAAAGCCAGCAGCTATTGAGGGCTCTGCGCCGCGAGGGGTCTCGCGAGTCGCTCCTGTCCGGGGCCCGGCAAGCAGCCTTGGAAGATTTGCGCTTGCGGCAGCAGAACGGCGGCTGGGAGTGGACACCACACCCTCGGTTGCGCTGGGTTTACGGCGCCGGGGGGTTGGCCGTAGTGGCGTGGGCCACGATCGGCTGGATGGCGTTGCAACGCAGCGGGACGCCCGTTCCCGTAGCCGATGCTACCGTCGTGCAGAAACAGGAGACGGCAGCAAAGATCGTGGTGCCAAGCGCACGGCAGGCCCCCGCCAAGAGTTCACACCCTGGGACAGTCACCAAGATTCGCGCCCGCGACGAGTCACCGGCTGACGTAAGTCCTGCGACGGGAAACGTGGTGACCCTTCCCCTGGCTGCCCAGCAGCGAGTTGTTGTGCAGCAGGCGGGGCAAGGTGAAGCGTCCGATTCACCCGTCGCGCCCCGCATCGAGATCTTCTCCACTGGTCCGGCGGACGACTCCCCGGATCCTGATTCCGACACGACTGTGCTGAAGATCGCCTCGAGCGACCCGAACGTGCTTCTCTACTGGGTGATGGACAGCCAAGGAGGTTCGTAGTGTCAAAACCAAGGTTGAGTGTTGTCATGCTGGCGGCGCTTGCGGCGATGACCGCGTTTCTTCCGTTTCCCCCGGTGTGGGGACAGGAACGGTCCGCGCAAGCCGACGAGGCCCGGGCAAGAGCGCAGGAGGCGCAGGCTCGAGCGGAAGCCATCCGAAGAGAGGCGATCTCCAGGAGCGGTAATGTTCAGAAAATCATTCAGGTGCAGCACGCGGACGTGCATGCGCTTCAAGCTGTGTTCCGGAATTGGGTGGCGGACATTCAGGCAAGCCCGGAATTGAAACTCCTGACGGTGGTCGGTGAGCCGGAGGCCGTCGGCCGCCTGCAGGAGGCCATCCAGGAACTGGATGTCCCCGAGAAGTGGAGCGCCAGTGGCTACGAGATCACAAGGAGCTTCACCATCCAGAATGCGAGCACGCCTCAGGAAGTACAGGAGATCGCGACAATGATACGAGGCACTGGAGACATCCGGCGGCTTTTCGTCGCCAACGCTACAAACACCGTGGTGATTCGCGGCACTCCCGATCAACTGGCGCTGGCTGAACAGATCATCAAGGCCACGGACATACCTCGTTCCACAAGGATTTCCGGCAACGTCGAAATCGTCGTGCAATTGCTCGAAGGAACGAACCAGCCGTCATCAGAGTTGCCGAAACAGTTGGAGGCGACGGTCCGCGAACTGAAGAACACGTTTCCGTACCAGGGCTATCGCGTGATCGAAACCTTCGTGGCGCGGGTGCGAGTCGGAGAGCAGTCCCAGGTGAACGGTTCGATCCCCGATACCACCTCGCCCGATATGCCGTCGCCTGTCTACTATTCGTTCCAGACCCTGGCGCAGGGAATTGTCCCGAAGGGCACGGAGCGCATTATCCAATTGAACGGATTGAATCTCAACTTGCGCGTACCCGTTCGAACCGGCTCGTCGGGTCAGTTCAGCTACACCGAGGTGGGCATCAAGACTGAGTTGAACATTCCCGAGGGCAAGACGGTTGTGGTCGGGAAGGCGGGCGCGGGAGAAAAAATCCACGGCCTGTTTGTCGTGCTGACCGCCCGCGTGGTGGAGTGACCGCTAAACCGCACGAAACAATAGCACGCCAAGCCCAATGTCTACGGCACGGCGCAAACTGGTCTATCCCTTCTCCAAAAACTTCGCGATCTTTTCGGGGTCGTTCGGCAACACCACCGGCTGGTTGCCGAATGTGGATGTAAGCTTCACGCCGCCCGGCGCTTCGAGCTGCCCGGTGTGATATCGGTACACGTAGTCGGGGTCTTTCAGCAGGTGTCCGGTGAGGACAGCCACGACATCGTCGCCGCGGCCGATCACGCCCTCACCGGTCAGCTTGTGGATGCCCGCCAGCGTCGCCGCCGAGGCAGGTTCGCAGCCGATGCCGCAGCGGCCGATGATGGCCTTGGCGTCGGCAATCTCCTGCTCGGTGACACATTCCACGCGCCCGCCGCTCGATTCGACCTCGAAGCGCGCTTTCTCCCAGGAAACCGGCGCGCCGATGCGAATGGCCGTGGCCAGGGTCTCGGGTTTCGCAACGTTGCGAATTTCGCCGCGATCGGACCGCTGAAACAAGTCGAAGAACGGCGCTGCGCCGCGAGCCTGCACCACCACGAGCTTGGGTATCCGCGGAATCAAGCCGATTTGCTTGAGTTCCCGCAGCCCCTTTCCCAGCGCCGACACGTTGCCGAGATTGCCGCCGGGCAGCACAATCCAGTCCGGGGGCTGCCACGCCCGCTGGTCGAGCATCTCGATCAGGATCGTCTTCTGCCCTTCGATGCGAAACGGATTGATCGAGTTGAGCAGATAGATGCCGAGTTTTTTCGTCAGAACGCGCACCAACGCCAGAATTTCGTCGAAGTTCGCTTCCACCTGAATGGTCAGCGCGCCATACTCGAGGGCCTGCGCGAGTTTGCCGTAGGCGATGTTGCCGTGCGGAATGAAAATGACCGGCTGCAAACCGCCCGCCGCCGCGTAGGCCGCCATCGACGCCGACGTATTGCCGGTGGAAACACACGCCACGCGCTGCATGCCGAGCCTGCGGGCTTGCGCCACGCCCGCCGTCATGCCGTTGTCTTTGAACGACCCCGACGGGTTGTAGCCCTGATGCTTGAGTTGGATTCGATCAAGGCCCCCGTATTCGGCGGCCTTCGGCGCGTCGAGCAGCGGCGTATTCCCCTCGCGTAGCGTAACGACGTGCGACAGGTCGCTCACGAACGGCAACATCTCGCGGTAGCGCCACACACCGCTCACATCGAGCGCCTCACGGCTCATCCGGCGGCTCTGCCAGACCTGGCACAACTCTTCCGGGCGCGCCCTTCCGAAATCGTTTTCCACTTCGAGCAGGGCGTCGCACGCCGGACATTGATAGATCACTTCGTCAATGCCGTAGCGCTTTTGGCACCGCGGATTGAAACAAACAAGCTGTGCGGGCATAGGAAAAAATCTTTCAGTCCGTCGGCGGGATCGCGGAGCGGAAACTCATCCCATGGTACCAGCAGGACGCGGCATACTGTAGAAGAGTCCGCCGCCAGATCGGCGGATCTGCAGAGCGATCCATCATGACTCCCCGGCGCTTACTGTTTCGCTCCCTGCTTTACCACCGCGGCATCCATTTCGCCGTCGCCCTCGGCGTGGCCGTCGGGGCGGCAGTCTTGTCGGGGGCGTTGCTCGTCGGCGATTCCGTGCGGGGCAGCCTGCGGGACTTGACGCTCGACGGTTTGGGCGCGATTGATCACGCGCTCGTCACCGACCGCTACTTTCGGGAGGCGCTCGCCGAAGACCTGTCCGATGCGACGAACTTCGCCTACGCCTTCGACCGCGCGGCGCCAGCAGTCTTCATTCGCGGCTCCGTCGAAAACGCGGAAACCAACGCCCGGGCGTCCAAGGTGAGCATTCACGGCGTGGACGAGCGGTTCTGGTCGTTCTTCCCTTCACCGCCGCCCGAAATCGGCCCGCGGGATATCGCCATCAACGAATCCCTGGCGCGCGAGATCGGAGCGGAGGCGGGTGGCGCCGTGCTGCTGCGCTTTCAAACCGACACGCTCGTACCCAGCGAATCAGTGATGGGCCGCAAAACAGAGAACGTGCACACTTTGCGTTTGACGATTGCCGGCGTGCTCCCTGACAAGGGTGCCGGACGCTTCGGTCTCTCGGCCAGCCAGCAACTACCTTTCAACGTGTTTCTGCCCCTCGAAGCCCTGCAGCGGGCGCTAGAGCAGGAGGAGCGCGCCAACGCCCTGCTCGTCTCGGGAAAGCCGGAATCGCAGGCCTGGGCGCTCAACAGCATTCTCCGCGAAGCGGTAACGCTCGATGACTTGAATCTGGAATTACAGCCGCTGCCAGACCAGAACGTCCTGCAGTTGCGCTCGAGCCGCATCGTGCTGGAAACAGCGGCAGCCGAAGCGGCCGGCCTCGGGGCGGCGAAAGCCGGTCTCTCTTCGACCGAGGTCCTCACCTATCTCGCGAACAGCATCGAGGCAAACCGGGCTTCCATCCCTTACTCGACCGTCACCGCGCTCGGTGATTCCAGTGTGGCGTCTACGTTACCCCTAACGCTTAGCAGCGGCTTGCCCGCTCCGAAGCTCGGCGCCGATGAAATCCTGCTCAATGAATGGGCCGCGCGCGACCTCTATGCAAGAGCGGGCGATGAGGTGGAGCTGACGTACTTCATCGTCGGGCCGCAGGGCCGCCTCGAAACCGGGCGTCACCGTTTCACGCTGGCGGGCGTTGTGCGCCTGGCCGGCCTGGCGGCTGACCGCGATCTCGCGCCCGTGCTCAAGGGCATGACCAACGTCGAGCGCATGGGCGACTGGGACCCGCCCTTTCCCGTCGATCTGAACAAGATCCGCCCCGTCGACGAGGACTACTGGGACCGCTACCGGACCGCGCCCAAGGCCTTCATCGCGCTGGAAACCGCGAAGAAACTGTGGACGAGCCGCTTCGGGCAAATCACGTCCGTGCGCGTGCAACCGAAGGCCGGGCAAACGCTCAGTGGGTCTGCCGGCGATTTCACGGCGCAACTGCGCCGCCAGTGGAACCCCGCAGCCTACGGGCTGATCTTTCAGCCGGTCAAGGAGCAAGGTCTCGCCGCGTCCGGTGGAGCGACGGACTTTTCGGGTCTCTTTATCGGATTCAGCTTCTTCCTCATCATTTCTGCAGCCATGCTGGTCGCGCTCTTGTTCCGGCTGGGTGTTGAGCGCCGCTCGCGCGAGATCGGCATTCTCCTTTCCACCGGCCAGCCTGTCGCCGTCGTCCGGCGGCTATTGCTGGAAGAAGGCGCGCTGGTCTCGTTCGTGGGATGTCTCATTGGATTGCCGGGCGCGATCGGCTACGCAGCCCTTATGATCCACGGCCTGCGCACATGGTGGAGCGCCGCGGTGGGAGGTTCCTTTCTCGAATTGCACGTGACCGCGCCGAGCCTGGCCGGAGGCGCCGCCGGGTCGCTACTGATGATGGTGCTGTCGATTTGGCTTGCGGTGCGCAAGCTCGAACACCACAGCCTGCGCTCGATGCTGGCCGGCGCACTCGAAGAAGACCGCTCGGCGGCAGGCGCGGCTCGCACCGCCCGTCGGCCGAGGCAGATCACCTGGGGGTCGCTTGCCCTGGCTCTCACGCTGCTTGCTTTGTCGCTGGCGGACGCGATCCCCGCCGTAGCCGGGTTCTTCGGCGTCGGGGCGCTGCTGCTTGTTGCCGCGCTGGCGTTTCTGCGGCTGCGGCTCGTGCAACCCTCGCGAGAGCACATCCGGGGACAGGGCCTGCTGCCTCTGGCGAAGCTCGGCGCACGCAATGGCGCGCGCTACCCGACGCGCAGCGTGCTGTCCACCGGTCTGGTGGCGAGCGCCACCTTCGTGATCGTGACCGTTGCGCTCAACCGCCACGACGTCAGCGCGCAAGAGCCTTCTTTCCAGTCGGGCGACGGCGGCTTCCGGCTGATCGCCGAATCTGATGTACCGCTCTTCGAAGATCAACTCCGCTTTGACGATGATCCCGAGTTGCGCAGAGTGAGTCCCAACATCCTCCCCCTGCGCAGAAAACCCGGCGAAGATGCAAGCTGTCTCAATCTCTACCGCCCATCGCAGCCCACGCTGCTGGGCGCGCCCGGCAGTCTGATCGAGCGCGGGGGCTTTGCGTTCCAATCATCTCTTGCCGAAACATCCGAGGAGGGGGCCAATCCCTGGCTGTTGCTGGCAAAGCAGCGGCAGGACGGCGCCATCCCTGTGTTCGGCGATTTGAATTCCGTGCAGTGGATTCTGCATCTGGGGCTGGGTGACACACTGGAGGTACCCGATGCCCAAGGCAAGCCGCGAAAGCTCGTCATCGCGGGTCTGCTCAGCCGCAGCATCTTCCAATCGCAGTTGATCATGTCCGAAGACCATTTCCTCAACCTGTTTCCCGATCAGGGAGGGTATAACGTATTCCTGATCGAGGCCGAGCCCATGCAGACGGGCGTGCTGCTGGAAGAGCGCTTCGGCGATCGCGGCTTTGACGCCACGGGCACAGCCGACCGGCTGGCAAGCTATCTGGTTGTCGAGAATACTTACCTCAGCACGTTTCTCGCGCTGGGCGGGCTTGGATTGCTGTTGGGGACCTTGGGTTTGGCTGTTGTGATGGTGCGCAACGTGATCGAAAGGCGCGCCGAGCTGGCGCTCCTGCAAGCCGTCGGTTTCAACCCCTCTTCCATCTCGTGGCTGGTGTTGGCCGAAAACGTGTTCGTGCTCGTGTTTGGGATCGCCGTCGGAACCGGGACAGCGCTGCTCGCCGTGTCGCCACATCTGCTCAGCCGCTTCGCCGAGCCGCCCTGGGGTTCGCTATTGCTCACGCTGGCAGCGATCCTGTTTACGGGATTGATCGCCGGAGTGCTGGCGGTAAAACTCAGCCTGCGAGGCCCGCTGACGCCGGCGCTGCGGGAGGAGTGAGGCGCCGTTCGGCCCACACATTGTCTTACACATTTAAGTGTGTAACAATAGCTTAGAGGATGTTGACGTGCCCACCAATTTGGCCATTGACGACCGACTGATCAACGAAGCCAAACGAATTGGAAAACACCGGACGAAAAAAGAAGCGGTGACCGCGGCACTGGAAGAGTACGTGCGCCATCGGGGGCAGCTTCGGATTCTCGACCTACAGGGCAAGATCGAGTACGAACCGGACTACGACTACAAACAGCTTAGGCGTAAGAAGCGGCCTTGAAAGTTCTGGTCGATACGTCCGTTTGGTCTCTCGCCCTCCGGCGTTCATGGGGAGATCTACATCCAGGAGAACAACGTATTGTTGCTCAATGGCGCGATCTTGTAAGCGAGGCGCGCGCTGTTGTTGTGGGTCCGGTGCGGCAGGAGTTACTCTGCGGCATTCGGCGCGAGCCCCAATTTGACATTTTGCGACGGACACTCTCGTCTTTTCCCGACCTTCCCCTCATTCAGGATGATTTTGTAGAGGCCGCCCGCTTCTACAATCGGTGCCGCAAGCACGGCATCACCGGAACACCCGTTGACCTTCTCCTCTGTGCTGTCAGCAGTAGGGCGGAACTAGCCATCTTCTCAACGGACACTGACTTTCTTGCGTATTCCCGTTATCTGCCGATCCGGCTGCATCAGACCTTCTAACGCGAACGACAGAGCGAGCATCTACACGAGGGCGTAGTACCCGTCCCGCTTCATCACTTCCAAGTCCATATGAAACAGTTCGGCCAGAGGGCCTTGCGTCAGCATTTCCTCTTTCGGCCCGTCGCGAAAGATGCGGCCTTCCTTCATCAGGATGACGCGGTCGATTTCGGGAATGATGTCCGGCAAATGGTGAGTGACCAGCACGATCGTCGTTCCCCCCTGCGCAATTTTCCGCAGAATCAGCCGCAGCTCGTGAATCGCGCGCAGGTCCAGACTGGCGGTCGGCTCGTCGAGAATCAGAGCCTTGGGATCGTGGACCAGCGCGCGTCCGATCAGCACCCGCCGCGCTTCGCCCGACGACACGATCGACATATCGTGTCCGGCCAAGTGCTCGATCTCGAGCATCTGGAGGATCTCGCTCGCCTTTCGTTCCATCGCCGGTGTGACGTGATTGTGCGGCCAGACCTCAGTGCTGCTGAAAAACCCCGAGAGAATCACTTCCCTGCCCGTGATCGGGCGCGAGCAAAGCTCCACCCAGTCCGGGGAAACAATGCCGAGCTGGGGGCGCAGCTCGAAAATATTCCATTCCTCCTCGCCGAGTATCTTGACCCAGGAATCGGGCCGTACCAGCGGATGGCACTCCCGCACGATCGTTTTGATCAGAGACGATTTTCCGCAACCGTTGGGGCCGACAATCGCCACGTGCTCGCCCAAATCGATCTTGAGGTTGATCGAGTGGAGCACCTCGGCGCCGCCGCGAAAGAGAGTGACGTTTTGAAATTCGATGAGTGTTGACAAGCTGTTCAGGATAACATTGCCGCCCGGAGCGGACGTGGCTGGGCCCCTTCCAAAGCAAAACCCCGCCCTTGCGGGCGGGGCGCAGCTTCTATCAGACGATGATTCCGCGGCCGGCGACTAGAAAAGCAGCTTCAGCCCGAACTGGACCTCGCGGCCGTCGCGAGCCGAGAGGATGCGTCCAAAGCCCGGCGTGCCGAAGAAAATATTCGGCTGGTCGAAGTTTGGCGTGTTGAAAAGATTGAAGAACTCCGCTCGCAACTGCAGCTTCACCGTCTCAGTCACCGCGGTATCTTTCAGCATCGACAGATGGAACGTGCGGAGCGGCGGCCCGCTGAGAACATTGCGGCCCGCGTTGCCGAAACTTCCGAACGCCGGCAAAGCGAAGGCTGCCGTGTCAAACCAGGCTTGTGGATCGGGGTTGGTCAGAACCGGGTTGCCGGTCACATTCGGGCGGTCACCAGCGCCAAAACCCAAAAACGCGCGTCCCGTGTTGCTGTTGTCAAACTCGCCCGGCAGCGCCACGGTAAACGGCTGCCCGGTTTGCAACGTGATGATGCTGTTCAGTTGCCAACCGCTCACGACCGCGCCTTGCCAGCCCTGCAAGTTGCCCGCCATTCGTTTTCCCTTGCCGAAAGGCAGCTCGTACACGAAGCTGCCCGAGAACCGGTGACGCAGATCAAAGCCGGAGAGCCCACGCTCGGCCGCCACGTTGTTGCTGTCCTGCGGATAGTTGGCGTCACCCGCACTCGGGAAATAACTGGACGCGTTGTCGATCGATTTCGACCACGTATACGAGAACAAACCCGTCAACCCCGACTGCAAGCGGCATTGCAGCTTCGTTTGCAGGCTGTGGTAGATCGAGTTGAAGGAAGCCTCGGTCAGGTTGAGGTCGGAATAGAAAACCAGCGGACGAAGATTGGGCATCCGCGGGCTGGCGTCCGGCTGATTGATGTCACGCGCACCGAGCAGCTTCGTGCCCTTCGTGCCGAAATACCCCGCTTCCACGATGACGCCGTGCCCAAGATCCGCTTCGGTGCCGAAATTCCACTGCTGGGCGTAGGTCGTGCGCAGCGCCGGGTCGTAGCCGAAGCCGGTAGGAGGTACCGGCGCCACCTGCCCGGCCGGCCAGGGATTTTCGATCGAGATCGGAGCTTGCGCCGACGGGAAGTAGAGCTGCAGATTGAAATAGGGCGGATTGAAATAGATGCCCTGCCCGGGCGCGAGCGGCGAAGTGTTGTAATAGACGCCGTAACCCGCGCGCAGGACCGTCTTGCGCGTTCCGAAGGGACTCCAGGCTAACCCGACCCGAGGAGCGAAATTGTTCTTGTCAGACTCATAGCCGCCGCGCGGCACCTGGCCGCTGCCCAGAGCCGCAAACGAGAACGTTCGTGGATCGAAAACCGTCGCCCGGTCTTCGGCGTCGTACGCCGGCACGTTGTACTCGTAGCGCACACCCCACGTTAGGGTCAGATCAGGCCGCAGCCTCCAGCTGTCGTGCACAAAAAGGTTGGTTGACGACGAGCGCAACGCCTGCGGGTTGTCGCTGACCGCGCCGCCGGTCAGAGTTGGCAGCCCCAGCAGCAAATCCGCCAGTGCATTTTGCGTGTAAGCGAAATTCGTGAAATTGATCAGCCCGCGTGCCTGAATGTCGCGGAAGGCGTTCTGTTGCAGCCAGCGTTGCTCAAACCCGAACTGCACCAGATGATCACCCTGCGCGTAGCTCACGGTGTCGAGCAATTGGTACGTGTTGACGGTGCTGTCTTGCGGGTTGTTGTATTCATCGCCGAGAGGCGACAACCCGGTCACGGTGATAAACGTCAAGCCGAGGTCGCGCTCGCGCTTCGCGAAATCCGGCAGGCCGACCGTCCGGTTGATGCTGGTTCCCAGGTTTTCCTGGAACGTGGCGCTCTCCACGCGGTTGTAACCGAAACGGAATTCGTTGATCCAGCGCAACCCAAACGTATGGCTCTCGCCGAGCATCAGATTCTGCCCGCGTTCGAGCACGTCGTTGCCGTAGCCCGGCACCGACGAAAATGACGCAGCCGCGTAAGGCTCATAGCGGTCGCGGTCGCCGAAGCTATAGCGCCCACTCAACGTTCCCTCCCGCCCGACCGACTGATCGATGCGCACGTCGAACTTCGCGTTGCGGTCGTTGGCGGTTGGCGAGCCTACGAAGTTCTGCCCCGGTACGCTACGGTTCGCCGACGGATACAAGCCGGCCACAGCGGCGCCAATGGGGTGCATGAACGGCAGCCGGCCGTTCGCGTAGGGCTGGCCTGTGAAGAAATCGATGGGCGCCGGCAACACGCTTCGCGAAAAGTCGCCCGACAGCTCCGCCTCTGTCGGCACGCTCGTTGTCCGTGTGATGGCGCGCCGCTCATTGAGGCCTTCGAAATCCGCAAAGAAGAAAGTGCTGTTGCGTCGAATGGGTCCGCCCACGGCAAAACCGTACTGATTGCGGCGCAGCTTCGGCGCAGGCTGATCAGGGACAGTGAAGAAATTGCGCGCGTCAAAAATGTCGTTGCGGAAAAACTCATAGACGCTGCCGTGGAAGTGATTCTCGCCTTGTTTGAGCACGACGGCCACTTGTCCGCCGCTGTTGCGGCCGAAACTCGCGTCGGAATTGCTGCCGCGAAGGCGGAACTCCCGCACGGCCTCGACCGAGGGCGTGAGCGTGAAACTGTTCAGCACGGGGTCAATCGCGTAAACACCGTCATACATGTAGGCGTTCGCCGTTTCTCTCGCGCCATTGGCCTGAAAGGCGAAACGTCCGCGCTCCGACCCAGCCGACCCCTGCGCGCTCGGCGTGGTTCCGGGCGACAGCAAGGCCAGCTCCAGGAAATTGCGGCCGTCCAACGGCAGGTTGGTGATGTAGTGATTCGGGATGACCAGACCGACAGCGGCTGATTCCACCTCCAGCGGCTCAGCCTCGGCCGTAACGGTGATCTCTTCGGCGATATCGCCGATCTCGAGACGCGCGTCGGCGCGCGCTTGTTCTCCAACGTAGAGTTGCACGCCGCCGCGCCGCAGCTTCTTGAATCCGGCGCGCTGCACCTCGATCTCGTATTCGCCCGGTGGCAGCGCGGGAACAACGTAGTAGCCGTTGCGATTGGTCTCGGTGGTTCTCGTCAAAGCCGTCGCCGCGTGCATGACGGCCACGCGCGCTTCCGCAACCGCTCCCCCGGAAGGGTCGGTTACCTGACCCGCGAGGGATGCATCGGCGCTCTGCGCCATCGCCGCGGATACCATCCAGCAGCACACGAATATGGAAGTAAGAAGGATTCTAAATTTCATGGCAGTCTATTTTTTGGGGGAAGAATAAAAGCAGCGACGTTACGCAATAAAGGCCATGGTAACGGCGGCAAGGTTACAGTGTCCAGGGAACGGCCGATGAGGGCCTGCGCTGGAACCGCATTGCTCTCGCCGGAAGACCCGGCCTATTCTCCGGTCCGCAAAACTCAACCTGTAATGTTATCAAGCACTTTCGTCGATAAGCCAAGCAGAATACCGTGGCAGGGTCCTGCCCCGGTCCCTCCCGCTCCGCTCTGGCGGTCCCATTGCATGTCCGAAAACTCCTATCGATTGCTGCTCGTGGACGAACCGGACCCAGCGGCACAGACACTTTGGCAATACGGAGGCCGCTTCGATGTCCAAGTGATATCAGCTCAGCAGACAACCGCGTGGCTGCGCCGCGAACCGGTGGATGCCGTCGTTTGGAAGGCCGGCTCGCCGCGCCCGCAGGTCTGCGACGCCGTCCAACTGTGGAAGGCCTTGCGGCCGCAAGCGCAGGTCCTCGTGCTGCTCGATAGTCCTGCCGATACGCGAAGTCTCGTCGCCCTGATGCATGCGGGTTGTCATGACGTCCTCGATCAGCACTCGGCCGATCACATCCGCGCGGCCGCGCAAGGGCTTTGCGAGCGGATCGATTTCGTGAGGGTCCGTAGCATCGAAAGGCTGCGGCTGAAGCAAAGCATGGAATACACGGGACTTATCGGGGAGTCCCCCCAAATGGTTCAGATTTACGAACAGCTCCGCCACGCCGCCGGGCTGCATTCCCCCGTGCTGCTCCAGGGGGAAACCGGCACGGGCAAAGGCCTTGTCGCACATGCCATCCACGCTCTCAGCACGCGCGACGGGAAGCCATTCGTCACAGTCGACTGCGGCTGCCTAGCTCCCACGCTTATCGAGAGTGAACTCTACGGCGTGAAGAGAGGGGCCTTCACCGGCGCCAACGCCGACCGCATCGGTTTGGTCCAGACGGCGCGGAGCGGCACACTATTCCTGGACGAGGTCGGCGAGCTGCCGCTCGAAATGCAGCCGAAACTGCTCCGTCTGCTCGAAGAAGGCGAAGTCCGTCCGCTTGGCAGCGCGCACAGCAACCCCATCGACGTCCGCATCGTTTCGGCCACCAGCCGCGACCTCGATGCTCTGGTGGCAAACCGACGCTTCCGGATCGAGCTTTACTACCGCCTGAACATTCTGCACATCGCGCTTCCGCCCCTCCGGGATCACCCGCGGGACATTCCCCTGCTGGCGGCGCACTTTGCGTCCCGCCATCTCTTTCACGGCGAGCCGATCACCGTCGCCCAAAGCACTCTCGAGGTTCTCATGCAATACTTCTGGCCGGGTAATATCCGTGAGCTGAAGAATTGCATCGAGGCCGCCGTTCCCACTCTGACCCGCAACTCTATCCACGTGCACAATCTACCGCGCCGTGTCACTGAGGCCGTGGCCTCGTCTGAAAACGGCCAGCAGGAAAACACAGTCCGCCTGAAGGAACTCGAACAGAAAGCTATCGCCAAGGCTATGCGGTTGGCGCGAGGTGACAAAACAAAGGCCGCCAAGATGCTCGGAATCGGTAAGACAACCCTGTATCGCAAACTCAAACAAATCGAAGCCCGCGCCAGGGGCAAAGGCAAGCCGGCGCCCGGGGAAGCCTACCTGATGTGAAAGCGCCGCGGGCCGCTCAAGGATCCACTCTCCGCACAGCCAGCACGGCGTTGAGTCCGCCGAAAGCAAACGAGTTCGATAGCGCCGCCCGCAAGGGCTTCTCGCGCGCTTCGTTGGGGACGCAGTCGATGTCGCACTCCGGATCGCGTTCGGTAAAATTCGCGGTCGGCGGAATCACGCCGTGCCGCACAGCCAGCACCGTCGCGATCAACTCGAGCGCGCCGGAAGCGCCCAGCGCGTGGCCGTGCATCGACTTTGTCGAGGAAACCGGCGGCGTCGCCGGGCCGAACACCTGCCGTAGCGCCCGCGACTCGGTGGCATCGTTGATCGCCGTACCCGTGCCGTGCGCATTGATGTAGTCGATGTCCGCGGGATTCAACTTGGCGTCGTCAAGCGCCGCGCGCAGGGCTTCGGCCGCCCCGCTCTCGGAAGGCTGAATCAAGTGCCCGGCATCCGACGAAATGCCGGCGCCCGCCAACTCGGCATGAATCACCGCGCCCCGCTCACGAGCGCGCTCGATCCTCTCCAGCACCACGACGCCGGCTCCTTCTCCCAGCACCATGCCGCGGCGGTCGCGGCTGAAAGGGCGGCACGTATCCGGCGCCATCACGCGCATCGCCTCCCACGCCTTGATCGTGCCCAACGTGAAACACGACTCGCTGCCTCCGGTGATGACAATATCCACAGCGCCCTGCCGCAGCATCCAAAGCGCCTGTCCGATGGCGTGGCTAGCTGAAGAGCAGGCGCTCGTCACCGTGAACGCGGGACCGGTGATGCCGAACTCCATGGTGAGGTGCGACGTCGCGGCGCTCGCCATCATCCTCGGGATCACGCCCGGATTGACGCGCGGGTTTCCTTTCGCGTAGAGCTGGTAAAACGCGTCGTCGAGCGTTGTTTCACCGCCGATCCCTGTCCCCAGGATGACGGCCGTCCGCCGCGCGGCGCCGTTTCTCGCGTTCGCGAAGTCGAGACCGGAGGACGCGATCGCCTCCCGCGCGGCGACCAGGGCGAACTGCGAATAACGATCCAGCATCGCCAGGCGTCTGGCTTCGAAATGACGAGTGGCGTCGTAGTCCGCCACGTCCGCGCCGATGGAAATCTGCAACTGGCCGGCAGGCAAATGCGTCAGTGGCCGTATGCCGCATCGCCCGGCAACCAGCGACTGCCAAAATTCCGCCGCGCCCGCACCGAGGGCCGAAATGCAGCCCAAACCCGTGACAGCGACTCGCGGCATACGGCTACGCCTGCGCCGCTTTGGCCTTGGCGGCGGTCAGCGTTTCCACCCCGGCGATGATGTCTTGCACACTGCGAAGTTGTTTGGCGGCCTCATCGGGAACGTTGATATCGAATTCGCTTTCGATGGCGAAAAGAACGTTGATGCCGTCGAAGGAATCGATTCCCAACTCCTCGAAAGTGGACTCGGCGCGGATCGTGGAAACGTCGAGGTGCTGCGTTTCGGCCAGAACGCGGATGACACGTCCGGCAATGCCATCATCCGTGACTTGCCCCATTGGCTGCCATCATACACCAGCCTTCGCGGCGTAATGGGATGGAGCCACACACTGGTTGGAGGCTTGGTCCTAAGCGAAGTCCCTGACGGGCCTATGAAACTCGAGAACTATGCCTGCTACAGGACTGCTTCTGCCTGGGCGCGTGGCTCTTGCGGCGCCTTGCAGACCCCATTTATACTGGAATTTAGTGGATCGCGCCCCGGCCTGAGAGGGTTGCCGCAATGAGGGTTGAGGTAGCACAACAGGACGCAGAGTTCCATTCGCCACAACGCGAAGCCGCGATTTTTTACGGGATGTTTCTGCGCGGTCACTCAGCGGACGAATTGCGCCAGGAGATCGACATCCCCCGCAAAGTTTTCACGAAGTGGATGCGCGCCAGAGAGTTCGACATGCCCTTTCGTGAGAATCTTCGCCGCATCTACACCTACCGCAAACAGGTGCTCGCCATCTTCGACTCGCTCGTAACGAGCGACAAATCCAATCAGAACTGGCAATAACTCCGCACCGCTCAGTTTCTGCGTGGAAGTCAAACGTCGTGTAGCGAAATGCCTTGCCCGTCTTCGGGCATGGCGGCGCTGCGGGCGCGGCTCCGGATCCTTCCTCTCACTGTCCCTTGACAGCTTGCACGGCTATGCCATAGTCTAGCTATGTAGGCTGACTATGGCACCTGGCTCGAAGCGCGACGAAATTCCTCCCGGCACTCTCTACATGCTGATCCTAAGGTCGCTGGCCCGTCACGGCGAAATGCACGGCTACGAGATCGCCAGCTCGATCCAGCAGGTCTCGGACGACGTGCTGCAGGTCGAGGAAGGCTCCCTATATCCGGCCCTGCAACGCATGCTGCTGAAAGGCTGGGTGACGGCGGAATGGGGCGTCACGGCGGGCAACCGGCGAGCGCGTTATTACAAGCTCACCGCCTCCGGACGGAAACAGCTCCACGCGGAAATCGAGCAATATCAGCGCGTGAGCGGGGCCATTCAGAAGATTCTGCAAACAGCATAGAGAAGGACCTATGGGCTGGCTCGGTGAGTTTCTCCGTCGACTGCGTTTCCGGCTGCAAGGCGCGCGTTTCGATCAGGATCTGGCGGAAGAGATGCGGCTGCATCTCGAGCTGAGGGCCGAGGAAAAACAAGCCGGCGGCGCTGCGGCGGATGAGGCGCGCGCTGCGGCGCGGCGCCGGTTCGGCAACGTGGCGCAACTGCGTGAGTCCAGCCGTGAGGCTTGGGGGTGGACCGTGCTTGACTCCCTCGCAATGGATATTCGCTACGGTTTACGCTCGCTCGCGGCGCATCCCGGGTTCACCGCAACAGCGGTGCTGTCGCTGGCGCTGGGCATCGGCGCGAACACCGCGATTTTCAGCATCATCAACGCGGTTCTGCTGCGGTCGCTCCCTGTCGAAGATCCGCAGCGGCTGGTGCAGATCAGAATCGGGGAGCAGCAATCCTTTACGAACCCGCTTTGGGAACAAATTCGAGACCACCAAGGGGCTTTCTCCAGCGTTTTGGCCTTCTCGAGCTCGCCCTTCGACCTCGCCGACGGAGGTGAGAGCCACCTGTCTGAAGGTCTTTGGGTGAGCGGTGATTTCTTCCGCGTGCTGGGCGTTCCAGCGACGCAGGGCCGTGTGTTTTCAGCCGAGGATGACAGGCGTGGCGGCCCGGCCGTGGCAGTCATCAGTCACAGCTTTTGGAAGCGAAATTTTCCGAACCAATCCAATGTTGTCGGGGAATCGATCCGCCTGAACCGGCAAACCTTCGAGATCGTCGGCGTTACACCGCCTTGGTTCACCGGCCTCGACAAGGACAAAGCCTACGACGTGGCAATTCCCATCGGCAACGAACCGCTCCTCCACACCGACCGTAGCGCGCTCGACAACAGAAGCTGGTGGTGGCTTAGGATCTTGGGGCGTCTTGCTCCGGGACAAACCTTGGAGCAGGCCCAAACCCATATGACGGCAGTGTCGCCCGAGGTCTTCAAGGCCACGCTTCCTTCGCACTGGGAGGCCAAAGCCCAAGAGGAGTATCTGCAGAACTCCCTTGTGGTGAAGCCGGCCGCGACAGGTTTTTCCCCTACGGGTAACCGGTATCGGACGGCTTTGTTCACTCTCATGGCAATAACGGGCGTGGTGCTACTGATCGCGTGCGCCAACATCGCCAATCTGCTGCTGGCCCGCGCCGCCGCGCGGCAGCGGGAATTTTCAATGCGGATGGCGATCGGAGCCAGCCGCCGGCGCGTGATCCGGCAGCTCATGACGGAGAGCCTGTTGTTGGCGCTTCTTGGCGCTGCCGGTGGATTTCTGCTGGCGGGATTGAGCAGCCGCCTGCTGGTCCGGCTGCTTTCGACCACAGGAAACCCGGTTGAAATTGACGTCTCTCCCGACCTGGCCCTGCTCCTGTTTGCGATGGCTGTTGCCGTGCTTACAGCCGTGTTGTTCGGGATCGCCCCGGCGCTGCGCGCCACGCGTCTGGGTCTGAATCAGGTATTGAAGGAGAGCGGGCGAGGCGCCGTGCGAGGCTCGACCCGGTTTCGCCTAGGCCGGGCGCTTGTGGCAGGACAAGTGGCGTTGTGTTTTGTGCTTCTGGTGGGCGCCGGACTCTTTCTCGGCACTTTGCGCAATCTCATGAATGTCGATATCGGCTTCCAGCCCGAGAACGTGCTCTGGATCAATGCTAATGTGGAGCGCGCGTCGGTTCCGAAGCCGCAGCGGGTTCGCGTCTACGCCGAGATCCTCGACCGCCTAAGCGCCCTTCCGGGAGTCGCCTCGGCGTCCAGCGCGCTCGTTGTCCCGTTCAGCGGTAGCGCGTGGAACAACACAACCGATCCCGAGGGCTATACCGCCAAGTCCCGGTTTGACACGATGCTTTGGTTTAACCGCGTTTCACCGCGCTACTTCGAAACGATGAGAACCCCGCTGCTGGCAGGCCGTGATTTTAACGCACAGGACGATCTCCATTCCCCGAAGGTCATCGTGATCGACGAATCGGCGGCTCGCTATTTTTTCGGCGCCTCTAACGCAGCGCTCGGAAAGACCATAGTCGTCAACGAGGGCCCCTCCGACAAGAAGAGTTATCGGGTGATTGGTGTGGTACGGGATGCCAAGTACTTGCAGGTCGACGAAGAGCTGCGAAAGTCGGCTTACGTGGCTTCCGGCCAAGACGGCGATCCCCTGGCCCGTATCAGCTTCGGAGTCCGGTCCGCCGGACCGGTTGACGCCTTGCTGCCCTCGATCCGGTCCGCCTTCGCGGAGGTGAACCGCGACATTTCCCTTCAGTTCCGTAGCTTCGAAACGCAAGTCAGCGAATCATTGCTGCAACAGCGTGTCGTGGCTCTGCTCGCCGCTATCTTCGGCTCGCTGGCGCTGCTGCTGGCGATGGTGGGGCTTTACGGAACCACGTCGTACACCGTTGCGAGGCGGCAGGCAGAGATCGGGATTCGGAAGGCTGTCGGAGCGCAACGCCGCTCCGTCGTCTTGCTGATGCTGCGCGACGTGGCGGCGCTCCTTGCCGCCGGCGTTGTGCTCGGCATCGCCGGCGCCTTGGCCGCGGGCCGCCTTATCGAAAGTCTCCTGTACGGTGTTCAACCGTACGAGCCGCTGCAACTGGCATCCGCCCTCGCCATCCTGGTGGCCGGCACAGCCCTGGCCGCTTACGTGCCAGCGCGGCGCGCGGCGCGGCTTGATCCGATGACGGCGCTGCGCGAAGAGTAAGAAAGAAAAACTTGCGGAGTGCTGCCATCGCCGAATCGGGTATGAGCCTCTCAGGATCGTCTATCCCCAAGGGCTCTTCACGGGCCGCCACCTTCGGCCCTTCGCCGATTCGGGCCGTGCGTAAGGGTGTCCCACGACCTCCATGCCGGCAGCCCTGATCATCGAGGGTCCCGCGAACAGCAGCGTCCGGTCGATCACGTCAGACCGGTTTTCCAGCAGACAGCCGGGCCACCCCGAAGAGGTAAGGTCCCGGGGTCGCCGGACGTCTCTCTAAGGCCCAGTACCCGGCCGCCGGATTTAACACTGGAAAGGGCCTGGGCTCTTGCCGAGGCGGGCGTGGGCCGGTTACCATAAAAGTGAGCTAGTGTCATGGGCCTCCGAAATTCGGAAGTCCGTGTAAGGGGGTAGCTGTGGGCCCCGTCCTTTTGCTAGGCAGCCAATCATTTCACACGGGGACGCGCCGAGGATGAGCCAAACTCCAGCGACCGACAACAAGCAACTCTCCCTGGGGCCGATTTCCGTGGACTCCCTGCACGAACCCTGGTTCCAGTCGTTCAAGAAGCAGGTAGCCGAGCTGTTCCAAAAGGAACCAAACCTTCCTCCACTGCCGAAGTATCGCCCCGCCGCCGAAGGCGAAGACACTCTCGGGCCGATGATCATCGAATCAGTGCAAGAGCCCTGGTTCGGTTCGTTGGCGCGGCAGGTCCGGGAGATGGGCAAGGAAAAGAAGCAGCCGCCGCTGCAGCTGACTTCCAAGCCGGTCGCCATCAAGAGCATTTGGGGCCTTTACGATTACAAGCAAAAAGGCGTTTCCACCTCCGCTATCGTCCACGTCGTTGCGGTCGCGTTGATGTTCACGGTCTTCTCCGGACCGCCCGTGGAGTTGGCCAAGGGCCAGTCAGTTACGCTCATCATTCCCGTCGACCTGACGCCGTACTTGGCGAACCTGCAACTGAAGGGTCCCGCCAAGGATACAGGCGGCGGTGGAGGCGGTGGACAGAATTCTCCGCTGCCCGCCAACCGCGGAAAGCGTCCCCGGTTTGATCCCACGCAATTGACGCCGCCGACGCCCATCATTCGGAACGAAGACCCGCAGCTAGCGGTTGAGCCGACGTTACTGGGACCCGTGGATCTGCAAGCGCCGCAGGTCGACATGGCTATTTTCGGCGATCCGCTGGGCAAGATCGGTCCGCCTTCGGCAGGACCGGGAAGCGGCGGGGGCATCGGGAGCGGCAGAGGAACCGGCGTAGGCTCGGGTAAGGGAGCTGGTTTCGGTCCGGGTGAAGGCGGCGGCTTTGGCGGAGGCGTTTTCCGCGTCGGCAACGGTGTGAGCCCTCCTCGGCCGCTGTATAAGCCGGAGCCGGAGTACTCCGAGGAAGCTCGCAAAGCCAAGTATCAGGGCACGGTTGTGCTCTACGTCGAGATCTGGCCCGACGGCAAGGCCCACAATATCCGCGTGGTGCGCAGCCTGGGTCTCGGTCTCGACGACAAAGCCGTTGAAGCGGTCACGAAATGGAAGTTCGCCCCCGGCAAGAAGGACAATACGCCGGTGAAGGTGGGCGCCACGATTGAGGTCAATTTCCGGCTGCTTTGAGCGGTTGCCGCCCAGCTGTTGATCATCCTCCGGAAAACCAGCAACGCTATGCGCCCTTGCGGCGTTTCCAGCGACATCTCTATACTGAAATCGTAGCCTCTCCCGCTGGGAGGTAGTGTAATGGTAACACGACAGATTCTGGATCTGTTTATCGGGGTTCGAGTCCCTGCCTCCCAGTCAACACTCAAGTCTTTTATTATCAGCATTTTAACGACATAATCCCGGCAAAAAAGCCACCTTCAATTTGCTCCAAGTTATTGATTCGAAAGGGTGGCCTCAAAACCACCGAACTCCCAGCCAATCAGAAGCTATAGCTGCTCCAAGCTGCTCACAGAAAAGGACTTAGATTC